>Ga0007801_10000332_pt1 | contig 15516 bp, 12 predicted proteins | sample CryBogmetaGMA2M_FD_60372 | JGI IMG/M metagenome (GOLD analysis project Ga0007801, IMG submission 60372) | Freshwater microbial communities from Crystal Bog, Wisconsin, USA - MA2M | ecosystem: Environmental > Aquatic > Freshwater > Lake | place: Crystal Bog, Wisconsin, USA | collected 2009-07-06
CAAAGCGGCGGAAAGGGCGGCGGCGTCACCCACCGGTTGCAGCCACGTTACCGCCTCGGCCAAGGCGGCCGCGGCGTGCGCGATGACCGGCCGGCCGGCGAGGGACAGATATTGCTTCGGCTGCGCGGCGCCAAAGCGGCTGCCGCTGCCACCGGCCACCAGCAAGGCGGCGATGCGGGGGGAATGGGTCATGTGCCGCCAGCCATGCCGCCGGCAGCAGCGCAGGTCAAGCCCATCGACGCGCGATCACATTCGCCGATTGCGCCGCGCGAAGGCATCTCGTAGTTTGCCCAAATCATGAGCAGTCCTTCCCAGATTTTGCCCCATTCGCAGCAATCGCGTGACAGTTTGCCGATCCCGGCGCTGCAGCCGATCGACCTTGGTGGCGTTGTCATCCAAACCCCGGTGATCCTGGCGCCGATGTCCGGTGTGACCGATCTGCCGTTCCGCCGTATCGCGCGCGAACTCGGCGCCGGCCTGGTGGTCTCGGAAATGATCGCCTCCTGGGCCATGGTGCGGGAGAACGCCGCCACCATGCGCATGGCCACGCTGGATGGCCGCCCATCTTCGATCCAACTCGCCGGATGCGACCCGGCGGCGATGGCGGAAGCGGCCCGCATCGCCGTCGGCCGTGGCGCTGATATCGTGGATATCAATTTCGGTTGCCCGGTGAAAAAGGTCGCCGTTGGCCAGTCCGCCGGCAGCGCGCTGATGCGCGACGAAATCGCCGCCGCCCGCATTCTGGAAGCCACCGTCAAAGCGGTCGATGTGCCGGTGACATTGAAAATGCGCATGGGCTGGGATCACACCACCCTGAACGCACCAACCCTGGCCCGAATCGCCCAGGATATTGGCATTCGCATGGTCACCGTGCATGGCCGCACCCGCCAGCAATTCTATACCGGAACCGCGAACTGGGACTTCATCGCCTCGGTGAAGGACGCGGTCAGCATTCCGGTGATCGCCAATGGCGACATCATCACGTGCGCCGATGCGCGCGAGGCGCTGCTGCGCTCTGGCGCGGACGGGGTGATGATCGGCCGTGGCTGCTACGGCCGCCCCTGGTTTCCCGCCCATGTCGGCGACTACCTGCAAACCGGCGAGATGCCGGAGGAGCCATGCCTTGGCACGCAAAAATCCGTGCTGCTGCGCCATTATGACCTGATGCTGACTCATTTCGGCGTTGAGCCCGGCATGCGCATGGCCCGAAAGCACCTTGCCTGGTATTCCCGTGGCCTGCCGGGCTCGGCCGAATTCCGCGCCACCATCACCCGTATGGGCGATGTGACCGAGGTGCTGGCGCTCATCGACCGGTTTTATAACCCGCTGATCGAGCGTGGATTTGTGCGCACCATCCGACGTGATGACGCCCTTGCGGAGGCCGCATGACCAGTCTCGCCAAGCGGGCCTTGCGTGTTGTTTCCGGCCGCTCCGCCCCAAAACCGATCGACAGTGCCGCCGTGCTGGCGGCTTTGCCGGTGCCGGTGGTGATGCTGGACGGCGAAAACCGCTTCCGCTTCGCCAATCCGGATGCCGAGCATTTTTTCGGCATTTCCGCCGCCGGTCTGGCGCAAATGGCGCTGGTGGATTTGCTGCCGCCGGATAATCCGATTTTTATGCTGATCGATCAGGTGCGCAGCGTGGGTGCGTCCTTCGCCGATTACGACATGCGGATGGAAAGCCCACGCATAAAAAAACAAGGCATTACCGTGCATTGCTCACCCGTTCTGGAAGAAGCCGGCGCGGTGGTTCTGGTGCTGCACGATGCCTCGGCTGCCCGCTCGCTGGATCGGCAGATGGGCTTCCGCAGTGCTGCCCGCAGCGTTTCCGGAATGGCCGCCATCCTGGCGCACGAGGTCAAAAATCCGCTCTCCGGCATTCGCGGCGCCGCTCAGTTGCTGGAAGCGAGCGTGGACGAGGCCGACCGCGAACTGACCGTGCTGATCCGCGACGAAGCCGACCGCATCCGCGATCTGGTGGACCGGATGGAAGTGTTCGGTGAGAAACCGGTGATTTTCGGGGCCGTCAACATCCATCGGGTGCTGGAACATGTGCGCCGCATCGCGCAAAGCGGTTTCGCCGAACATATCCGTATCTCAGAGGTTTACGACCCGAGCCTTCCACCGGTGCTCGGCAATCGCGATCAGTTGGTGCAGGTGCTGCTCAATCTGGTCAAAAACGCCGCCGAAGCGGTGAGCGACAACACCAACGGCCCCGGCGAAATCGTGCTGACCACTGCCTACCAGCACGGCGTCCGCCTCGCCGTGCCAGGTTCCAACACCCGAGTGGATCTACCGCTGGTCGTGTCGGTGCGGGATAATGGACCCGGCATTTCCGAGGATATCCGCCCCAATTTGTTTGACGCCTTCGTTACTTCCAAGCCCTCCGGTAGCGGCCTCGGCCTGGCGCTTGTGGCCAAGATCGTCGCCGATCACGGCGGCTTGATCGAGGTTGATAGCCGCCCGGGCCGCACCGAGTTCCGCCTGCATCTGCCGATGCACGCCGATGACCTGGCGCCGCAGAGCTAATACCGCCCAACAATGAAACAAGAACAACAAACTCAAGAGCGTCATACGCCATGAATCCGCCCACCGTGCTGATCGCCGACGACGACCGTTCCATTCGCACCGTGCTCACCCAGGCGCTCGGCCGATCCGGCTACCAAGTTCGCAGCACCGGCACCGCCGCCACCTTGTGGCGTTGGGTGGAGGAGGGCGAGGGTGATCTGGTGATTACCGATGTGGTGATGCCCGATGAAAACGGCCTCGATCTGGTGCCGCGCATCAAACGCATCCGCCCGGATCTGCGGGTGATTGTGATGAGCGCACAATCCACCTTGATGACGGCGGTGAAAGCCGCTCAGCGCGGCGCCTTCGAATATTTGCCCAAGCCATTTGATTTAAAAGATTTACTGGCCGTGGTGGATCGCGCTTTGGCTGCCGCGCCCACTGCCGTTACTGCCGAGCCGAACCGCGATGGCGATGAACGCATGCCGTTGATCGGCCGCTCGCCGGCGATGCAGGAAATCTACCGCACCATCGCCCGCCTTACCACCGCGGACCTCACCGTGATGGTCAACGGTGAAAGTGGCACGGGCAAGGAGTTGGTCGCCCGCGCGCTGCATGATTTCGGCCGTCGCCGCAGCGGCCCGTTTGTGGCCATCAACATGGCCGCCATCCCGCGCGAATTGATCGAAGCCGAGTTGTTCGGCCACGAGCGCGGCGCCTTTACCGGTGCGACCAACCGCAATCCCGGGCGATTTGAGCAGGCGGCCGGCGGCACGCTGTTCCTAGATGAAATCGGCGATATGCCGCCGGAGGCGCAAACCCGCTTGCTACGCGTGTTGCAGGAAGGCGAGTTCACCACCGTCGGCGGTCGGCAATCCATCCGCGCCAATGTGCGCATAATCGCCGCCACACATCGCGATTTGCGCGCCGCCATCCGCCAGGGCCTGTTTCGCGAGGATTTGTATTACCGCCTCAACGTGGTGCCGATCCGCCTGCCGCCGTTGCGTGAGCGGGTGGCGGATATCCCTGATCTGGCCCGCCACTTCCTCGACCGCGCCCGGATTGATGGTATTCCGACCAAATCGCTGGACCAGAGCGCCATCGACGCACTCTCCGCCTATCGTTGGCCGGGCAATGTGCGCGAGTTGGAAAATCTGATGCACCGGCTGACCGCGTTGTGCCCGGATGAGGTGATTTCCGGCGCCGTTGTCAATGCCGAACTGATCGAAACGCTGCATGACGAACCGCAAGCCATCGCCGGCCCGCCCGGCAGCCCGCCGCTGACCGGGCCGGAACCGCTCAGTCGCGCGGTGGAACGCCACATCACTCAGTTCCTCGCCGCGCATCAGGACGGCTTCACGGCGTCTGATATTTACGACCGCGTGCTGGCCGAGGTCGAACGGCCGCTGATCCAGATGACGCTTGCCGCCACCCGCGGCAACCAGATCAAGGCGGCGGCCATGCTGGGGCTGAACCGCAACACGCTGCGCAAGAAAATCCGCGATCTGGAAATCCCGGTGGTGCGCGGCATTGGCTGATGCCGTGTCCTCGCGGCCGGTAACCGCATCCCAGCGCAAACAGAACCGTCTGGCGCGCGCCCAGTCCGGCTGGCGCCGGCGGCTGATGGATGTGCTGCTGGGTAATACGGTCACGTTGGTGCTGGCCGCTCTGGCGCTCGCCCTCGGTTCCACCGCCTTCGCGTTGCTGAATGGCGGGGTGCCGTCGTCGGCGACGTTCGTCGGGTTGGTGATCGCCACGGTTGTGGTGCTGCTGCCATTGCTGGCGCTGATGGCGGCGCGGCTGACGCGGGTATGGGTAGAGCGTCGGCGCGGGGTGGCCGGCGCGCGGCTGCATGTGCGCCTGGTGCTGCTATTCGGTGGCGTGGCGGTTGCGCCCACCATTGTGGTGGCGATTTTCGCCAGCGTGTTTTTCCACATGGTGATCCAAAACTGGTTTAACGACGATGTGCGCCACGCGCTCAGCATGGCCTTGCAGGCCTCGCGCGGCTACGCCGATGAGCATCGCGACAAGATCCGCTCCGACGCGATCGAAATGGGCAACGACGTCGCGCGTTTCCGCTGGCAATTCGCCTCCAACCCCGCCCAGTTCGCTGATGTGCTGGCCGAGCAAACCGTGCTGCGTGGACTGACGGAAGCGTTGATTTATGAGCCGGTGACGCATCGGGTGATGGCCTATTACCCCGCCATCAACGGCCAGGGCACGGCGCCGCCGGATGATATCACCACTCGCGCGTTGGCCGGCGAAGTGCCGGTGTTCAGCAACGCCGATGGCAGCCTGGTGCTGGCCGTGGTCAAGCTGCCGGATGTGCCCAGCTTCATGCTGATGATTGGCCGCCCGGTCGATACCCGCATCCTGGACTACATCACCAACACCAAGGCGATGGTCGATGAATACCAGCGCCAGGACCAGAACAGCACTGGGCTGCAGGTGACGTTCGCGCTGATTTTCACCCTGATTGCCCTGGTGGTGCTGGCCGCCGCGGTGCTCACCGGCCTGCTGCTGGCCAACCAGTTGGCCCGCCCGGTGGGCCGGTTGATCGTGGCGGTGGAGCGGGTGCGGGCCGGCGATCTGACGGTGCGGGTGCCGGAACGCGATAGCGGCGATGAAATTGCGTGGCTCGGGCGGGCGTTTAACCGCATGACCGGCCAGCTCTCCGCCCAGCGCGCCGAGTTGATGGAGGCCTATGGTCAGATCGATACCCGTCGCCGCTTTACCGAGGCGGTGCTCTCCGGCGTGTCCGCCGGGGTGATCGGGCTGGATCAGAACGGCCGGATTGAACTGCCCAACCGCATCGCCAGCCAGTTGCTGGAGATTGATCTGATGGCCGCCATCGGCAGCCCGTTGGCCCAGGTGGTGCCGGAATTCGCCGATCTGCTGGCCGCGGCGCAAACGGCACCGGCGGAGGCCCACACCGCCGAAATCGCCATCGGACCGCCCGGCCGACGGCGCGTGCTGCTGCTGCGCATCGGCGCTGATCGGGGCATGCGGGACGATGACGCCGATCACGAACTGGCGCCGTTCCACTTCGTTGCCACGTTCGACGATATCACCGAGTTGCAATCCGCCCAGCGCAAAGCCGCTTGGGCCGATGTGGCGCGCCGTATCGCGCACGAGATCAAAAACCCTCTCACCCCGATCCAGCTTTCCGCTGAACGGCTGAAACGGCGGTTCGCGCGGGAGATTACCTCGGACCCGGACACGTTTATCCAGTGCGCGGATACCATCGTTCGCCATGTCGGCGATATCGGCCGCATGGTGGATGAATTTTCCGCCTTCGCCCGCATGCCACAACCGATTATCCGGCCGGATGATGTTGGCCGGATCGTGCGTGAGGCGTTGGTGCTGCAACAAACCGCGCACCCCGAAATCACCTGGGTGACCGCGTTGCCGGATCGTGGCCCAACGGCGCCGTGCGACCGTCGGCTGATCGGGCAGGCGATGACCAATTTGCTGCAAAACGCGGCCGATGCGGTGGCGATGGGCGGCGGTGCGGCCCGCATCGCGGTGGCGGTAACGGAGGCAGCGGGCTGGGTGACGGTCAGCGTTGCCGATAGCGGCTGCGGCCTGCCGACGCAGGACCGGGACCGGCTGACCGAGCCCTATGTGACGCATAAGCCAAAGGGCACCGGGCTCGGCTTGGCGATTGTGAAGAAAATCATGGAAGACCACGGTGGCTATGTGCGGTTGGATGACCGGGCGGCCGATGCGGATTGGCCGGGCACCGGGGCTGTGGCAAGCTTGTCCTGGCCATTGAAACCACGCGGGGAGCCGGGCGTGTCCGGCGGATTGGAGCAGCGCGATGGCGCATGAAATCCTCATCGTCGATGACGAACCCGATATCCGCATGCTGGTGGATGGGATTCTCGAGGACGAGGGCTATCGAACCCGGCAGGCCGGCGATTCGGACACGGCTTTGGCGGCCTTCCGCACCCGCCGGCCGTCGCTGGTTATCCTCGATGTGTGGCTGCAAGGCTCCAAGCTCGACGGGCTCGGCATCCTCGCCGCCATCCGCGCCGATGCGCCTGATATGCCCGTGGTGATGATGTCCGGCCACGGCACGATTGAAATGGCGGTGACGGCGATCCAGCACGGCGCCTACGAATTTCTTGAAAAGCCGTTCAATTCGGACCGGATGCTGCTCGTGGTCAAGCGGGCACTGGAAGCGGCGGCGTTGGCGCGGGAAAATGCCGAGCTGCGGTTGCGCGCTGGGCCGGAAACCGAGTTGACCGGGGATAGCCCGCCGATTGCCGCCTTGCGTGCCTCGGTGGAGAAAGTCGCCCCGACCGGATCGCGGGTGCTGATCACCGGGCCGGCCGGCAGCGGCAAAGAGGTGATCGCGCGGATGATCCACGCGCAATCCCGCCGCGCCGATGGCCCGTTTGTGGTGTTGAACTGCGCCACCCTCAACCCGGCACGGTTTGAGGAGGAGTTGTTTGGCATAGAAGCCACCGGGGAGGCACCGCGCCGCGCTGGAGTACTGGAACGGGCGCATAACGGCACGTTGCTGCTGGACGAGATCTCCGACATGCCGCTGGAGACGCAGGGCAAAATTGTGCGCGCGTTGCAGGAAAGCTCGTTTGAGCGGCTCGGCGGCACCGCACGGGTGCGGGTGGATGTGCGGGTGCTTTCCACCACCAACCGCGATCTGGCGGCCGAGATTGCCGCCGGGCGCTTTCGGGAAGATTTGTTCTACCGCCTCGCAGTTGTGCCGCTGCGCTTGCCGGCGTTGCGGGAGCGGCGGGAAGATGTGCCAGATTTGGCCAAATTATTCCTCACCCGTGCGGCCGAGCATTCCGGCACGCCCGGGCGGGAATTGTCCACCGACGCGCTGACCGCGCTGCAAGCCTATGACTGGCCCGGCAATGTGCGCCAACTCCGCAACCTCATGGACTGGTTGCAGATCATGGCTCCGGGCGGGGTGACCGACCTGATCCGGGCAGAGATGTTGCCGCCGGAGATCGGCGCCGCCGCCCCGGCGCTGTTTAACGCCGATCCGTCCGAGGATATTATGGGCCTGCCTTTGCGGGAGGCGCGGGATCTGTTCGAGACCCAGTACCTGCAAGCCCAGTTGCTGCGCTTCGGCGGCAATATCAGCCGCACGGCGCAATTCGTCGGCATGGAGCGCAGCGCGCTGCACCGCAAGCTGAAACAACTCGGCGTGGGCGGCGACGAAAAGGCTTAGGCGACGATACTTCCACGCCGCTAGGCGACGATACCCCCAAGCCGCTAGGCGACGATACCAAACGTTGCGGCGTACTGCGCATCATGCAGCCGGCGATAGAGCCCGCCAGCGGCGAGCAAGGTGCTGTGGTCGCCTTGTTCGGCGATGCCGTCCTCGGTGACCACCACAATGCGGTCCGCGGTTTGGATGGTGGCCAGCCGATGTGCGATCACTAGCGTGGTGCGGCCTTGGGCGAGTTCGGCCAACGAGCGTTGGATCGCTTGCTCGGTTTCGGTGTCCAGGGCGGAGGTGGCTTCGTCCAGGATCAGGATCGGTGGATTTTTCAGGAACATCCGCGCAATCGCCAGCCGTTGCTTCTGCCCGCCGGATAATTTCACGCCGCGTTCGCCCACCATCGTATCCAACCCATCCGGCAAGCCGGCGATCAGATCGTCCAGCCGGGCGCGATGGGCGGCTTGCAGGATATCGGTCTCTGAGGCATCCAACCGGCCATAGGCGATGTTTTCCCGCAGCGTGCCGCCGAACAGGAACACGTCCTGCTGCACGATGCCGATCTGGCTGCGCAGGGAGGCGAGGGTCATATCCGCGATATCAATGCCGTCAATGCGGATGGTGCCGGCGGTGACCTCGTAAAAGCGCGGCAACAGCGAGCAGATCGTGGTTTTGCCGGCGCCGGATGGGCCGACAAAGGCGATGGTTTCGCCGGCCTGAATGCGCAGGTCGATGCCGGTCAGCACCGGGCGGTCGGCGGTGTAGCCGAAGCTGACGCCGTCATAGGCGATATCGCCGCGCAATCCGGCCACCGCGCGCGCCTGCGGTCGATCGACAATGTCTGGCGCCGTGTCCAGCAACTCGGTGTAGCGGCGAAAGCCGGCGATGCCTTTGGGGTAGCTTTCCAGCACGTTGTTGATCTTTTCCACCGGGCGGAAAAACACGCCTACCAGCAGCAGAAAGCCGACGAAATCGCCGTTGGACAAGCTGCCATGCAGCACCAGGTAGCTGCCGGCCAGCATCACCACCAACTGGGTCAGGCGCATGGACAGGTAGTTCAACGACGATGACGCCGCCATCAGCCGATAGGCTTGCAGCTTGGTGCTGCGATAGCGGGCGTTGTCTTCAGCGAAACGCGCGCGCTCATGGTCTTCGTTGGCGAAGGCTTGCACCACCCGCATGCCACCAACATTTTCCTCCACCCGCACGTTGAACTGCGCCACCCGGCTGAACAAAGCGCGGAAATTCCAGGTCATCCGCGTGCCGTAGCGGGTGGCCAGAAACACCGTCGCCGGCACGATCAAGGCGGTGATTAGGGCCAGGGTGGTGTTGACCGTGAGCATCAGGGCAAACGCGCCGAGGAAGGTCATGATGGCGATGAACAGATCTTCCGGCCCGTGATGGGCGACCTCGCCGATCTCCTCCAGATCCTTGGTTACGCGGGCGACGAGATGGCCGGTTTTGTTGTTGTCGTAAAAACGGAACGATAATTTCTGCAAGTGATCGAAACTGCGGCGGCGCATTTCAGTTTCGATGTTAATGCCCAACATATGGCCCCAATAGACCACAATGCCGTTCAGCGCCGTGTTCGCGATGTAGGCGAGCAGCAACGCCGCCGAGGCCGCCAGGATCAGCCCCCAGCTTTGCGTCGGCAGCAAATGGTCAACAAAGCCACGCACCGCCATCGGAAAGCCAAGCTCCAGCAGCCCGGACAGCAGCGCGCAGCCGAAATCGAGCAGGAACAGGCCGCGCCATGGGGCGTAGTAGGCGAAGAAACGTTTGATCATGCCGAGCCTGTTAGCAGACAAACCCGGTCACGCGCACCTGCCCGCGTTTGCGCAACACGTCAGCAAGCGGCAAACTAAGGGTGAACAGGGCAGGGGGCTAATATGCGCATCCATAATCTCTACGAGGATGAAAACGGCATCTCGCATTTTCGTGATCTCGATATTCCCTGGGAAACCAGCGGCCCCGGTGGGCAAATGTCTGCCCGCCTGCCGGCCAGCGGCATCATTTTCCGCCAGACCAAGGCAACCTACGATCTCGATTGGCATCCCGCACCGCGCCGGCAATACATCATCAACCTCGATGCCGGGGTGAAGATCACCGCCAGCGATGGTGAAAGCCGCATCATTGGCGCCGGCGAGGTGATTTTGGTGGAGGATGTGACCGGCAAAGGGCATTTGTCGCAGTCCGTCAACGGCCAGGTCCGCCATTCGATCTTCGTGCCGGTGGAGGACTAGGCAACCATGACGCATGATGTGCCGGCGCGCCCGGCTGCCACCATTCTGCTGCTGCGCAATGGCCCGACCGGGCTGGAAGTGCTGATGGTGGAACGCAACGTCGCTTCCGAATTCGCCAGCGGCGCGCTGGTGTTTCCTGGTGGACGGGTGGATGCCGCCGACATGGCGCCGGAAACGCTGGCCAATTGCCGGGACAGCGACCTTGATCCGGCCGCCCTCGCACTGCGCGTCGCCGGCGTGCGGGAAACGTGGGAGGAAGCGCGGATGTTGCTCGCCCGCCCGAAAGGGGGGGCGCATTTGCTCAGCGCGGAGGAATTGGAGGCGTTGGAGCAGCGCCTCGCCGCCAAACTCGGCCATGCCGCAGATTTCGTCGAACTGGCGCAATCCGGCGAAATTGAACTGGCGACCGATCTGATGGTGCGGTTTTCGCACTGGATCACCCCGGTGGGTCGGCCGAAGCGGTTTGACACGCATTTTTTCCTCGCCCCAATGCCCGCCGACCAAAAGCCGCAAGGCGATGGGCATGAGGCCGTGTCAACGATCTGGATTTCTCCTGCAGAGGCGTTGGCTGGTGGGGAAAGCAACCGCTTCACCGTGGTGTTCGCCACGCGGCTGAATTTACAACATCTGGCGCGTGACACCGATGTGGCCGGCGCGATGGCGCGGGCGGCAGCGTCCACCATCGTGACTGTCTGCCCACAGATGATGAACGTAGACGGCCGCCGGGTGCTGCGTTTGCCGCTGGAAGCCGGCTATGGCGGGCCGGATTTCGACGTCGACGATATTCCCACCGCTTAGGGTTGGCGGTTAGGCCGCCACTGCGGCCGCCGCTTCCCCGGCCAGCCAGGCGCCACCGACGGTGCCGGCCAGGCCATCGGTGCGGGTGGCTTCACCGGCGAAAATCAGCCGGCCACCGGCCAAAGGTTCTCCGAGGACCGCCCGTGCGCCGGCATGGCCGGGCCGGGCATAGGCGTAGGACCCACGGTGCAGCGGGTCCTCGCCCCATTGGGACAGCACGATCTCCTCCAGCCCACGCGCCGCATCCGCACCGAGCATGGCGATAAAACGTTCACGCACAAAATCTTGCGACGCTGCTTTGCCCGCGCGGCTCAACGCCCATGCCGTCGGACCGCCAACAAAGCCGGCAATGTAGGGCGCGCCGAGCGGCCAGCAGTGGAACGACATCGCCGGGGCGAAGCGCATTGGCACCTGCATACGGATCGAACAACTCTCCGGCAGGCCGAGCCGATCGGCCCAGCGCCCGGTGAGCGCCACCTTGCTCAGCAGCCCCATCGGCAGCCCGGCAATCGCCGCCTGGGTTGGCGGTGGCAAAGGGGGGTTGAAACCGATGGCGCCGGCGGCCAGCACGCCGGTTGAGACGGTCACGATGCAGGATTGCGCCACCACCGTACCGGCCGGCGTTTCCACCTGCACATCACGGTCCCAGGCGATCCGCGTGGCCGGGGTGTTGAGCCGGATATCGACCGCCGCCGGCGCCAAAGCGCGGGAGACGAAATCGCCAATCCCGTTCGGCAGCCATAAATTGGCGCCTTCGAGGCTGTTGTCGCGCCAATCGCGCACCGAGAAGTCGCGCGCATCGGCCGCCGCGATCTGGCTGGCTTCCCAGGTTTCGATGGTGGCGAGCCAGGGATCGTCTTGCATCGGCGCCACCGCTTCGGCCAGCGCCACATCGTCCCGTTCCGCGCGGGTGGTGGCCAGCGACTCAAACCGGGCGGAGGCGGCGAAATAATCGGCTTGATCGGCGGCGCTGGCGAGGCGGCCTTCGATGAGCAACCGGCTCGAGCGCAGGCTGTCTGCGTCGAGCAGCGTCTCACCGGCGGCACGGGCGAGTTGCACCAGTGGATTGCGCGCGGCGTCGTGCAGCCAGGTGGCACCGAGGTCGAACGGTGCGCCGGCAACCTGGATGGTGCGCGCACGGCCACCCACCCAGGCGGCAGCTTCCAGCACGCAACATGTCCGGCCTTGCCGGCGCAGTGTCTCGGCGGCGGCAAGGCCGGCAACGCCCGCGCCGATGATGACAACGTCAACCGCGTCCATACGGGTAAATCAGGCGCCGCGCGTGTCGGTATGGTAGGTTTTGGAGACGATCTGCCAGCCATCCGCGCCTTTGGCCAAGGTGAGGTAGTCGGTGAAATAGCGCGGCGGGATCTGGCAACGCACGGTGGCGCAGGCAGTTTCCGGGCCGGAGCGTTCCAGCGACTCGATCCAATCTTCCCGGGCCAGCCGTTGCGATTTGGCGGACGGGCGGCTGGCGACGCCATCGGCGAAGGCATCGCGCGACGTCACCACGATGGCGCCTTTGCTGCTCACGTTGAACAACTGGGCATCGGGATGGAAGATCGCTTTCAGCTTCGCGCCATCGCCCTCGTGCAGCCCATCGAAATAGGCCTGCAACACGGTTTCAACACTGCTTAGATCGGCGGTCATATTTCGGGTCCTATTCTGCGTCCGCGGCGGTGATCTGCGACCAGATCCGCCGGCGGCTATAGTGGGGGTCGTGGGTGATGCGCACGGTGTCCGCAAAGATCATCGTTGCCCGTGTGCCGCGTTGATAGGGGAACCAGTGCGGAATGGCGGGATGCTGCGGGCTGCCGGTGCGGGCGAAGGCGGCCCACACATCGGCCATCGTGCCGGACAGGGTTTGGCCCGGCGCAGCGCCAACATTGGTGAGATCCACCGCATCGAAGCAAAACGGCACCTCCACCGCATGTGGGGATTTCAGTTTGCCGCCTTCGCGCGGCGAATTCCAGGCGAAATTATAGACGTAGATCGGCGCCCCGGCCCGCTGCATCAGCCGGTTACTGGCGACCACGGTGCGGTTGCGGAACATGGCGTCCGTCATGACCGCAATCCAGCGTTCGGCTGGACTGTCGCTCGGCAGCACCTGGCGATACAGCGCCATCACCTCCTCGGTACGCGGCCCGGCGAGGCGTTCGACGCGAAGTTCCAATTCGGCCTCGGTTAACGTGCGGTGCCAGATTTTATCATCGGCGACGGTGAAGCCGGCGGCTTCGTCTTTGGTATCCCCCAGCATCACCGGGATGGTGGCGGACAGGGCAGGGGCGGCAGGATCGAACGGATGCACCGGGAGCACCTCGCCATCCACCAAGGGGCCAAAGGGATAGCGGTCGAAGAAAAAATGCCCCGGCGGCCCGGCTTCTGCCTCGATGGTCGCGATCGCGGCGAGCAATTCGGTCATCGGCAGTGCCTGCAAGGTGGCGATGCTGCTGGTGCCCAGGGTTTTCAGCGCCGAGGCGGTGACCGCCGCCGCGCGCTCCGGCGTGCGATGGCGAATGGCGGCGCCACTTTGAATGATCGCGCGGTGGAACAGGCCTTGCGCCATCGGCATGGCCAGCAATGTGCTCACCTTGGCGCCACCGCCGGATTCGCCAAAGATGGTCACGCAGGACGGGTCACCGCCGAAGGCCGCGACGTTGGTCTGCACCCATCGCAACGCCGCCACCAGATCCAGCAGCCCGGCATTGCCGGACTGGGCGAAATCCGGCCCGCCAATGGCGGACAGGTCCAGGAAGCCGAAAATATTCAGTCTGTGGTTGACGTTGACCACCACCACATCGCGCTTAGCCAGCCGCGTTGGGCGAACGTAGTCGCCATTGCCGGAGCCGGTGGAAAAGGCACCGCCATGCAGCCACACCATGACCGGCCGCTTGCCGTGTGGGCTTGGTGTGGCGACGGTGACCGTCAGGCAGTCCTCGCTCTGCGGCGCGGCATCGCGTTTGCCGAAAAAATCCGCCACTTCAAGCCGGTTCGGATAAGCGCCGCGCACCTGCGGCGCCTGGCTGGCAACGGTGGTGGCATCGCGTTCCCCGTCCCAATTCGCCACCGGTTGCGGCGGGCGGAAACGGTTGGCCCCGGCGGTGGAGGCGCCATAAGGGATGCTGAACCAGGTTGGAATGCCATCCACAAGGGTACCGCGCACCCGGCCATTGGCGGTGGTCACAATCAGGTCGGTCTCGTCAGCCATGCTCGCTTCCCCTGTCCTCGTTGGTCGCAGCATGCCGCCGGATGGCCTCAGCCGACAAGGGCGGCGATGGCGCGCAGCGTTTCATCCGCCGCCCAGTCGATCGCACCTTCCAGCCGGCCGCGCTCGCGGCCGTGGCGGTCGATGATATAGGTGGTCGGCAAGCCACGGGCGCCCCAGGCGCTGGCAGCGGCGCCTTTCGGGTCCAGCCAGAGCGGCAGGTCGGTGATGGCGTGGCTGGCGTAGAATTTGCGCACCACCTCCGCGCCACCGCGGTCGGACGACAGCGGCAGGACCAAAATTCCGGCCGCTGCCGCCTTGCGCGCCAACACCTGCAAGGCCGGCATTTCGGCGACGCAAGGCGTGCACCAGGTTGCCCACATGTTGATCACCAGGCCCTTGCCGACGAAGGCGGTGAGATCATGCGCGACGCCCTCGGCATCCACCAGGCGCACCGCCGCCGGGGCGGCGGCGGGCTCGGTGGCGCGCATCACGCTGAACGGCTGCAACGGGATGCGTTCGCCGCCTTCTGCCACCTGGGTGTGGATTTCCGGCGCCGCCGGTTTGCGCCAAAAGGTCAGCGCGGCTACGGTCCCGGCTGCAACGGCGCCGGCGCCCAGCAGGGCGGACCGGCGCGAAATCGACTTCATGACAGGATGCCTCCGTTGACCGCGACTTCAAATCCCCAGGCCGACTTGCGTAATGATCCCGCCAACAAGCAATGGGGCGGACGCTTTGCCGGTGGGCCTTCGATCATCATGACGGAGATAAATGCCTCCATCGGCTTCGACCGCAAGATGTGGCGGCAGGATATTCGCGGTTCGCTCGCCCATGCTGCCATGCTGGCGAAGCTTGGCATCCTGTCGCCGCAGGATGAAGCCGCAATCAAGACCGGTCTGGCCGACATCGCCGCCGAGATTGACGCCGGCAAGTTCGACTTCGCCACCGAGCTTGAAGACATCCATATGAACATCGAGGCGCGGCTAACCGACCGCATTGGCGAGGCCGGTAAACGCCTGCACACTGGCCGGTCGCGCAATGATCAGGTGGCGACCGATTTCCGCCTCTGGGTCCGCGATGCGATTGACGGGCTGGACGCGCAGGTAGCCGATGTGATGCTGGCGTTGGCGCAGCGCGCGGTGGAATTCGCCTCCGCCCCGATGCCGGGTTTCACCCATTTGCAAACCGCCCAGCCGGTGACGTTCGGGCATCACATGCTCGCCTATGTGGAAATGCTGGCCCGCGACCGGGGCAGGCTGGCCGATTGCCGGCGGCGGCTGAATGAATGCCCGCTCGGCTCGGCGGCCTTGGCCGGCACCTCGTTCCCGCTCGACCGGGACATGACGGCGGCGGCGTTGGGCTTCGATCGGCCGACCGCCAATTCGTTGGATGCGGTCTCGGACCGGGATTTCGCGCTGGAATTCCTCTCGGCGGCGGCGATCTCGGCGATGCATCTGTCGCGGTTGGCGGAAGAAATCGTGATCTGGTGCAGCGCGCCCTATAGCTTCATCCGCCTGTCGGACGCCTTCACCACCGGCAGTTCGATCATGCCGCAAAAGCGCAACCCGG
>Ga0007801_10000333_pt1 | contig 15418 bp, 14 predicted proteins | sample CryBogmetaGMA2M_FD_60372 | JGI IMG/M metagenome (GOLD analysis project Ga0007801, IMG submission 60372) | Freshwater microbial communities from Crystal Bog, Wisconsin, USA - MA2M | ecosystem: Environmental > Aquatic > Freshwater > Lake | place: Crystal Bog, Wisconsin, USA | collected 2009-07-06
AAGAACTGGCTGTTCGCCGGGTCGGAGCGGGCGGGCAAGCGGGCTGCTGTCATCCAGAGCCTACTGGGAACGGCCAAGCTCAACGGGCTTGACCCGGCTGCATGGCTCAAGGACACCCTGGAAAAACTCCCCACTTGGCCCAACAGCCGCATTGACGAGTTGCTGCCGTTAAGGCGGGATCAGAAAAAGGACGAATAGGCAATAGGGCGAAACCGTGGTCCGGCTGGATGCTTACCGTCCTCCACGCGGAACGCCAGCAAGTCGCTGATCTGGGTGACGCCTTCGGGGGAAAAGGGAAGTTGGATTTGGGGCATGGGATCGGGCCAATTGGTAGAGAGTGGCAGGGTGGCAAAGTCGGCCTGGCGAAAAAAGGTATAATCTCAGAATCCAGCCGCCACACCAAGCCATCAGCCGTTTTTCAGTGTCATATGACCTGCAAATCTCTGAATTGAAAGCTGTTCACCCTTAACACCCACCGCTTGGGCTAGACCTAGGGGACAGGTGTTCTGATGTTGGCGTGTTCGCAAAGGATTATCATGTTTATTATCTGGACCCAAATGGTGTTATGAATGACGAGGGGGATTTGCCACGTTGGTTGGTCAAAGTGGGGTGTCAATAGCTTAGAGGATAGGATTGTTTCATTGTTCTCCAGACCGTCTAACCAGACCTTGCAAAAGTGGTCCGCTGACGAGCGTGGTGGCAAAGGCCATGGCAACCAAGGCCACGAAAATACGCTGGTCGATCAAATGCTGTTCCAGCGCGACGGTGGCCAGGATGATTTCCACTGCCCCACGGGCGTTGAGTCCTATGCCTACAGTCAGTGCCTCACGTCCAGACATTCCACCTAGCATTGCGCCCAGGCTAGCCCCCAATATTTTGCCCAGACAGGCGATTAGGAACACCCACAAGACCAACGGGCCGTCGAACTGGCCGGTGAAGTCGGTTTTCAATCCAATGGAAACAAAATACAACGGAGCGAAAAAGTTGAGCGCAAAGGGTTGGATCATCTCATGGATGCGTTTTTCCTGGCCTGGATACTGGTCTTGGCCTAAGGCCACTCCCACGAGGAAAGCACCGAAAATACCGTGAATTCCGGTACTTTCCGCCCCGACCGCCGCCAACACAACCAAGGCTGCCAGAAACGTCAACAAGCCCCCCGGCCAATCCTTGAAATATTTCGCATGATGCAACAGGGGTTGCAACAGCCAGCGTCCCAAGACCAGCAGCAAGGCCGTAAAGCCAAGCACCAAAGCCAAGGCAGCGACTAAATCGCTGCCGGGGTTGCCGCCGGGTTGTCCGGGTTTGAGGTCGTGCAGGATGAGTGCGAACAGAGACCAGCCGATCATGTCGTTGATCATGGCCGAGGCCATCACCGTCGCGCCGATTTTCGTGTGGATCAGGTGTGTTTCGATCAGCATTCGGGCAATCACCGGCAAGGCCGAAATCGACAGGGCAGTGCCCATGAACAAGGCCAAGAGGTAAGGTGGGCTGTCTTGCGGCCACAGCAGGCCCGGAAATAGCATCACTAGGGCGAATCCTAGGGCGAAGGGAATCGCTCCGCCCGCCAGACTAGTAAAGGCGATGGTACACTTGTGCTGGCGGACATGGACGAGGTTGACTTCAAGGCCGGCGGCAAACATGAAAAACAGCATCCCGACCTTGAGCAAGGCATCCAAATTGGTGGCAACTAGCCCGTCCACTGGGAATAACAGGGCATGGGTTTGCGGAGCGAACGCCCCGAGCATTGTCGGCCCTAGTAGGATGCCGCCCAACAACTCGCCCAACACGGCGGGCTGACCAAATCGCCTGGCCAGATACCCCATGCCCCAGGCGATGGACAGCATCAGGCCGATTTGGGTGAGCAATGCTTTATTCAGGACATCAACCTGCCATCCGCCGACCGGCCAGCAGGTTTTTCTGCAAGGTGTTGTCGTCGGCCCACAAATCGCCCGACAGCAGCCTCGCAATCTGGCCTTTCAAATCTGGATGCCGGTCGGCCTCAAAAAACAGGTTGTGTACCATGTTGGATTGGTAGAACCGCTCCACGAACAAGCGCATGGTATTGAAGCCTAGCAGGTATTCCTCGTCATCGTCGGCGTGGAGAGTGGGATCGGCTTCGCGCCTTTCCACAAGCGCTTGGTGAACCCGGTCGGCGACGCGGGCGGCACTGGTGAAGGCAAGGAAAACCCCCGAGGAAAATACCGGGTCGAGGAAACCTGCGGCATCACCGCAGCAGGCGTAGCGTAGCCCGTGGCGACTTTGGTTGATGTAGCTGAAATCCGCCTCGACGCGAACCGGCGCGAATTGCTCCGCGCCTTCCAACAAAATACAGGCAATCGGCGAGGCCGCCAGATAGCGGCGCAGCAATTCCTCCACGTCGCAGTCCTTGGGCCGTTCTTTCTGCACCACCAGGCCCACGCTCAGCCGCCGGTCGGACAATGGGATGATCCAGATCCAACCGATGTCCACAACCGGCACATAGATGCTGCCGGAATCGAACAGTTCGTCAGCTTCTGGGCTGGGTGGAATTTTCTCGAAATGGCTGTACACGGCAAATTTGCCTAAGTTTTCGATACGCTCGATGGATTTTCCTTGTCTGCCCATCAGCGCACTACGGCCGGTGGCATCCACCAGATAGCGGCTACGGTAACTGCCTTTGTCGGTGGTGATATCCACCCCCTCCGGCTGGCAGGAAACCTCCAAAACCTTTTCTTCCTCGTGGGTTTCCACGCCATGGGCTGCGGCGTTTTGAAACAGCAGCTGGTCGAACGGGCCGCGTTCCAGTTGGTAAGTCTTGCGGTAGACGCTTAACGGGAAATACATGCGCTGGCCGCTGTCTTCGTCGATGAAAACCGCCCCGCTCTTAAACTGGTTGCCCGCGCTCCAATCAATCCCCAAGCGTTTCACCACGGGTTCGCTGAAAGGCAACATGGACTCCCCGATATGGAAGCGCGGATGCTTGTCGCGTTCCAACAGCAAGACCTTGCGCCCGTGTTGGGCCAGTAAAGTCGCCGCCGTGGAACCCGCAGGGCCACCGCCGACCACTAACACGTCATAATCAAAATTGTTTCCTGCAGAATCCATCATTGCCGTTGGCCTATTAACTATTTCTTATCTGGATAGCCATCTTCGGTCGGATCGTAAATGACACTATAGACGTGTAAATTAACACCGCCAATACCGGCTCCCGTATAAGTGATTTTACCCATGCCTTTATAAAGATCTTCAAACCGCATCATATCATTGCCAAAATAAAACGGAATAAACATTTTACCAGTTGTGTAGTTAGCACTATCGGTCGGTGGACCCAATATATCATGTACTTGCTTTTGTGACATGCCAATCTGTATCCTTGAAAATGGATTCGTTGCCGGAATATTTCCCTGAATGCGCGATTCTGGTGCGGCATTGGAAGCATTTTGGTTTTTATTGGTGGATGCACAACCAGCAGCAAGCAGGAGGGCGACTAAGATTGTCAAAGATTTATAATTGTTCATAGAAGTCCTTGATGGGTAGTTCGGAATTTTTCAAAAGTGGTTCGGGTTGAGGGTAAGTTTCATCCCCGGTGATAAACGGCAGACGGGATGAACAGGATTCTCAGGATAAGAGACTAGCAAATTATGCCCAAAAAAAATAGGTGTTATCGTTCACAAGCAGCATCGCTCATCATTTGACGCACTTTTCCACCAAGAACGCGCACTGACCGGGTTCTTTGATTGTACCCTCATTTTCTGGCAGGAGTAGTGGCAAGATGGCTTTCATGGCGTGCCTTGAAGTGAGATTAAAGCTTGTGCGTTAACCTGCCAACCCGATGCAACCGGGGAGATAGAGATGTTTTGCCCATCCCCGCCTACCCTAGCCAGATGGAGCAGAGGGATGGCCGCCAAAACGGGCATCTTGGCGATTAGCGATTCTAAGGCAGGGGGAAATCCTTCCGATTTGCATCGTCCCAAGTCTAACTCTCCCTCGGAGGGCAATGCTGTTAAATTAAGATTTCCTCCGTCGTTCCGGCAGGGATCGCCGGAACCCAGATTCCATGGATGGCGCGGGTCTAGGACATCCCTGTAGCCTAGATTCCGGCGGTCCATGCCGGAATGACGAGTTAATTCAACAGCATTGTCTCCAAAGGGGAGAGTACCCCTAGTTTTAACGGCATTGCCTTCGCGATGGGGCCGTCCAATGTGCAAGAGGCTGCCCTCTACGGACCCAGCGGCCAACACCAAGGCGCTGGCGAAGGCCGGTTCGCCCCGACCGTGGGCTAGGTATTCCGGCCAAGTTTCATCATAGCAAACTAGGAGCAATTCTCCCCCTTGGCAAGCCAATTGACACCATGCTTCCAGCAACGCCATCGCAAACGTGTCTCTGCCCGCCACCAAGGCACTCGCAGGCTGGGTGCATTGCTGGGCAATACTCCAATAGCCGGCTGCCGTGTTCTGGACGGAATTGTGGAAGGCACTTGGGGAAATTAGACCCTCGGGCTTGGCTAATTCGATGCACAGCAAGTCGGTAGTCTGGATTTCACCGGCCACGCTGGCGAATATCGAGGGCAGCGCGGTGGGTGGGCGGCGAGCATGGGTACAGGCCGTTGCCGCAGCACTAAAGGCTATTTGCGTCGCCGGACTAGTGCGGCGGCGCAACAGAGGCGGGATTGCGTCGCGGTTGATGTCGAAGGCGGGGAACGGGAGGCCCGATCTGAAGCTAGGGTTGGGTACGCATGCGCCGAAACCAAGCAAGCTCATCCATTCCATCAGGCTGCCTCCAGCAACACACTGGCATTGTTGCCGCCGAAGCCGAAGGCATTGCTCAATATGAGCCTAGGATGCCTATCCAGGCGCGGTGAGGCGATGACCTGGCAGGGGCATTGCGGGTCGGGATGCCGCAAGCCGCAGGTGCCCGGCAGAAAGCCCCGCTCCAAAGCCAGCAAGCTGATGACGGCCTCCACCGCTCCGGCCGCGCCTAAGGTGTGGCCGAGCAAGCCCTTCACTCCGCTGCACGGGGGAGGGTTCGGGAACAGTCCGGCCACCGCTTTGGCCTCGGCGTGATCGTTGAGTGTGCTGGCGGTGGCATGTAGGTTGATATAATCGACATGGGCCGCCTCCCTGCCCGCCAGACGCAAGGCACGGGCCATGGCCAAAGCCATCCCTGCGCCTTCCGGGTGCGGAGCACTCATGTGGTGGGCATCTGAGGACTCCCCCACCGCCAGAAGCCGTGGATGCTTGGCGTTGTCCAGGTGTGGGCGTTCCAACAACAACAGGGCCGCCCCTTCGCCGATGCTGATGCCTTGTCGATGAATATCCATGGGACGGCATGCCTTGGGCGAAACCAATTGCAGGCTGTGGAATCCGCGCAAAGTCAACCGGCACAGGCTATCCACCCCAGCGACCAAGACCGCATCGCAAAAATCAGACGCAATCAACCGTTGTGCCGCCCCCAGTGCCTTGGCGCTAGAGGAGCAAGCAGTGGAGATGCCGTAACAAGGGCCACGCAACCCCAGTTCCAGTTGCAGAAATTCGGCGGTGGCTTGGGCTGTTTGAGTGTGCAAAAAATGGAAATTTCCCGGCATGAACCCGTCGCGCAGGAAGTGGGCGTAGGCATTTTCGGAGTCGTATATCCCTGATGTACTGGTTCCCAACACCAGCCCCACCCGTCCAGATCCATGCTTCGCTATTGCACGTTCCACAGCGGCACGAAAATCACCAGCACCTAGTGCCTTGAGGGCCAGCCTTGCATTGCGGCAGTCATAGGCTTTAAGGCTGGGGCGGATATCCGGCAGGGACGATCTAACCTCACCCACCACGGTCTCGAAAGGGATATCGAACAAGAGTAGATGCTTTAGGCAGCTTTGGTTGGCAAGCAGGCTTTGCAACAAGGCATCCACATCGTTTCCAGCAGCACTCACACACTGGTAGGCTGTGACGGCGATGGTGAGGATGTTTGGCACGGTTGCCATTTATTTATGGCATTACTTGTTCAACTTTCTTTGTTTCCAATTCTCTGCTCAAATCTTCGCGAAATGCTTTGAATATTTTTTGGTAAGCATCCAAGGACGACTGGCGTATGGCCGACTTCATGTATTTTTTCATTTCTTTTAACCGTTTGTGCCTTTATTCCGGCCCGATTGGATCAACAACGGACACAGCAAAAAACCTAAAGTAACCCCTAGGCTTACGGAAACCGCCAAGATTGGCAAAGTCGGGGTCTTGCCCAGCCCCAAAGCACCGAACGAAGCCAACGTGGTCAAGGTGGATGCTGCGATGGCGTGGTAGGTGATATCACAATCCTGTCCGCGATTATCCATGAAAAATATACCATAATCCACACACAAGGATACCGACAGCAACAGGCCGATCACATGGAGGAAGCTGACTTCCTCCCCCATCAACGCCCAAGTGGCGAAAATGAACAATACGGAGGCGACGGATGGCAGCAAGGTCAGCAGGACTTTGCGTATGTCGCGTTGTTGCAGCCAAATGAACAGGCCCATGACGGCGATGCCGATAGCCAGCATGACCAAAGACCTGTCCCGGTATTGTCCGGCCAAGCGATCCAACTGGTCTTTTTGGCTGAAATAACGGGTTCCTTCCAAACCCGCCAAGCCCTCGATCAGCTTGTCGGGGTTGTGTTCACCCAGCCAGAGAGACAAGGCCACACCGTTTTGATCATTAATCACTTGACCGGACAGGATTTGTAGCACGGGCGTGGCAAGCACGGCTTTAGGGTCCAATGATTCCGCAGCGGGAGAAGGCAGATGCCCAAGCTTGTCCACTGAGAGTCCTGCCTTGGTCAAGGCCAACCGCCAGGCAGTTTGGAATTGTGGGGTCGTCGCTTGGCTGTAGACTCTCGCGTTTTCGGCCTGCAAGTCTTGGGATGCCAGCCAAGGAAACAGGCCGTGGTATTCGCTGAGGACACCTGCCTGCTGTAAACTCTTCAGCCGTCGCTCAGCCGCTTCGGAACGCCGTAAGGCGGTTTGCAAATCGGCGGCCTGAACCAACACGAAACGGCCAGGTTCGATGCTGGAGAAATGGGCGCGGACAGCCTCGTCCTGCCGTTTCAATAGATCCATGTCTACCGCCAGCTTCTGCATGTCGTCCATCCAGCGGAGTTGCGGCAAGGAAAGTCCTGCCAGTCCGACGCTGACCGCGAACAGGACCAATAAGCCCTTCCTGTGACATCCGCAGAAATCCACCCAAGCAGCGATACCAGGCAAGTGGGCAGTGTGCAAGGAGGAATGGACTAACAAGGCGGGCAGCACCCAGCGAGTCAGCCCCAAGGAGGCAGCGATGCTGGCTAGGGCGAACACGGCAATTTGCTCGAAGCCGGGGAACCCCGTCATGCCTAAGGCAGCGTAGCCGATGACGGTGGTCAAGCCGCCCATTGCCAGACTGGGCCATAATAGCCGTGCGGCATCCAAGGGGGAATGGCGGTGTTTGGCGCAATGTACCATGACATGGATGGGATAGTCCGTGCAGATGCCAATCAAACTGGCCCCCAAGGCCAGGGTCAAGCTGTGGACATGGCCGAAAGCCAAGGCGGTCGCCAAGGTTCCGACGACAAAGGAGGCGGCTTGTACCATCATGACCCAGTGCAGGGCGGAGAATGAATGGAATAGCAATAGAAACACCAAGGCCACAGCTACGCTGGAGACCACAGAAACCAAGGTGACATCCCGGCCAATCTCGCCATGGGCGGCCACGCTGAAAACCGGCACTCCGGCCATGGACAGCCGGAACGCACCCCTGGCATCCCGGTTTAGGGTGTCGAAGTTTTCACGAATGGCAGCTTGCAGTCGTGAATGCGCATCCGAATCCAAGGCAGCAGGACGGCTCTGCAAGATCAACGCACCGCCGCCCACATTCAACTTGGCTTGACGCTCGAACTGGCCCTGCAAGTCCTTGAAGCCGTTCAGGGATAACAGCAAGGGGTCTTGCTTGGCGATGGCTTTGACAAAACCGCCTTGGGGCGAAAGCATGGCCTGTTTGAGGCTATCGGCTCGACTGTCCAACCCGGCGGGGTCAAACAGTCTGAGCCCGTCCTGCTGTGGGTTCAAGCTGAATAATCGGGCATGGTAGGGAGCATAAGAGCGGATGGCTTCAATCCATTCGCGTGGGGGTTCGTTGGCAGGCCACACACGTTCCACGCCGGATAGTTTTGCCAATTGGAGGACGAGCTTGGCACTGAACTCGTCGATGGAAATCGTGCTTTGCGGCGGGATTGGGGGAGACGTTGTTGAATTAACTCGTAAACCATCTTCATTATTCTTCTCAACCACCAGGAGATAGCGTCGCGATAACTCGCCCGATTGCAGCAACCCGGATAGGAGTTTTGAATCCTCGTTGTCGGTGGCGGTGAAAAAGGCGTTTAGGTCGGTCTCGACGCGGATTTGCCAAGTAGTCGCCGCCAGCAGCAAGGGGAACAATAGCAAAAACCAGCGCTTTCTCCAGATGAAAGACACCCGTCAATCCCCTGTGGCTTCCAGCAGTAAGCGCTGGATGGAATATTCCAGTTCCGGGCCTTCGGAAGTTTTGATTAAGCGGTATTCGGTGGATTCGCCGTCCGGTTGGCGGATCAAAACCTGCCGTTTGCGTCCGTCTTCGTCCCCTGAGATTTCGATGGACGGGGCATCCTCATCGCTTTGACCCGGCTTGGGTGTCACCCGCAAAGCCCAACGCTTACCGTGCTTTTCGGGGGCAAAGTCATAGGTAGGCTGCAATTCCTCGGCATGACCTTGCAGGATGGAACGGAACACTGTGATCTGTCCCGCCGCCTGTCCGGCTTGGCCTAAAGGCGCAGCGTGGCGCTGCTTCTGCCCAGGGTCCCAGTAATACATCCGCCCCCTGGCGATGGCCATGATGATCCGCTGGGGCTGCAATTGCAATTTGACTAGGCTGCCGTCCGCACCGGACAGCATATAGCCCTGTGCCTGCCAAGGGGATGATGCCAATTCCAACTTGCGAGTTTCCTCGTAACGGAATTCGGCAAAACCGCTTTGCCGGATGCGACCGAGCAAATCCGCAAGTCCGGCTTCATCGGCAAGTACCCCCATGGGTGATAACGCCAACAGCAAGCACAAGCCCAGCTTCATATTCAATGCTACGGCATTGTGCTTCATGACCAAACCCCCTTAAATGCCTTGTGACCATGCTGCACCATATATTTGATGGTCTCCATCGCCGGGGGAATATCCAGGTTCGGGAAGCGTCGATGGCGATAGATCCATTCGCCCACGAATAGACACCCCATCAACACATAGACCAAAACTCCAGTATAGAAGGCCCATGCCCTTTGTCCGAAGAAGACCGGAAGCAAAGTGCAAACTACCCCATTCACGGCGAAAAATAAGGTCCAAGCCCAAGTCACTTCACGTAGATATTCCACAATACCCGGTATGAATTCTGGGTATTGCAAACGCACAAGGCGTTCGCATAAGGAAGGGGGCGACCACAGGGTATGCCCGAACAAGGCCGTCAGCCACAAATAGACAAACGAGGGAATCAGCCAGATGAAATAGGTGTTGGCGAAATACGCGCCCACCAGTAACAAGGTGGCCAACAGGAGGGCACTAATGCGTAAGGCCAACATCTCCAATTTAAGCCCTCGCCATACGGTCAGCGCGGCAAATACCAACAATTCCAAGCTGGAAAAGCCTTTTTCGACCAAATAAGCACTGAGGAATGGATAGGCAATGAAAAGAAAAATGATGCTGGCAGATTTAAGTAGCTTGCCCATGATTAGCGGGTACGATTGGCGGCAACGAATTCCGACAACGACCGCAGGGATACAAAAATCTGGTTGTTGCGCTCGTCGCCGGAAGTGATTTTGATGCCGTATTGGCGGTCCAGCATAACGCCTATTTCTAGCGCGTCGATGGAATCCAAGCCCAATCCACCACTGAACAACGCTTCGTCGGGGGAAAGATCGTCAGGCATGATGTCTTCTAGGCGCAAACCCTCGATAAGCATGGTTTTTAATTGACCGATCAAGTCATCTGACATGGCTAGTTTAATTCCTTTATCAAACGTAAGATTTTACACAATATTGCCACATGGTACAAAAACACTTGGATTATGACGCAAGGAATGCCAGAATTGCTGAATATATATAGACGATTGGGGAAGTAAAGCAACCCTATATCCCATTCATAACAGGCCAATTACGTGCGATTTTTACTAGCTTTCAAGGTCATGCTTTTTACGGTGTTCGTCCCTGGTGCGGTGACCCTTTACTTTCCCTACTCGCTCCTTTCCACCCCAGTCGGTGGCCTGCAACCGACAAACCTAGTTTTAATCTTGCTCGCCAGTCTATTCATTCTTTTAGGCGTAGCCATCTATCTCCGTTGCGCCTGGGACTTCGCCGTTGAGGGCTTAGGCACCCCCGCCCCCATCGATCCGCCGAAAAAGCTGGTCGTGGCCGGACTCTACCGCTGGACGCGCAACCCCATGTATCAAGGCGTACTCCTCATCCTCTTGGCCGAATGTTTATTATTCCCCATCCGCAGCCTTTTAGTTTACGTGGCCTCGGTGGCACTTGTTTTTCATGTGTTCGTCGTCCTGTACGAGGAACCTTCCCTCGGCATCCGATTCGGCGTGTCTTACAGGGACTACTGCCAAAAAGTTCCTCGCTGGGGTTTTGCCTTCCGGCCTTTTTCCATTTGAAATCCATTTTGACCCCATGAAAGAAAAACTGAAAAAGTTCATCTTCGCCGAAGTCATTTACCATGAAGACCCGACATCTTTCGGTGATGATGATGACCTGTTGGAAGCAGGGCTGGACAGCATGGGCATTATGCGCCTTATCATGTTCGCCGAGAAGGAATTCGGCGTGACCTTGCCGGATACGGAAATCGAACCGGACAATGTCCACAGTTTGGATGCGCTGGAAAAATGGATACGTCAAGCCGCCGGTCAGGCCCTATGAAAGAAACCTTCCCACTCATCTTCAACCCTGCCGATTATTTCACCTTCGTACTCGACCAGGAAATCCGCAAGGTCGGCATGCCGGGTGGCTATGGCGGGTTCGCCTTGGAACTAGCCGCCGAACCCGACCTAGGGCGTCTGCAACAACGGATGGATCTATTGGTGGAACTTTTCCCGCGCGCATCGGCCCGAATCGAACGCCAAGGCAAACGCTTTGCCTGGCTGGCTACGGGTCGCCGCATCGTGCTGGAGTGCCATCATTGCCGCCAAGGCGAGGATGCGGAAAGTGAAACCCTGCGCATCCTCTTGGAAATTTTCAATCGCCAAGAATCTTTGCCGTTGACCCTGCACTGGATTGCCTGTGAAACTGGCGGAACTTTGCTGTTGGACTGGAACCATCCATTGTTGGATGCCCGTGGCGCAAAGATATTGCTGGATTTCATCGCGTCCGACCATCCAGAAAACTTCAAGGAATCGCCGCCTTTGATCGAGGCCAAGCTGGCCCAATGGAGTTTCTGGAAAAAGCTCCGTCTGTTCCTCAAGGCCAAGCGGCACAATAGCGAGGCCAATAGCTTGGATAGCTGCCTGCCCACGTTGGCAGAGCAGGGTCCGCAAAGCCTGCGCCTCAAGGTGCGGCGTTTCAGTGAGGAAGAATCCCAGCGGATCGCCAGCCTAGCCCAGCAATATACCGGGTTGGCCGGGCGAACCCTGTATTACCTCGGCTGTTTCATGCGGGCCATGGAACAGGTGGGACCACCCGCTGCCAAGGCGGGTTATTGCATACCCTACGCCTTCAACCTGCGTCGCCAAAATGCCCCCACACCAGTGTTCGGCAACCATGTGGGCTGTCTGTTCGCCCGCGCCGCCCGTACCCAGACGAGGGAACGGAAAAGCTTGTTCGGACACTTGCTGGCACAGCATCGGCATACCCTACGGGAAGAGTTGGACTTGGCCTATCTGCCCCTGATGTGGCTGGGCCAGTGGCTATCCCCGGCCCGCTACGCCAAGCTATTGCGCAAACAACACAGTGGCGGTGAATTGAGTTCGCTGTGGTTTTCCGATATCGGCGACTTGTCATGGAAACAGAAAGGCTTTTTAGGTGTCCCTGTCACTGGCATGACCCATCTGTGTTGGATGACCCTGCCGCCAGGCTTGGCTTTGTTGGCCGGACAGTTGGATGGCCGACTAAGCTTGTCCTATAGCTATCTGTACCCGGCGGTGGACGAGACTTGGCTGGACGCGGTCATGGAGCGTATGGATGCCGAATTGCTGGAAAGCCCTAAATCCTAAGCGATGTTGCTAGAACCCTTTCTGCGACAATGTAGGCATCAGCCCGAGGCGGTGGCCCTGGTGGAAAATGGCCGATGCATCCGTTACGGTGAATTGCTGGCGCGTTCGCACTCCATCGCGGCGAGGCTGCAAGGCATGGGCATCAAGCCCGGCCAACCGGTCGCCATTTATCTGGACCGAGGCATTGATGCCGTTATGGCTTTGTTCGGTGTGCTGCTGGCGGGGGCTTGTTATGTTCCGCTCGACCTGAAAAACCCGCTACCCCGACTAGCCTCCATCATCACCGATGCACAGGTGGCTGCGGTATTAGGTTTAGGTGCCGTACCCACTTGGCTAGCAAGAAAGTCATGGCTGGATGTCACCGACTGCCCCGAGGCTATTCCAAAGCCAGTCGAAACCCAAGCTGATTCCCTAGCCGCCATCCTTTACACCTCAGGATCGACAGGCCAAGCTCGCGGTGTCGCCTTGAGCCACGGCGCGATAGCTTCTTTCGCCCGATGGGCCACCGACTTGGTGACGTTGAGCAGCACCGACCGTATTGCCAGTAGCGCACCGTTCTTTTTCGACCTGTCCACCTTCGACCTGTACGCCGTATTGGGATGTGGGGCCAGCTTGCATTTCGTCCCGTCCGCCCTAGCCTTAGCCCCGGCCCGTCTTAGTGTTTGGCTTAAAGGGCAAGAGATTAACGGCTGGTACACTGTCCCGTCCCTGCTGGCGTTCCTGGCCTACAAGGGCAATCTAGCGCAAACGCCATTGGACCACTTACGTTTTTTAATCTTCGCCGGCGAGGTGTTCCCCACTCCCGCCCTGATGGACTTGGCCGCCAAACTGCCACGGACGGCGTTGTACAATTTCTTTGGACCGACCGAAACGAATGTGTGCTGTTATTGGCCGGTGGATCGTGCGCGGTTGTCGCCGGACCGGCCCATTCCCATCGGCCTGCCCGCCGCAGGGTGCGAACTTTACATCCATGATGAGACCGGCGAACTCTGGGTGCGCGGACCCACTTTGGCAAGCGGCTATTGGATTGATGGCGGCTTGCAAGCTTTTAATGGTAAATCGCAAGTCCCCCTCTTTGAAAAAAGGAGGGTAGGGGGGATTTCCACAAAGGGTGGATCAGGAGTCAATGCTGTTGAATTAGCTCCTCCCCCCAACGGTGGGAGGTTGGGAGGGGGGCGATCAAATGGCAGCGAAGCCTCTGATTTAACCAGCACCCACACTAACCTTTCCCCGCAGGGTGAGGCTTCAGGGTTTAATTCAACAGCATTGGGAACAGCATCTCCCGTCAATGAAAACTGGTATCCCACTGGCGACCGCGTAAGCCTGGTCGATGGCGAATACCAGTTCCATGGCCGCTTGGGGCGTATGCTCAAATGCGCCGGCTACCGGGTCGAACCTTCGGAGATCGAGGCATCCGTCAATGCCATGGATGGGGTGAGAGCTTGTGCGGTAGTTGGCATTGATGACCCGACTGTGGGCCAGCGCCCTGCCTTGGCCCTTGCCTTGGAGCCTTGGGTTGCCCTTGCCGACATTCGCAAAGCCTTGGCCCGGCAATTGCCCGCTTATATGCAGCCCAGCCGGTGCCTTGTTTTGCAGGAACTACCCCGCTTGCCCAATGGCAAGCTGGATTACAACCGAGTACAGGCTTTATTGGTGGATACAGCGTTTTTATCTTAACAAAGAAAATAATAAAGGACACTCAATCAAACCATCAATTGTGTGAATTGTTTGGCAAAATAATATAACTTAACAAGTAACTATTTGATATTAAAAACGCTGTAACAATGAGTAAAATCCCGAATTTTGCCGACTTGCCCCCTTATGCTGGTTCGCCGGACGAAGAACAAATCCTAGCCCGTTTCCGGGCCGTTGCGGACCTAGGCGCATTGCGGCATGCGCTGCCGCAACGCTTTGGCGGGTTTGGCGATGGCTTTTCAGACCTATGCCAGACCCACCGCCGCTTGGGCGAAGCCAGCCGCGACCCTGGCTTGGTGTTGGCGGTGAATGCCCATCTATGGGGGGCGGTGTTCCCCATTCTGCTCTATGGCGACGAGGTGCAACGGGAACGCTTCCTGCCCCCTCTGCTGACTGGGCGGTGGCTAGGGGGCCATGCCATCACCGAACCTTCCTGTGGTTCCGATGTGCAGGCGATGACCAGCCGCGCCGTGCGCAACGACGAAGGGTTTATTGTGAATGGCGAAAAACGCTATATCACCAATGTCCCTTTGGCAGACTGGTTGGTGGTCTACGCCAAGCTGGACGGGCGCATCACGGCCTTTCTAGTCTCCCGCGAGGATCAGGGTTGCCGGTTCAGCTACGACGGGGCTTTGGAGGCTTGCCAAGGCAGTGCCACCGGCAGCGTCCTGCTGGAGGATTGCCTACTTGATGCCGAACGCCTGTTGGGCAAGGCCGGGGCGGGGGCGCAGATGATCCAGAAGGCATTGGAGTACGAGCGGGCCTTCGTGTTTGCTGGCATCGCCGGCATCATGGAATGGCAGTTGGGTGAGTCCGTCCGCCACAGCCGGGAAAGACGGTCCGGCGGTGTCCACCTCGGTAGCCATCAGGCCATCAGCCACCGCATCGCCGACATGAAACTGCGTTTGGATACCATTGGCCTGTGGCTGCAAGAATGCGCGAGGGTTTGCGACTCCGGTCAGCGACTGACGCTGGCCTCCGCGCAAACCAAGCTCTATGCCGCTGAGGCGTTTTTGCAATCCAGCCTGGACGCGGTGCAGATCATGGGCGCGGTCGGACTGGAACCGGGGAGTTCTATGGCTGGACTCGTGCGCGATGCCTTGGCCGGCCGGTTGTTTTCCGGCAGTTCGGAAGTGCAGAAGAACCTCATCGCCGGTTTGCTTGGCACGGGTGATGGTTACCGCCAAACGCGGCAAGACCCTTGAAGACCGAGGGCTTGATTTTATGGATGCAGCCCATTTGTTTGCCGGTCGGCACACCACAGCCACCGATAACCACAAGGATTACGGCGAAACTAGGCAAATCTGCTCGTTCCCAAGCTCCAGCTCTCATCGTTACACAAGTGTGGTGATACTTGTCAGAACACATGAATGTTCTACAATTCAAAGAGCAAGTTTCATGCAAAGGCGCAAAGAAAATCGCTCTTCTTTGCGCCTTTGCGAGCTTTGCGTGAGACTTCTTTTTCCAGTAACGATGGTATAACCCGTATTCCACGGAATATTTCGACTCGGACGGACTTG
>Ga0007801_10000334_pt1 | contig 15324 bp, 15 predicted proteins | sample CryBogmetaGMA2M_FD_60372 | JGI IMG/M metagenome (GOLD analysis project Ga0007801, IMG submission 60372) | Freshwater microbial communities from Crystal Bog, Wisconsin, USA - MA2M | ecosystem: Environmental > Aquatic > Freshwater > Lake | place: Crystal Bog, Wisconsin, USA | collected 2009-07-06
GAATATAATAACATGATGAAAAAATTTGGTTTTTTATTTCAGGGTGGAGCATTATTTGACAGCCTTACTATTTGGGAAAATGTCTCATTTGCCCTGCTCAATGGCCAAAATATTAGCAAAAAACAGGCAAAAGATCATGCGGTAGAAAAACTTTCGCAAGTAGGACTTGATGAGAATGTGGCGAATTTATATCCAGCAGAATTGTCAGGTGGAATGCAAAAGAGAGCCGCACTCGCCAGAGCTATTTCACTTAGTCCGGAAATTATATTTTTTGATGAACCGACCACTGGTCTTGATCCGATCATGGCATCGATTATTAACGATCTGATAGTCTCAACCTCAAAAAAACTTGGCGCAACCACCATCACCATTACCCATGATATGCAAAGCGCCAGGATTATAGGAGACAGGGCAGCCATGCTCTATGAGGGGAAAATTATCTGGCAGGATGATATCAAGAAAATTGATGATTCCGGCAATGATTATGTAAAACAGTTTGTAAGCGGCAGCTTACAAGGACCAATTAAAGTGAAGCTGCAAGATCATTGAGTACCAAAAAGTAAGAGAAGCTCTCACAGCAATTCAAGAACTTCTCTTTAATAAATTCAAGTCTTCAAAACTATAATTCAGATGGATTATCGTTACAAACGCCAGCTTCACAAATAGTGTTTGTTTCAGCTAGGTTATCAGTCACAATACTAGCTGCATCAAGGTTTCCAACATATTCTTGTGTAAAAGCAACTTCTAACGGGTAAGATTTTGCATAAATGTTAACATTCAGCTTGGCGGCTAACTCAACTTGAGCCTGTACAAACTCAGATTTAATATTAACATGGCCTAAATTAATTTGAGCCTTCTGCCACGCATCATCAATGATATTACTCACTACATTTTCGTTAATTTCAATTGCCTTATTGGTAATCACAAAAGCCTCAGCATTATCTGAGTCTACAGATACTTCCTCCAAAACTATAGGAATATGTGTAGCAGAGACTAAAACACCAGCCTCAGTAACCTCTTGGTTAGATAATATTGCTTCAGCAGTAGCAGAAGCAGCTTTGGGAGAAACAATTATAGCTTCGTGCTCAGCAGAAAAGTGAAGATTATCAACTTCAGCATTTTCTAAATTTGCAGATACTTCTTCTGGCATAACAAGAATAGTGTCAGCAGCAGAAACTGCAAAATCAGTTCCGACTTTATCTTTGTTTGATAATATTCCTTCAGAAGCAACAAGTTCAGTTTGGACAGTTATTTTTAATTCAACAGCTTCATGTTTGTTTGCAGTCGTATCTATATTATGACGGGCAGCATAAGCCGGATCAATTTCAGCAGCAAATGCTTGTGCCGCATTTTTAATTTTATTAGCAGCTTTTTTTAGTTCCTTTTTAAATGACATTTTAGTCTCCTGATCTATTGTTGACGTTATGCGAAGACTAGTTCCCAGTAGCTATTACGTCAAGTAAAATAAATATTTTCACAGCTTAACCGAAATCGTCAATCCTTCTTCTGTCGGTATAATGACGCTAAGAAATTTGGAACTATCAGCTAACATTTGGTTGAATTTTTTAACCCTATCTAGCAAATCCTGGCGAATTTTTTCCTCCTCATCATAAACTGAACCAAATAGCAAAGTATTGTCAGCCACCACTAAACCACCAACCCTAAGATTTTCATAGGCCCACTCTAAGTAATTAGGATATGATTTTTTATCAGCGTCGATAAATACCATGTCAAAGGGGCCCTCTTCTTCCAAGCTTGGAAGAATTTCACTAGCTTTTCCTTGTAGTAATTCTATTTTATTTCTAAAAGCTGATTTTTCAAAGAATAACCGGGCTTTTTCTGCGCGAGCTTCGTCTTTTTCGATAGTAATAAGCCTGCCATCCTTTGGCAAAGCTTCAGCCATCCACAGCGAAGAATAACCATAATGCGTCCCTATCTCGACAATTTTCTTTATCGAGCCAAGGGTAATTAATATTTGCAAAATCTTGCCTTCATAAGCTGCTATATTGATAGACTTATGGCAACTGTTTATTTCGGATACTATCTCCCTTTGTAGCTCATTTTCAGGGGCATATAAATTATTTATATAGTTAATTTTGGCTGAGCTGTTATCTTTTCTCACTTGCGAAATTACTCCTTATGTCTATTATAATTGAATGATTTATAAAGAATTTGCTGATTTTAAACAATATTTAAAGCGTGGTGAGAGATTAATCGCCGTTGATTATGGCACTAAGAAAACCGGTATCGCCACGAGCGATCGCTTGATGAGCATCGCTTCACCTTACTGCATTATCACAACTTCTTCATATAATCAGCTAGAACATGAGCTAGGAAAAATATTAGCAGAAACATCGCCATGGGGGATAGTGCTCGGCTACCCGGTACAAAGCGATGGTAATGAGGGTAGTTCTTGCCATAGAGTACAAAGCTTAGCCAGAAAGTTCGTGAGTAAATTTAACTTACCCATATATTTAGCCGATGAAAGAGGCACTACAGCGAAAGCCCAAGACTTGTTAATAAAGTTAGAAATAAAGCGTAAAAAGCGCGATGCCATCGATGATAAAATAGCTGCGAGTATAATTTTGCAAAAAATCCTCGATGAATTTAAAAATCACATGCAAAATTAAAGTTTCTGATTGACAAAATAAATTATTTCTCTAAGTTACTCTAGTAAAGTTTATTCACAGGATTGGAAATAATTAATGAAAACATATTCGATGAAGGCATCTGAAATCCAAAAAAATTGGTATGTAGTTGATGCAAGTGATTTAGTTTTAGGGCGCGCATCTGCTCTAATAGCAAGATATTTAAGAGGTAAACATAAACCTACTTATACCCCGCACATGGATTGCGGTGATAATATCATTGTTGTAAATGCAGAAAAGATTCATTTGACTGGAAGAAAAATGGACCAGAAGCATGGTAAGAAATATTATTGGCATACAGGATATTTTGGTGGTATCAAGGAAACTATGGCTTCAAAAATAATCGAAGGAAAATTCCCTACTCGTGTTATTGAAGAGTCAGTAAGAAGAATGCTAGGAAAAAATAAGATGGGATACCAACATCTGAAAAATTTATATGTTTATGCAGGTGAGACGCATCCTCATGATGGTCAACAACCTGTTAAACTAGATATTGCTAGCCTCAACGTTAAAAATTCAAAGAGAAACTAACATGGAAATTGAAAAAAATATCATCGATACAGTAAAAAAAGTTAAGTCAGTAGATTTAACCTCTATATCTGAGTTGTTAGTCGAAGAAGAAAAAACACCAAAAAGAGACTCTCTCGGAAGAGCATATGGAACTGGGGGAAGAAAATCTTCTACTGCCAGAGCTTGGATTAAACCAGGAAAAGGGAAAATAACTGTAAATCACAAAGATATAGAACAATATTTTAAAAGAGCAGTTTTAAGAATGATAATTAATCAACCTTTTGAAGAAACTGGTGCAATTGGTTCATTTGATGTTTTTGCTACTGTTAAAGGAAGCGGCTTATCAGGTCAAGCAGGTGCTGTAAGACATGCTATAAGCAAAGCCTTAAGTGAGTATGATCCTGCAGCTTATCACAAAAAACTCCGTGCAGCTGGACTTCTTACCAGAGATCACAGAACTGTTGAGAGAAAGAAATATGGACATAAAAAAGCTAGGAAAAGATTCCAATTCTCTAAGAGATAGTTTTGCATCTCATATTTTTTACATGACATTTTTCAAGAAAAGGGTACAATTAATGTACCCTTTTTTATTTTTATGATGTGAAATTTATGCCAAATTATATATCGAATATAGACATAGAATCAAAATTGTTTGACACAAGTTGCATAAAAAAATGAGAGATCTTCACTCTGGTTCAGTTAAAGTAACTGTAGAAATTAGAGATATGGACGCGGAATGCTATACTAAGTAATCTAAAATAAATTGAAATAGCAAAACAACCAATAAATTAGGAAACTCAAATGAAAATCAAGAAGCTTAGCCAAGCAATAATAAATCGCATTGCAGCAGGTGAAGTTGTCGACCGACCATCCTCAGTAGTTAAAGAACTAATAGAAAATTCCATTGATGCCGGTGCACAAAATATTGATGTAATTATCAATACCGGAGGTAGGAATCTTATTACTGTTACCGATGATGGCGCAGGAATGGCAAAAGAAGATTTAGAGATTTCAATACTTCCACACACCACTTCTAAACTAAACGAACAAGATATTTCAGATATAAAACATTTTGGTTTTCGTGGGGAAGCACTTCCCTCCATCGCTGCAGTTAGCAGAATGACCATAGTAACGAAGGAACGAGATAATACTGGGCATGCCTGGAGCATTAATATTGATGGTGGAGAGTTTATTGATTTAACCCCAGCTTCGCTCTCAAAAGGCACTAAAATTCAGGTCAGAGATTTATTTTTCAGCACACCAGCACGCCTTAAGTTTCTAAAAACAGAAAGGATTGAAACCTCACACATTCTCGACATAATGAAAAAGATTGCTATGTCACATCCGGACATTTCCTTTAGTTTAAGCACTGAAATTAAGAATATTTTTTCAGTTAAATGTTCCTCCCCTACCCTTACAGATGATAAATTTAAAGTTAGAGTTTCACAAATACTTAGTACTAATTTTATAGTGAATTCTGTAGAGATTAACTCAAATAGAGATGATATATCTCTAAAAGGCTATGCGAGTTTGCCAACTTTTAACAAGGGAACTTCTAGTGAGCTTTATCTATATGTAAATAATCGTCCTGTGAAAGACAAAATCTTACTAACTTCGGTAAAAGTTGCTTATCAGGATTTTTTAGGCCATGGTCGCTATCCAACTGTAGTTCTTTTTCTTGACCTTCCGCCAAATTATGTCGATGTTAATGTTCATCCAAATAAGACTGAGGTTAGGTTTCGAGACGAAGCTGAAATCAGAGGCTTCTTAATTTCTTCTTTAAGACAGGCCATTTCTTCTTCACATCATAAATCTTCAACCACCGCAAGCGAAGGAGTTATGAGGGCATTTCGCCCAGAAACCATGAACACACAACAAAATTTCTCTTCTTTTGTAAATCGTTCAAATCCATCGCCAAACAGAATATCCGAAAGCGCCATTCTAGAGAAATATCAGGCTCCCTCAGTGCAAAGAAATGAAGATATTGTTATCGAGCAATTTATGGCACCTACCGCCAAAAGTGAGGAACCGCTTCAGTCGGAAGTGGATAGTTTACAGGAATTCCCTTTGGGGGCAGCAAGATGCCAATTACATGAAACTTATGTAATAGCACAAACTAATGATAGCATCATTCTTGTAGATCAACATGCAGCCCATGAAAGATTAGTATATGAGGAATTAAAGCAAAATTATTATGGTAAAAGCATAAAAACTCAGAGATTACTGATTCCAGAAATAATAGAATTTGATGAAATAATTATCGATAAGCTGGTTTCAAGGTCGGAATCTTTTCGAGAATTAGGTCTAGTTTTCGAAAAATTTGGACCTGATAAAATAAAAATATCAGAAATCCCTGCAATAATCCAAAACTATAATGTTACTAAACTTATCAATGACATTGTGGATGATATAAGAGAATTTGATGAGAATATAAGCTTTAACGAAATTTTGGAACATGTGCTGGGCACTTTTGCTTGCCATCATAGCATCAGAAGTGGCAGAAAATTAAGTGTTATTGAAATGAACTCACTTCTTCGTAAAATGGAAAGCACTAAACATTCAGGACAGTGTAATCACGGGCGTCCAACCTATATCGAACTCAAATTAAATGACATCGAAAAATTATTCGGCCGCACTTAAATAAAGCATTGCAGACCTCATGGTTGAATTGCTTGACATTAGGTTAATATGTGTTAATATATTTTCAATTTGATAATTTAATTACAGCCACAAAAATGAGATATATAAGCATATTAATCACATTATTATTTATAACCTCGTGCGGACCGCATTATAGAACATTTTATAATTATGAAAACCCTGGGTCATATGAGGGCATGATGTGCGTTAATCAGTGCTTACAAAGCAAAGTAATGTGCGGGCAAACTTGTGGTTCTCAAAAAAATCAATGTGTTCAAAATCATCAAATCTACGACGCTGCTAACCTTATAGCACATTCTCTAGATACACGTCCCAAAAAATACAAAGTTGCTCCAACTTCTAGTTCCTATCAATGTAATTGGGAAAAAGATAGCTGCGACGAGAATTGTGAGAGCTTCTACAGACAGTGTTATACTAATTGTGGCGGAAGAGTTCATAGTGAAACCAGATGTGTATCTGGCTGCAAATAATATTAATAAAGAGTTTTTTTAACCGAATACCAATTTTATATTGCTAAATATGTACCATTAATTATAAAGTAACTTTAAGTTACTTTATCCATGGGGGGAATATAAATTGAATTCAACTGTAAAACTACCTGACGATTACAAGCCTACAGAACACGAATCTTACATGAACGAAATGCAATTAGAGTATTTCAGACGAAAACTTATCTCCTGGAAAGATGAACTTCTGAATGAATCAAGAGATACACTTAAGCATCTACAAGAAGAAAAATGGCAAGAACCTGACTTAACTGATAGAGCCAGCATAGAATCCGAAACAGCTTTTGAACTTAGAACCAGGGATAGATACAGAAAATTAATTGATAAAATCGACTCCGCACTAGAAAGAGTCTCATCTGGAGAATATGGTTATTGCGAAGAAACCGGAGATGAGATCGGCATCAGAAGACTTGAAGCAAGGCCAGTCGCTACTCTAACTATAGAAGCACAAGAACGCCATGAGAATTATGAAAAACAACATAATGATGATGAGTAATTAATCTAGAAAACCTGAATTTTCAATAGAATGTCTGAGAAAAAAGATCTCCAAGGCGAATTGATAAAGGAACGAAACTACCCTTATATGGCAATTAATGGGGAAGGATTTTTTCAGGTATGCAACACTCAAAATTTAATAGAAACCGAAAATGGTAAAGAATGTACAAAACTAGAATTTACTAGGAATGGTTCGTTCAAAATTAAATTGCAAGGTCTTACTAACAGCGATAATCAAGTATTACTCGGCTTTAAAACCAACCCTCCACAATATCATTATCCAAAACAATATATAAAAAATCCACATCCTTACTGCAAAAATGATGAAGAGATTCACTGGAGTAACGCTACCTGCACGGTAAAAAATTCTGCTAAAACTTTGCCCTATAACAACCCAAATGCATTAAGAGATAATTTCTTCAAGGAAATTAATTATGGAAAAATAGCAGAAAATATTCTTACACCAATCAACATAAATGATTTTAGATATGGAAATAATAATCCAACTACCTATATAAAATTCAAAATGAATCTAGACCCTAAGGGATGCATAGGTTGTCAAGGAGATGTTAACGATCGTGCACCAGATATTGCAGGTTATCTGCAAGATTGCGAAGAAACCCTTGTCCAATATGGAGATTCTGTAAAGATACTTTTTGAAGGAAAAATTGATAATAGTCCGATAGTACCTCATATTCAAAATGATAGTATAGTAAAAATTTCTTACAGCGGAAAGATTGGTGATCAAACTATAATTCCAACTGTTCAACAAGGTGACCAGCTCATCATCTCATATGTCGTTAAAGTTAATGATGTTCCCGTAAAACCTATTGTGCAAAATAAGGATAAATTAAGCATTTCGTTTGAAGGAAAAATAGACGATATAGCTTTTCCTGGAGGAACGGCTACAAATTTTAATTTAACTATCGGCTCAAATACCTTTATCGATAATTTTGAAGAACAACTTATCGGAACTTTGAAGGGAGACAACAAAACGGTAGTAGTTAAATTTCCGAGCGATTATCAGGACAGAACACTTCGTGAAAAGTCGGCAATCTTTGAGGTAAAAGTAGAAGAGATATACACTCTAACTCCACCTTTCGATAGTGGTAGTTCAGAAGATCATAGCTTCAAAGTAGGTTCAGGTGAGTTTAATAAAGATCTTGAGGCTTTGATGATTGGTTTCAAAAATGGCGCAAGAAAAACCATACCTTTTGCTTACCCTACTGATTATTCAAGAAATCCTGAGTATGCAGGTCAAAACGCAGTTTTTGAGATGGTAGTTAAAGATATAGAAAATTTAAGTACTTTTGATAGAGGCGACGCTTACGATCATGAAGTTAGGATTGGTGAAGGGAAATTCAATTCTGAAATTGAAAAGCAGCTAATTGGAGTAAATAAGGGCGACACAATATACGCAAACTATACTTTCCCAGCCGAATATTCTAGGGACTCGTCCCTTACTGGACAAGAAGCAGTCTTCAAAATTAAAGTATCTGACATATTATTCCTCAATCCCTACCATATCGGTCAGTGTAATAGTTGCAAATTGCAAATAGGATCTGGGACTTTTTCAAAAAGTTTTGAAAAAAAACTAATCGATATGAGAAAAGGAGAAACTAAAAATTTTAATATAACCTTCCCAGAAAATTACCCTTCGAACTACCTAGCTAACAAAGATATTAATTTTGAAGTTCGAATTTTAGAAATATTCCCTCCAAAACCTGAGGAAAACAGAAAATACGTAGCTAAAAAAACTAATGTCCTATCTATTATGACCCGCGACTATAGTCCATTCTATGTTCAACCCCTTGAAATTTATGACAGCTATGGAAATAAACGGGAAATAGAATTTGACTTTATTAAAGCTTGGAAAAATGAAACTACCGGAGATACTAGATGGAATTTCGAAGCCTTTTCTCCATCTAAGACTCGAGATCAATTAAAATTAATGTTTCCCGCAGAGAAGCTTTATGCTAACGGACAGTTATATTTTACGAATGGAAAACTCACTCATGTTAGTGGAAATTCAGAAGAAATAAATATTAGGTGGAACGACGGAAGCTACAATAGCATTAAATTATATTTTGGCATTAATCAAGACTTTGGAGGCATTACTGAGTACCCAGTAATTGGCTATACCGGGCTAACAAAAATAGTAACGAGTGAAGGTAGATTTGCTAATACACACATCAATAAAATTGTTAATGACCCAAATGCTGTTGAACTTGATGGATCTGAGGCACATAAAAAAAACCTTGTTAGTTTTTATGTAAATCCAAAGGGTAAATTGTTTATAGTTTATGATGATGGATCAATTTTTAATGCTTATACTATTCCTCTAAAACAAAATTTAGTGAGTGAAATCATTAGTGAAGGCAAAATAATTAGTAGTTTTTCGAAAATTTACAATTATTTTTTTGGAAAAGAAAATTCTGAAAAGGGTTATATTGCTTTTGGATATCTTGAAGATTTATCCAGTGACTATATTTACCTGATAGATGAAGTGAAATACGAGAAAAAATACAAGAAATATGACTCAAATATTCTTAATATAAAAAATACAGGGGATGAAAGAGACCTCACAATTAAGGGTAATGGCTTTTTTGCCATTAAATGTGAAGGATCAGGCGGTAACAGAATTTTTCTTACCAAGAACTTTAGGCTTTCAGATTTTAGGGCCTTTAAGAATAATGATAATTGCTATTTACTGGGGAAAAATATTCAAAATGATACTGACGTTGCTACACATAATGCCCATTTAGTCAGCAAAGAATTTATAAAAACCCTAGATAAATTTCACTATCAAGAATATGAAAAAAGATATGCTCCATCTACTAAAATCAGCATCGGAAGTGTAATTATTGATGCAAGCTTACCACTTATTGATGAAATTGAGTATCATAAACATGATTCTAAAACGGGCGATATAAAAGGCCTAAATTCAACAAAAAAACTTACAATTAAAGATTTGGATCAACATAATCAGCATCTTCTTAACAGAAGCACCACTTCTGAAACAAACTACCTATATGAAACAATTAAATATAATGCAACTGATGAACGAGCAAGCATGTACAGGGGAAGAATTAAATCCCAACTTGATCCTATTTCAATTGAAATTACTGACCTCAAGGGTAATGGGCATAATATTTATCTTGGCTTTGTAAAGACTTCATTTGTTGAATCACATAAGAATAATCATTTTCACGCAGAAATTTGGGAAAAACAATCAGTTAATGTATTAATTACCCATGGTGAAATTGTATTCAAAGATAATGGAGCCCTGCTCTCTTATGATCTGGACAATTTAAACAAAATCAAGATTCCTAATAAAAACAAAGCTATTGTCTCAGAATTAGATTTTTTTTGGGGTGATCTAACTGGAAAGAGACCCGACCTTACCGAAGATTTTGAAGGTATAGTTCTTGCAAATGCCACCGATCTCGGAATATCTAAGAAAAAAGATAACTCCCCAAAATGGATCAAAAAACAACCCCATGCTGATGGTTATAGGCCAGTTAAACTTGATAAATTCTATTTAAAAAATGGCTTTATCTTTGCTGATTATAAATTAGCGCCACATCATAATAAAGAAGATCTTAAAACCTTTCAGATTTTCATCGCTGATGTAGTCGAGGCAAATGAACTAATAGAATTTCCTGATCATTCTCCTACATATATAGCTAACGATCTTTCTGGGCCTATAGGATTTTTTCTTCAAGGAACCCCCACAAAAGGAGAAATTATATCTGGCAGCATCACCATATTTGCAGATAATTAGTATTGCAACACGCATTCTAATTATATATTTTGTCTGTAATATATCTATTCAGGTAGTCGTCCTATCTTTCGAGTGTCATCCCTGCGGAGGCAAGGATGACACGACGCAAGCAGATAATGTAACACTAAAAAAATTTGGTTTAGCCATGGAACTCCTTAATATCATTTCCCAGAATTTGCTCTCTCCCTCTATTTTGTTCTTCTTTCTAGGGATTTTTGCAGGATTCTTAAAATCTGACCTTGAAATTCCCAAAAGCATTAGCAGATATCTCTCTTTGTACCTTATGATGGCAATAGGATTTAAAGGCGGGGTCGCTATAGCCAACACTCCTGAAATTAACATGCAGGTATTTTCAGCTATAGTCGCAGGAATAGCTATTAGTTCTCTTCAACCTTTTCTTTGTTATTTTTTACTACGCTTAACTACCAAACTTGATAACCCTACCGCAGCTGCGGTGTCTGCACATTATGGTTCAATCTCTGTCGTCACTTTTGCTACCGCTACTTCATTTCTAAAAACAAATGGGACAATTTATGAAGGATATATAGCAGCAATTCTTGCATTAATGGAAGCCCCAGCAATTCTTTCAGGACTATATATAGCGCATAGGACATCTCCTGAAACCTGCAACCACAAACAGGAAGAGAAAAAACTCAGTCGTGAGATTTTCACCAATGGCTCAATCTTGCTTCTTTCAGGAGCTTTTCTTATCGGTTGGATTACAGGACAAGATGGTATGGAAAAAGTTGATGGATTTCTAGGTAGCCCCTTTCAAGGAATCTTATGTCTATTCTTACTTGATATGGGTCTGATGGTTGCAAAGAATATTCACCATCTACGTTTTTTGACCTTTGGTCTAGCATTTTTTGGTATTTATATGCCACTTATAGGATCTTTGATTGGCATCACTCTTAGCCATCTCATTGGTCTAGATATTGGCACTGGAACTCTATTTACCGTTCTTTGTGCCAGCGCCTCTTATATTGCAGTGCCCGCCGCAATGCGCCTCGCACTCCCAGAAGCAAAATCAGCAATTTATATACCATTGTCACTAGCAATTACTTTTCCATTTAATGTAACCATTGGCATCCCACTTTATTTTGCAATAGCAAAAAAGTTTTTATAGCCGGATTTGGAATTAAAATCTAGAGAAATAGCCGCGATCATGATTGTTGTAGAAGTACCTTAGAAGCTAAAGCGGCCCTTAACTTGCCAAGAAGTATTTTTTGCATTTCATAGGTATTCATACCCCTCCGCATGTCATTCCCGCGCAGGCGGGAATTCAGATCTTTCACTAAGTGGATATTTTGGATTCGCTGCCTGCGCAGGGATGACACCCAGAGATGTTATACCTTATTAGTTTCTAACCCCTAACTAACCCTACAAACTCTCTAAAATGATGAATTTCGACTTACCGTAACTTCTTTCCTCAAGAAATTTATATTCATCGCCGATAGATGGCTTTTCTTCCTTTGCACATTCACAAACAATTATTGCCCCTGGGCTGAGCCAATTTTTGCTAGATAGCTCTTTAAGAGCGATATCGATTAGATTCTCCTTGTAGGGTGGGTCGATGAAGACCAGATTATACCTTTCCCTTGATTTAGGTAAGTTCGTTGCATCCGCCCTAAAGATTGTAATATTCTCCGTTTCACTAATAGCTCTGACATTCTTTCTCGCAATTTCAATATTTGCATCTTCGTTATCTATTAGACAAGCCCTAGCTGCACCGCGAGAAATTGCTTCGATAGCTAGAGCGCCACTACCACAAAATAAATCAAGCACTATCGCATCACTAAGCAATCTCTTACCATTTCTAGCAAATTTATCACTCTGTAAAATGCTAAATAATCCCTCCTTCGCTATCTCCTTAGTTGGACGAATGGATGTATTGTCCGGAGAACTCAGTTTCTTCCCTTTATATTTTCCAGCTATTATTCTAAGCATTTTGTTTCTACCTCTATTATTTTTCCTTTTTGCAACTTGCCAAGCTTGTACGGGCCATATGCTATTCTAATTAATCTTTTGATTCTGTAACCAAGATAATTCATGACATTTCGAATTTCACGATTTTTTCCTTCTATCAAAGTAATCTCAAGCCATGCGTTATTTAAAGACTGTTCTTCAATTTTGACTATGATTTTTTTATATTCTACTCCATCAATAATTATTCCCTTCTCCAGCTTCTTTAATACTTCCTTATCCGGAATACCAAAAACCTTAACCAGATATGTACGCTCGAAGTTATTGGCAGGAAGTTCTAGCTTTCTTGAATAGTCCCCATCATTGGTTAAAAGGAGTAGGCCTTCTGTATTTTTATCAAGTCTACCGACAGGTATTACATGATTAACCCCTAAATTGATATCAGAAAAAATTGTTTCCCTACCATCAGGGTCATAATTTGCCGTAAGCAAACCTTCTCTTTTATGGTAAATCCACACTCGAGTAGGTTCAATTTTGGGAATTTTTTTACCATTAATGAAGATTTCTTCATTGCCAGATAATTTATGCGCCAAATTAGTAATTACTTCATTACCAATTGACACTTTTCCCTGCAAGATAATATGCTCAGCTTCTCTTCTTGAGAAAGCCCCTGTTCTTGCGATATATTTAGCAATTCTCACTTCTATAACTCACCTTTAACAGCCTGAAGAAAACCCTGGAATATAGCAGTGTCAAAGGAACTTATTTCATATTCAGGATGCCACTCTACTCCAAGTAAGAATGGATAAGTTTTATGCTCAATAGCTTCAATTATTCCATCAGGCGCAACCGCGCTTACAATAAACTCCTTTCCAAGCGTTTTGACCGCTTGATGATGAGTGCTATTAATTTTTGCCTGCTTAGCACCCGTAATTCTATGAAGTAGCGTACCATCTTTGATTCCTATATCATGCGAAGTTTCATGATGTGAGTGCTTTTGTTCATGAATAATATCAGATTCATGCTCTAAGGGTATATCCTGATAAAGTGTCCCACCATATTTTACTGCAATTAACTGCATACCAGCACAAATTCCAAGAATTGGAATTTTCTTTTTCACGGCTGCTTCTAGCAGTGCCATTTCAAATTTTACTCTATTTTGTTTGAGTGTTCTCACCTTATCTGTGGTTTTTGCATTATAGCTTGAAGGATCAAGATCATAATCTCCTCCAGGTATAACTAGTCCATCAATCACATCAATATAAGACTCTAGGGACTCAGCATCATAAGGAATCAAAATTGAAGCTCCACCAGCCTTGGATATGGCCCTAATATAATTTTCTCTGAGTGCATACCATGGGGAATGTGAAGAATATGTCTTAGAATCTTCCCAATCTAGTGTGATCCCTATTATTTTTCTTTTCATAATAAATGATTCTTCCTTGCCTTTTGTGCGATAAAACTGTTAAATAATAGCTAATATCGGAATCTAAATAATAAATAATTAATAATATAGGTAATATACATGCCGGACGCTTCAATTACAAATCAAATTGCAACTGATTTATCTTTAATCGGACTGATAAAAAATGCAGATATAGTTGTAAAATTAGCAATTTTTCTTATGTTTACTGCGTCAATCTGGAGCTGGACAATAATATTTGATAAGTTTATGACCTTTAAGAGGCTTACCACAAAAACAGAAAAATTTGAAAAAATATTTTGGTCAGGACAATTGTTAGAACAGCTTTACGAACGCATAAAAGCAAGGGCAGATCATCCAATGGCAGCTGTGTTTGTAGCGGCTATGTATGAGTGGAGTAGACAAAGCTCAAAAGATATGACAGGTTCTTTATCTTATATGAATATCGGTATAAAAGAGAGGATCAGCCAATCGATGGAAGTAGCAAAAAGCCGAGAAATGGATAAAATTGAAAAAAATCTTACCTTCCTCGCCAGCGTAGGCTCTGTTGCTCCTTTTGTTGGACTTTTTGGAACAGTTTGGGGCATTATGAACAGTTTTCAATCTATTGCCGCAAGCAAAAATGCAACGCTTGCTGTAGTTGCGCCAGGAATTGCTGAAGCACTTCTAGCAACAGCTATTGGACTCGTTGCAGCCATACCAGCAGTGTTATTTTATAATCTTTTTGCCAGTAAACTCAATAGATTCAATATTAGAATTGATGATTTTTCTACTGAGCTTGGCGCTCTAATATCAAGAGAACTAGACCAGGGGAATAAATAATGGCAGGTTTTATCTCAGCAAAGAGGAAGAACAATTCTAGACAAAATGTCATGTGCGAAATTAATGTCACTCCTCTAGTAGATGTGATGTTAGTATTGTTAATTGTTTTTATGGTAACCTCACCTCTTATGGTAGCTGGAATAAATGTTGATTTACCGCAAACAAATGCTGCCCCTATTACCGGTCAAGATGAACCATTGTCAATTACCATAGATAATCTTGGTAAAATTTACCTCCATGATACTCCTATCAATATTGAAGATCTTGGCCCAAAACTCAGAGCTATAACTAATGAGAAAATGGATTCAAGAATCTATGTTCGCGGCGATAGAGACGTTGATTATGGGAAAGTAATGCAAGTTGTAGGGTTAATTAATGAAGCAGGATATGAAAAAGTTTCACTAGTTACTGATATCAAACCACAAAAATAGAATTATATGTTGGCCAATAAAACCTTACCTGAAAAAGAAAAACTTTTAGGAAAAAACTTTTCTAATCTTGGCATTATTTTATCAATTTTATTTCATCTATCTATTATTGTAATTGTAAGCT
>Ga0007801_10000339_pt1 | contig 15151 bp, 12 predicted proteins | sample CryBogmetaGMA2M_FD_60372 | JGI IMG/M metagenome (GOLD analysis project Ga0007801, IMG submission 60372) | Freshwater microbial communities from Crystal Bog, Wisconsin, USA - MA2M | ecosystem: Environmental > Aquatic > Freshwater > Lake | place: Crystal Bog, Wisconsin, USA | collected 2009-07-06
GGTCCATGTGACGCGGGGCGTCTCGCAGCAGGGAGCGGACAAAGTCCATACCGTCCAAGCCACCGGCCTGGTTGCCATCCAGCGCAATCGTTGGCTCTGCCAGGTATTCGGGGGGGAGGGCGGCCATGCTGTCGGCGTTGACATAGGGCGGGTTGCACAGTATCAGATCGTAGGTCTTGTGCAGGGCGGTGAGGCCGTCGGATTCGATCAGTTGGATGCGGTCTTGCAACTGGTGGCGTTCGACATTGATGGCGGCCACGGCTAGGGCATCGGCAGAAATATCGGCGGCGTCCACCTGCGTGTCGGGATAGACCATGGCCGCAATGATGGCCAGGCTGGCGTTGCCGGTGCACAGGTCCAGCACCGCATGCGTGTCTTGGCTGAGCCAGTAGTCCAGCGCGCCATCCACAAGCAGTTCGGCAATCAGCGAGCGCGGAACAATGACGCGTTCATCGACATAAAAAGAGATGCCTTGCAGCCAGGCCTCATGCGTCAGGTAGGCGGCGGGCTTGCGCGAGGCTATGCGGGTCGCTATCAGCGTGGCGCAGGCTTCCAACTCTGAAGCGCTGATGGGGCGCGACTCCCGCGAGTCCAGCCCCTCCAGTTCCGTGTCCAGTGGCAAGCCCAGGCTCCACAGCACCAGCCAGGCCGCTTCGTCGCGGGCGTTGGTGGTGCCGTGGCCGTAGTGAACCCCGGCCTCTCTCAGGCGTGTGGCCGAGGATTCAATCAATTCCAACAGGTTCACAGAGCCGCCTTCGCCATGCGGTTCAGGTTTTCCAGCGTGCGCTTGTAAATATTTTTCAAGGGTTCAATGTCTGCGACAGCCACGTATTCGTTGATCTGGTGGATGGTCGCGTTGGGTGGGCCCAGCTCAATCACTTGGGGGCAGATCTGGGCAATAAAGCGCCCGTCGCTGGTACCGCCAGTGGTGGAAAGTTGGGTGGTGATGCCGGTCACTGCAAGGATGGCGTCGCACACCGCATGCACCAGGCTGCCGGGTGGTGTGAGAAAGGGCAGGCCGCTGATGCTCCAGCTCAGGTCGTATTCCAACTGGTGCGCATCCAGTACGGCGCACAGTCGCTGTTGCAGCGACTCGGGGGTTGATTCGGTGCAAAAGCGAAAATTGAAGTCCAGCACCAGCTGGCCCGGGATCACATTGCCGGCACCGGTGCCGCCATGGATGTTGCTGACCTGCCAACTAGTGGGCGGAAAAAAGGCATTGCCACCATCCCATTGCATGCCGGCCAATTCCGCCAAAGCGGGGGCCGCCAAATGGATCGGATTTTTTGCCAGATGCGGATAGGCGATATGCCCTTGCAGCCCTTTGACGGTGAGCTTGCCGCTCATGCTGCCCCGGCGTCCGTTCTTGATCATGTCGCCGGTGCGCTCCACCGAGGTGGGCTCGCCGACGATGCAATAGTCCAATGTTTCGCCGCGCGCCTTCAAGGCCTGGCAGACCACCACCGTGCCGTCATGGGCCGGGCCTTCTTCGTCGCTGGTCAACAGCAACGCGATGTTCAGCTGCGGCTCTGGATTTGTTAGCAGGAACTCTTCAATCGCCACCACAAACGCGGCCAGCGATGTCTTCATGTCGCTGGCGCCGCGGCCAAACAGCCGGCCATCGCGGTGGCTGGGCACAAACGGTGGGCTTTGCCACTGGTTCAACGGTCCAGTGGGCACCACGTCGGTGTGTCCCGCAAACACCAGGGTTTCGGCAGCCGGGTTTGTACTGCTTCGCTTGGCCCATAAATTGGTGACGCGAAAATCGTCGGGTCCACTGACCATGGTTTCACATGTAAAGCCCAGCGGGGCCAGGCGTGCGGCGATCAGTTCCTGGCAGCCTTGGTCGTCGGGTGTCAGAGAGGGGAGTGCGAGCAGCTGCTCTGTCAGATACAGCGTCTGGCTCATCAATGCGTTACGTCCAGGGTAATTTCGGTGAAGGATGTGCCTTCTTCTTCTTCGGGCTCAGCCACAAGCTGGGACTTGGGATTGAAGTCGTTTTGCATGCGCCACATCAGGTTGGTGGGCGAGTCGGCATGGGACAGGCCTTCCTTGCGATCCACCACACCGTCGGCGATCAGGCGCGCAATATCCTGCTCAAAGCACTGCGAACCTTCGGCCATGGATTTTTCCATGGCCTCTTTCACCGCCGAAAAATCGCCTTTTTCAATCAGCTCCGATACCAGTTTGGTATTGCGCATGATTTCCACCGCCGGTATGCGCTGGCCGGTGCTGGTGCGCAGCAGGCGCTGCGAGACGATGGCCTTGAGCGCCGAACCCAAATCACCCAGCATGGTGGCTCGCACCTCGACCGGGTAAAAGCTCAGAATCCGGTTCAAGGCCTGGTAGCTGTTGCTGGCGTGCATGGTGGCCAGGCACAAATGTCCAGACTGGGCATAGGCGAGGGTGGCCGACATGGTTTCCCGGTCGCGAATTTCACCGATCAGAATTACGTCCGGCGCTTGGCGCAGCGCGTTTTTGAGCGCTACCTCAAGCGACTCGGTGTCGGTACCAATTTCACGCTGGTTCACCACCGATTTTTTGTTCTTGAACAAAAACTCGATCGGGTCCTCAATCGTCAGCATGTGGCCGGTGGCGTTCTCGTTGCGGTAATCGATCATCGCCGCCAGCGTCGAGCTTTTGCCCGAGCCGGTGGCGCCCACCATGAGGATCAGGCCGCGCTTTTCCATGATCAGCTCAGACAGCACCAGGGGAACATGGAGTTCCTCCAGCGTGGGCACATCCACCGCGACGTAACGGATCACGGCGGCAATGGTGCCGCGCTGGCGCATGGCGCTGACCCGGAAGCGGCCCACGCCGGCGATCGGGAATCCCATATTGAGTTCTCCCACCGCGTCCAGCTCGGCCATGCGTTCGGGCGGCAGCACCTCGGCCAAGAGGCTGCGGGGTGCATCCACAGGCAGTCTCTGTGCGTTGATGGGCACACACTCGCCGTCGATCTTAATCAGGGCCGGGGCCATGGCGGAGAGGTAAACGTCGGACGCCTTTTTCTCCCCCATCAGGCGCAGGATTCTTTCCATGGTGCCTGGTGGATGGGTTGTTGCCATGGCTATGCCTGCCGCAATCACGGGTGCTTAATCGCGCAGCAAATCGTTGAGCGAGGTCTTGGCACGGGTCTGTGCGTCCACGCGCTTGACGATGACGGCGCAATAAAGGCTGTATTTGCCATCCGCGCTGGGCAAGTTGCCCGATACCACCACCGAGCCCGAAGGAATGCGGCCGTAGGTCACGGTACCGGTGGCGCGGTCATAAATCTTGGTGCTTTGGCCGATGTACACGCCCATGGAAATCACCGAGTTTTCTTCGACGATGACGCCTTCTACCACTTCCGAGCGGGCGCCGATAAAGCAGTTGTCTTCGATGATGGTGGGGCCGGCCTGCATCGGCTCGAGCACACCGCCGATGCCAACGCCACCCGACAGGTGTACGTTCTTGCCGATCTGGGCGCACGAGCCCACGGTGGCCCAGGTGTCAACCATGGTGCCTTCATCGACGTAGGCGCCGATGTTCACATAGGAGGGCATCAGGATCACGCCACGACCCAGGAAACTGCCACGGCGTGCCACGGCTGGCGGCACGATGCGCACGCCTGAGGCCTTCAGGCCTGTCTCGTCCATGTTGGAAAATTTGGTTTGCACCTTGTCGTAAAAGCCGAGGTCGCCGGCCTTGATGACTTCGTTGTCCTTGAGGCGAAAGCTCAAGAGCACGGCCTTCTTGATCCACTGGTGCGTGGTCCACTGGCCCACCGATTCACGCGTGGCCACACGCAGCGTGCCGTTATTGAGCTGGGCAATCACATGCTCGACGGCCTCGGTGACTTCCGCTGGTGCGGAGGAGACGGACAGATTGGCGCGGTTTTCCCAGGCCTGGTCGATGATGGATTGGAGTTGTTGTGTCATGGAAAAAATTGGAGTGAAGGTTTTAGGCTCTGGATTGCACGAACTGGACAATGCGCCCGGCGGCTTCCACGCATTCATCGGTTTCTGCCACCAAGGCCATGCGGATGCGCCCGGCGCCCGGATTGCTTCCATGCGCCTCACGCGCCAGAAAACTGCCCGGCAATACCGTCACATTGTAATTTGCCAGCAGCTCGCGCGCGAAGTCGGTGTCGCTGCCCTTCACCTTGGCCCACAAATAAAAGCCGGCATCGGGCAGGGCCACGTCCAGCACGGACGACAACATGGGCGTGACCTGGGCAAACTTGGCGCGGTATTTGGCGCGGTTGTCCACCACATGGGACTCATCGTTCCAGGCAGCGGCGCTGGCGGCCTGCACCACCGGGCTCATGGCGCTGCCGTGGTAGGTGCGGTACAGCAGAAACTGTTTGATCAGGGCCGCGTCGCCGGCACAAAAACCGCTGCGCATGCCCGGCACATTGCTGCGCTTGGACAGGCTGGTAAAGCTGACCAGGTTCTTGAAGTCGCTGCGCCCCAGTTTGGCTGCGGCCTCCAGGCCGCCTAGCGGCGCCTCGTCGCGAAAATATATTTCGCTATAGCACTCGTCCGAGGCAATTACAAAACCATATCTGTCGCTCAAATCAAACAGTTTGGCCCATTCCGAGAGCGGCATCACGGCGCCGGCCGGATTGCCCGGCGAGCAAACGAACAGCAACTGGGTGCGTGACCACACGGCCTGCGGCACGCTGTCCCAGTCCTGGGCGAAGTTGCGCTGCGGATCGGAATTCACGAAAAAGGGCTCGGCACCGGCCAGATAGGCCGCGCCCTCGTAGATTTGGTAGAACGGGTTGGGGCAGACCACCAGCGCCGCTTGGCCATCGGCGCGCGGCTGCAACACGGTTTGGGCAAAGGCAAACAAGGCCTCGCGCGAACCGTTGATGGGCAGGATTTGCGCGCTGCTCAGAGGCAGGCCATAGCGCCGCTGCAGCCATTGCGTGATCGCGCTGCGCAGTGACGCGTCACCTGCGGTGGCCGGGTACACCGAGAGGCCACCGCTGTGCAGGATGGCATCGCAATACGCCTGCTTGACCAGCTCGGGTGCTGCGTGCCTGGGCTCACCAATGCCCAAACTGATGGGCGTAAAGGCCGGGTTCGGCTGAACCGAAGTAAACAACTGGCGCAGGCGCTCAAAGGGATAGGCCTGTAGTCGGGACAAATTGGGATTCATGGGGCGCAATTATCGCTGAGCATTGGCTAAACTCAGCGCTGTCTGCCCGCTGGGAGGTTATGCTTTGCAATGTACGAATAGGGGTTTTCATGTCCTCACCTGAGTCGCAAGTCGGCCCGGTCCATCTGGATGCGCGTTTGGCCCTGTCACAAATAGGCGACGAGGAAGCCATGGCCAGCATGTTGTTGATGCTGCAGGAGTCTCTGACGCGCGACATTCCGCTGATTGCGCAACTGTTTCGCGATGGTGATCTGGTCGCCGCCAACCGCGTGTTGCATGCACTTAAGGGCTTCATCCCTATTTTTTGCGAGCCCGCACTGTGTGAGCATGTGGTACGCGTAGAAGCCCTGAGCAAGGACCGCCAGAGCACGGCGGCGGCAACTGCTTACCTTGTGTTGATACCAGAACTCGAGCAGTTGTTGTCGGAGGTGACTGCCTACCTGAAGGCCCACGCTGCCTGAAGCGAAAAGGGGAGTTTGCAATGGATATGAGGAGAGCCAGGGTGCTGGTGATTGAAGACGAGAAGATCATGAGCACCTTCATTCTTGGCAATTTGCGGCGCATGGGTATTCTGGATCTTTACTCCTTTGACAACGGCCTGTCGGCCCTGCGTGAGATCGGCGCCTTGAAACCGGATCTGATACTCACCGATGTGCATATGCAACCCATGGGGGGCATTGAGTTTGTGCAGAATTTGCGTGCGCTGGCAGACGAAGGCCTGTCCATGATCCCAGTGATTTTTCTCAGCGCCGACTCCAGCAAGGCCACGGTGGGTGAGATCATGCCCCTGGGGGTGGCCGGATATCTGGTCAAGCCACCAAGCATGAAGGCATTGGAGGCCAAGATCGAGCAGGCGCTCAAGGGCTACAAGACCACCTTCTTCGATTAGGCGCACGGTATCATCGGCATCCACGCTGCCTCCGTGCAGCCTCCAAATTTCCAATGAAATCAATAGCCTAGCAAGAGCCAATCCGTCACGTGCGTCTTAATTCAATCAAGCTTTCAGGCTTCAAATCGTTTGCCGAACCCACCAATTTCCTGTTGCCCGGGCAGCTGGTGGGCGTGGTCGGGCCCAACGGTTGCGGCAAATCCAACATCATGGACGCGGTGCGCTGGGTGCTGGGCGAGAGCAAGGCCAGCGAGCTGCGCGGCGAGTCCATGCAGGACGTGATCTTCAACGGCACCACCACGCGCAAGCCGGCCAGCCGCGCCAGCGTGGAGCTGGTGTTTGACAATTCCGACCACCGGGCCGGCGGCCAGTGGGGACAGTTTGGCGAAATCGCGGTCAAACGGGTGCTGACGCGCGACGGTGGCTCCAGCTACTTCATCAACAACCAGGCGGTGCGTCGCCGCGATGTGCAGGACGTGTTTCTGGGAACCGGTCTGGGTCCGCGCGCCTACGCCATCATCGGCCAGGGCACCATCAGCCGCATCATCGAATCCAAGCCCGAAGAGTTGCGCCTGTTCCTCGAAGAGGCCGCCGGCGTGTCCAAATACAAGGAACGCCGCCGCGAGACCGAGAATCGCCTGTCGGACACGCGCGAAAACCTGACCCGGGTCGAAGACATCCTGCGCGAGCTCAATACCAATCTGGAGAAGCTGGAAAAACAGGCCGAGGTGGCCAAGAAGTACCAGGCCTTGCAGGCCGATGTCACGCAAAAGCAGCACCAGCAATGGTTCCTCAAGCGCGCCGAGGCGTTGGCCGACCAGACCAAGGTGCAGGCCGATGGGCTGGCCTCGGTCAACGCGCTGGAGTCGCGCATGGCCGACCTGCGCCACATCGAGTCCGAGCTGGAAACGGTGCGCCAGGCGCACTACACCGCCGGTGACCAGGTGAATCAGGCCCAGGGCCTGCTCTATGAGGCCAGCACCGATGTTGGGCGCCTGGAGGCCGAAATCCGCTTTGTGGTGGAGGGCCGTCAGCGTGTGGAGCAGCGCCTGCTGACGCTCAAGGAACAGATCTCCCAATGGGCCAACCGGCGCCAAGATGCGCAGGATGAAATCGAACGCTTGGCCGAACTGGCCCTGCACGGCGCGGAGCAGTCCGAGCTATTGGCCGCGCAGGTGGAGGAGCAGGCACAGCAGTTGCCGGACATGGAAGAGGCGCTGGCAAAGGCACAGGCGGCAGCCAATGGGCAGCGCGCCGCGGTGGTGCAGGTGCAGCAGCAAATCCAGGTGCTGGCCGCCGAACAGCGCAGCATCGAAGAGCAAAGCCGGGGCTTAAGCGTTCGGCGTGAACGCTTGGGTGCCGACCGCAATGTCTTGTCTGCCCCGGATGAAGCCCGTTTGCAGGACGTGCAGCAGCAGTATGAAGACGCTCAGGAGGCCAACAACGTGGCGCAGGAGCGCCTGCATGAATTGCAGGAATCGGTACCCGAACTGGACGAGGCGCGCCGTGGCGCACAGCAGGCCGTCAATGCCGAGTCGGCACGCCAGTCCGATCTGTCGGCCCGCTTGGAAGCGCTCAAGGCCTTGCAGGAAAAGGTCAAGACCGACGGCAAACTGCAACCCTGGTTGGCCAAACATGGTCTGGACCATTTGCAGGGTCTGTGGAGCCGCATCCACATCGAAGCAGGTTGGGAAAACGCACTCGAGGGTGCGTTGCGCGAACGCCTGGGTGCGCTGGAGGTTTCGCGCCTGGAAATGGTGAAATCCTTTGCCAGCGATGCGCCGCCGGCCAAGCTGGCTTTTTTCAGCCCCCCGCTGGCAGCCCTGGCGCAAGCGCCATCGCCCTTGCCGCGCCTCTCGGATCTGTTGCGCGTCAACGACGCAGGCCAGCGAGCCGTCTTGGTCGACTGGCTGCATGGCCTTTTTACCGCTCCCAGTTTTGAGGACGCCTTGGCACAACGCAGCCAACTGGGCGCTGGCGAAGCCATTTATGTGAAATCCGGTCATGTGGTGAGCAGCCACAGCGTGGGCTTTTACGCGCAGGACTCCGAACAGGCCGGCCTGTTGGCACGCGCCCAGGAAATCGAAAACCTGGAAAAGCAGCTGCGTGCCCAGGTGCTGATTGCCGACGAATCCCGCGTTGCCCTGTCGCGCGCCGAGAGCGCCTATGCACAGGGCGCGCAAGCGCTGCTGAGCCTGCGCCGCGAAGCCGCCGATGCGCAGACGCGCAATCACGCGTTGCAGGTGGAAGTGCTGCGCCTGACGCAGCTGGCCGAGCAGACCCGCGCCCGCAGTGCCCAGATCGACAGCGATATGGCCGAGGTGGAGGCGCAGCTCGACGATTTGCAGGAACGCCGTGCCACCGCCGAAGGCCGATTCGAGTCGCTGGACATGCAGCTGGCCGATGCCCAAGAGCGCCATGCGCAACTGGACGAGCAGGTGATCGAATGGCAGGGCAAGCTGAGCCAAAGCCGTGAGCAGCAGCGCAGTCTGGAGCGCCAGGCGCAGGAGGCCAGTTTCGCCCAGCGCAGTCTGCAGGCGCGCAATGCCGAGCTATCCCGCGCCATGGAAACCGCAGACCAACAGACCGCGTCGATTCACGCCGAAGTGCAACGCGCCCAGGATGAAATGACGCGCCTGACCGATGCCGCAGCCCAGGGCGGTCTGCAAAACGCTCTTGCACTGAAGCTGGAGCGCGAGCAGGCGCTGGGTGCCAAACGCAGCGAATACGACGACCTAACCGCCAAGCTGCGCGCCAGCGACGAGCTCCGCATGCAGCTCGAGCGCGAGCTCGATCCCTTGCGCTCCCGCATCACAGAATTTCAACTCAAGGAGCAAGCCGCGCGCCTGGGGTTTGAGCAGTACGAGACCCAGCTGGTGGACGCCAAGGCGGACATGGAAGTCCTGGAGCAATCCATCCGCGAGGGCAATGTGCGGCTGTTTGGCATGCAGGCCGACATCGACCGCATCCAGCGTGAAATCACGGCACTGGGCGCAGTCAATTTGGCGGCATTGGATGAACTCACAGCGGCGCGCGAGCGCAAGACCTTTCTGGATGCGCAGAACACCGACCTGACGGACGCCATGACCACGCTGGAAGACGCGATCCGCAGAATCGACGCCGAAACCCGCGAACTGCTGTCGGGCACCTTCAACCAGGTCAACGAGCACTTCGGCCGCATGTTCCCCGAACTCTTTGGTGGCGGCAATGCGCGCCTGGTGATCACCGGCGACGAAATTCTCGACTCCGGCGTGCAGGTGATTGCACAGCCGCCTGGCAAGAAAAATCAAACCATTCATCTGCTGTCGGGTGGCGAAAAGGCGTTGACGGCCATCGCGCTGGTGTTTGCGATATTCCAGCTCAATCCGGCACCCTTTTGTTTGCTCGACGAGGTGGACGCGCCGCTGGACGACGCCAATACCGAGCGCTATGCCAAGCTGGTTTCCAGCATGAGCAAGAGCACCCAGTTTCTGTTCATCAGCCACAACAAGATCGCCATGGAAATGGCCGAACAACTGATTGGCGTCACCATGCAGGAGCAGGGTGTGTCACGCATCGTAGCGGTCGACATGGAATCCGCCGCCTCATTCGCCGAAATGGCATAAAAAGCATGAGTCATTTGCAAATTGGATTAGCGCTCGCAGGCGGCCTGGTATTGGCCGCCGTGATGTTCTTCAACGCCTGGACCTCGCGCAGGAATGCACCGCGTCAGGCAACGCCGGAAGAGCCACCCGGCGTGCTGGAACAGGTGGAGCCGACGTTTTCCGACACCGAGCTGCAGGAACGCGAGATGGCCCTGCCCACGCCGGTCAAAAAGCCGGCGCTGGATGCGCTGATTGACGTCATCGCCAGCCTGGCACTGGACCCGGCGACGCCGCTGGTCTCGGGGGATGCCGCCATTGCCGCCTTGCCCGCCACGCGCAGGGCCGGCACCAAACCGATCGCGGTGGAAGGATTCAACACCGCAGCCCAGCAATGGGAAAGCCCCGCGCCCGGCCAGCGCTACAGCGGCTTTCAGGTCGGTGTGCAACTCGCCAGCCGCACAGGCGCCCTGAACGAAATCGAATATTCCGAGTTTGTGGTCAAGACCCAGGCCTTTGCCGATGCTATTGGCGCTACACCCGATTTTCCGGAGATGCGCGACGAGGTGGCCCGTGCCCGCGAGCTGGATCAGTTTGCCGGCGCCCATGATGCACAACTGGGCTTTAACATCCACGCCCGCAATGCGTCCTGGAGCCCCGGCTTTGTGCACCAGAGTGCCGCCCGTGTCGGTTTTGTGGCGGGTGCCGTCGCCGGTCGCATGGTGCTGCCATCGGTGCAGGAAGGCTTGCCGCCGGTACTGGTGCTGGCCTTTGATTCCCAGGCCGCACTGGCCGAAGACCCAGCCCAGTCCGCCATCCGCGAGCTCAGTCTGCATCTGGATGTGGCCCAGGCCGAGCGCGCCGAGCAGCCGTTTGAGCGCATGCGCGACGCCGCCTTTGCCCTGGCGCACAGCATGGACGGCGTGGTGACCGATGATCAGGGCCAGGCGCTGGCGCTGGAAACCATGGAGGTCATAGGCGCCGAGCTGCAAACCCTGTACAACACCCTGGAACAACGTGATTTGGCAGCAGGGTCGGCGGTAGCGCGGCGCCTTTTTTCTTGAGCATTCCCTTTTTTCGAGAGACAACGGCCATGGCCACATTGGACTTGTTTGCCATGCCACCGAGTGAGGATCGCGACCATCTGGATAGCCTGCGTGCGCAACTGCATACGCTGGCCCACCAGTACTACGTGCTGGACGCGCCCACGCTGCCCGATGCAGAATATGACCGCCTGTTTCGCGAACTGCAGGCGCTGGAATCGGCTCACCCGGATTGGCTGACGCCCGACTCGCCGACCCAGCGCGTGGGCGGCAAGCCGCTCGACCAATTCGCCGCAGTGCGCCATGCCGTGCCCATGCTCAGCATTCGCACCGAGACCGATACCGAATCGACGGGAGCCCAGGCCTTTGACACCCGGGTGCGCAAGGAACTGGAGCTGCTGGACACCGATGCCTCGGTGGAGTATGTGGCCGAGCTCAAGTTCGACGGCCTGGCCATCAACCTGCGCTATGAAAACGGCGTGCTGGTGCAGGCTGCCACCCGGGGTGATGGCGAGAACGGCGAAGACGTCACGCAGAACATTCGCACCATCGGACAGATTCCGCTAAAGATTGGAGCCCCCACGCTTGCCGCTACGCGTGCTGCGCTGCCCCCCGAGGGGGAGCGTTCCGCCTCGGGGCGGCCCGGCGGCGGAACATCGCTCTCGACCGCTGACGTTCCGCAGGTGCTGGAGGTTCGCGGCGAGGTTTATATGCGGCGCGATGATTTCGAGGTGCTCAACGAACAGCAGCGCGCCAAGGGGGACAAGAGCTTTGTCAACCCGCGCAATGCCGCCGCCGGAGCGGTGCGCCAACTCGACCCCGGCATTGCCGCGCAACGTCCTCTGAGCTTTTTTGCCTATGGCGTGGGCGAGGTGGCGCCGCAAGCGGTGGGTAGCCTGTTTGCCACCCATATGCAGCTGCTGCAAACGCTTAAAAGCTGGGGTTTTCCGGTGGCCGAGCAGACCCGCGTGGTGCACGGCGCAGGCGAGCTGGTGGCCTTTCACCAGAACATAGCGCTGACCCGCGACCAGCTGCCCTATGACATTGACGGTGTGGTGTACAAGCTCAACAGCCTGGCCCTGCAGCAGCGCCTGGGCTTTGTGACGCGCGAACCGCGCTGGGCCGTGGCGCACAAATTTCCGGCGCAGGAGCAGCTGACGCGCGTGCTGGCCATCGACGTGCAGGTCGGGCGCACCGGCAAGCTCACTCCGGTGGCGCGCCTGGAGCCGGTGTTTGTGGGGGGCACCACGGTGTCCAACGCCACCCTGCACAACCTGTTTGAGGTGCGCAAAAAAGATGTTCGCGTGGGCGATCAGGTGATCGTGCGCCGGGCCGGTGATGTGATTCCGGAGGTGGTCGGCAGGGTCGCTAGTGGCTCGGGCGTATCCGGCCCGACGCCACGCCAGCCCTATGTCCCCAACTTCCGCTTGCCAGCCCTTTGCCCGGTATGCGGCAGTGCCGTGGTGCGTGAAAAGGGCCAGGCCAATCACCGCTGCGTGGGCGGGCTGTTTTGCAACGCCCAGTGCAAGCAGGCGATTTTGCACTTTGGCCAGCGCCGTGCCGTGGAGATCGAGGGCCTGGGCGACAAGTTGGTGGAGCAGATGGTGGATGCCAACGTAATTCGCACCCTGCCGGACCTGTACCGACTGGGTTTTGGCGCCCTGGTTGGCCTGGAGCGCATGGCCGATAAGTCGGCGCAAAACATCGTCGATGCGCTGGAAAAATCCAAGCAGACCACGTTGCCGCGCTTTCTGTTTGGCTTAGGGATTCGCCACGTGGGCGAGGCCACGGCCAAGGAACTGGCGCGGCATTTTGGCGGACTCGACGCCATCATGGACGCCCCCGAGGAGGTGCTGCTGCAGGTCAACGACGTTGGGCCTATCGTCGCCAAAAGCATTCGCACTTTTTTTGACCAAGCGCACAACCGCGAGGTAGTGGATCAACTGCGCGCCTGTGGCGTCCGTTGGGAGGAGGGCGCAGCAACGTCCGACGCACCCAAGCCCCTGGCCGGTAAGACTTTTGTGCTCACCGGCACGCTGCCCACCTTGGGCCGGGATGACGCCAAGGACATGATCGAAGCGGCCGGTGGCAAGGTCTCGGGTTCGGTTAGCAAGAAGACCAGTTATGTGGTGGCCGGCACGGAAGCCGGTAGCAAGCTGACCCGCGCCCAGGAGCTGGGCGTGGCCGTGCTGGACGAAGCCGCCCTGCTGGAGATGCTGAAATGAGTGCGCGCCTGGCCGCCCCAAATGCAATGCGCATCGCAGTGCACAGCACGGAGATTTTTTAATGACGGTAAGAGACATTCTGAAAATGGGTGATGCCCGCCTGCTGCGCATGGCCCAAAAGGTGACCGATTTCGACAGCGATGAGCTGCACCTGCTGATCACCGACATGCTCGATACCATGCGCGCAGCCAATGGCGCTGGCCTTGCCGCACCACAAATCGGTGTCGATCTGCAGCTGGTGGTGTTTGGCAGCTTTGAGCGCAACCCGCGCTACCCGGACCGACCGGTGGTGCAGCCCACGGTGCTGATCAACCCCACCATCACGCCGTTGAGTGAAGCCGAGGAAAGCGACTGGGAAGGCTGTTTGTCGGTGCCGGGTCTGCGAGGCATGGTGCCGCGCTGGGCCCATGTCCGCTATACCGGCTTTGACCAATATGGCGATGCCATCGACCGCACGGTGGATGGTTTTCACGCCCGCGTGGTGCAGCACGAATGCGACCACCTGTGGGGCAAGCTCTACCCCATGCGGGTGCGCGACTTCAGGCAGTTTGGATTTACCGAGGTGCTGTTCGCCGAGATGGCAGTCAATCACGACGATTAGCCTTGCCAGCGCTGCCAGTATTCCAGCGCCACTGCGTAGGTGTTGGCCTGCACCTGCAGCGTGGTTTGAATGTTGCTGCCGTATCCTCCGCCCATCGCGAAGGCGCAAGGCAGGCGGTGCGTAAAACACCAGTCGAAAATGCGGCGGTCGCGCGCCTGCATGCCGTCATAGCTGATTTTCAGGCGGCCCAGGCGGTCGCCCTCGTGCGGGTCGGCCCCGGCCAGGTAGAGCACCACGCCGGGGTCAAAGCGGCCCTCCAGTTCCAGTAGGGCATTTTCCAGTGCGGCCAGATAGTCGCCGTCGGTGCAGCCGTCGGGAAGGGCGACGTCGATGTCGCTGTCTTCCTTGCGAAAGGGAAAGTTCTTCTCGCCGTGCAGCGACAAGGTGAACACGCTGCGGTCGTTTTTGAAGATGCTGGCCGTGCCATTGCCCTGGTGCACATCCAGGTCGATGATGGCCACCTGCAGCGGAGTCGCACGGCTGCCATGGCGGCGACCCCATTCGACCTGCAGCACCCTTGCAGTGACGGCCATGTCATTGAACACGCAAAAGCCACCGCCCTTGTGCGCATAGGAATGGTGGGTGCCACCCGCCAGATTGGCGGCAAGGCCCTCGGCCATAGCGGCACGCCCGGCGGCTACGGTGCCGCCGACCGAACGCCTGGCCCGTGCCGCCATCGCTGGGCTCCAGGGAAAGCCGATCTCGCGCAGGATTTTCGCGTCCACCGTGCCCTCGGCGATGGCCTGGATATAGGCCGGCTCATGCGCCAGAGCCAACTCACCCTCGCTGGCCTCGGGCGCCTGCAGCATGCGCAGCTGTGGCAGATCGGCATTCAAGCGGTCGCGCAGCAGCTGGTACTTCTCCATCGGGAAACGGTGGCCGGGAGGCAAGGGCAACACAAAGCGGTCGCTGTAGAAAGCTTGCATGGATGGATTGTGGCGCAGGTGCAAAAGTCGCAGCGGCAAGGGGCTAAAAGACGCCTGAAATGATGGAAAAGATCTGGCCAAAAAAAATGTTCCAATAGGGGGTCTTTACTTATTTCTCCTGGAACACCAAATGGGCAACAAAATCGTTACCGAAGCTGATCGCAAATCCACTCCCCGTCCCGCAACCATGCCTGGTTTTACCCTGCCAACGGGCGGTCGTGGCCAGCGCATCAGCCTGGAACGCGGCGTCTCTACACGCAGCAAAAAGAACCCCGGCAAGCGCCCCAGCAAGGGTGGTTGATCTCGGCGGCTTCTAGGCCGCCCCAAAAAAGCCCTCTTCGGACAAGCCCCTCTGTTCCGGTGTTGCTTTTTGCAACCCCAGAATTTTGGGGACTTTGCTCCCTAAGTAGGCACCCAAACACCCTCTTGCAGGGTGTTTTCATTTGGAATTACGGCTGTCACTAACCAACCAGCAATCGTAGCCGCATGGATCTCCAGTGTGGAGAGCATCTGACCAGAGTCTCTACGGAAATCAGACCTTCAATTTTTCCGAAGGAAAATCTAGAAGAAATGCGCTGTTAGTCTGTCTCAGATCAAACTTTTGTGGACACCTCCTAAGCGTCTTTCACCCGAATGGGGGATGTTCAATTTGGAAAGTGGGTCTACCATGGGGAAACGTCATTTGGCATTCCCAAGTGCATCCTCACCAAAAATGGGTCTCCAGATGAAAACCTTGGCAAT
>Ga0007801_10000342_pt1 | contig 15039 bp, 13 predicted proteins | sample CryBogmetaGMA2M_FD_60372 | JGI IMG/M metagenome (GOLD analysis project Ga0007801, IMG submission 60372) | Freshwater microbial communities from Crystal Bog, Wisconsin, USA - MA2M | ecosystem: Environmental > Aquatic > Freshwater > Lake | place: Crystal Bog, Wisconsin, USA | collected 2009-07-06
CCTGGGCACCTTTCACACCGGCGGCATTGCAGGGCAGGTCACTGGCATTCTCAAGGCCGACGTGCGCGAGTTTGTGCCGGTGGCAATGCTGGTGGAAGAAACCACTTTGGTGGCGGTGCCGGTGGACTCGCCACTCAAGAGCGGGCGCGATCTGGTCAACGCACTCAAGCGCAACCCCGAGTCACTCAAGATTGCGGTTGCGCCGCTCAAGGGCCTGAACACCCACCTGGCGATTGCCAAGCCACTCAAGCTCGCGGGCGTGGATGTTGCCAAACTGACGGTGGCACCGTTTCGCTCGTCGGCGGATTCCATGACCGCGCTGCTGGGCGGGCATGTGGATGTGGTGTCGGCCACCGGCCCGACCGTGGTGCCCATGGCGCAAGCGGGCCGCGTGCGCATCCTGGTGAGCGCTGCGGCCGAGCGCGGCACCGGGCCGCTGGCCAAGGTGCCCACCTGGCGCGAGGAGGGTGTGGCAGCCGACTATGTCAGCTACAACGGCGTGCTCTTGCCCGCCGGGGTGGACGCCGAGCAAATCCGTTTTTGGGAACAGACGCTCAAGCAGGTGGCCGCGTCGCCCGAGTGGATTGCCATGGTGAAAAAGTCCGGTAACAAACCCATCTTCAAGGGCTATGTGGACTCGCACCGCTACATGCAAAGCGAGTTCAAACTGACGCAGGAATTGGTAGCCGAACTCGGTCTGAATGCACTATGACATCCAACACACCCCTGGAGCCCTCAGGCGAGTGGGCTGCTGAACTTCACGAACTGCAACTGCGCCGCGGCTTTGCCCATGCCATGGGCGGGGCGCAGGCATTGGCCAAGTTCAAAGCCAGCGGCCGCATGAACGCGCGTGAGCGCATTGCGCACCTGCTGGACAAGGACACGTTCCGCGAGCTTGGCAGCCTGGCGGGCAAGGGCCACTACAGCCATGAGGGCGTGTTCGAGCGGCTCGACCCCACCAATGCCATCGTCGGTACCGGCCGCATGCAAGGGCGCAAGGTCGCGCTGCACGTGGATGACTTCAGCATCCGGGCGGGCTCATCGGAGGCGACCATTGCCGAGAAGTGGATTTACATTGAACGCATGGCGCACCAGTTGCGCATGCCGCTCATTCGGCTGGTAGATTCGGCCGGGGGCAGCGTCAAACTGCTGATGCAGATTGGCGGCACCAAGATCCCGGAATACCCAAGTTGGCCCGCCAACGAACTTCTCAAGACCGTGCCCGTGGTGGGTGTGGCTTTGGGTGCGTGCGCGGGGCAGGGTGCCATCAAGGTGCTGTCGTCCCACTTTTCGGTGATGGTGCGCGAGCAGGCCCAGGTGATGGCTGCAGGCCCGCACGTAGTGCGCCAGGCCTACGCGCAGGACGTGGACAAGAACGACCTCGGTGGCCACCTAGTCCACCGCAAAAGCGCACTGGTGCACAACGAGGCCGAGGACGAAGCCGATGCCCTGCGCCAGGTGCAGCGCTTTTTAAGCTACCTGCCGCGCAGCGTGTTTCACACCGCGCCAGTGCTCACGCCCACCGACGATCCCAACCGCGCCGACGACTGGCTCAAGGACGCCATCCCGCGCGACCGGCGCAAGATTTACGACCCGCGCAAGATTCTCGCCAGCGTGCTCGATCACGACTCCATTTTTGAGATCGGGCGTTACCAGGGCGGCTCGGTCATCACCGCCTTGGCGCGCGTCAACGGCGTGCCTGTGGGCGTGATCGCCAACGACCCCAAGGTGCAGGGTGGCGCCATGACGGTTCAGGCAGCCTACAAGATGGAGCGCCATGTCAACCTGTGCAGCCTGTTTGGTCTGCCGGTGGTCAACTTTGTGGACCAACCGGGCAACCAGACCGGGGTAGATGCCGAAATTGGCGGCACGCTGCTGGGTGCCACACGTGTCGGGCAGGCAGTGCATGAGTGCCGCTCGCCCTGGATTTCGATGCTGGTGCGGCGTTGCTTTGGCATGGCCGGGGCGCTGCACGCGCCCAAGTACGGCGAGGCGCTCAACCTGCGCTACGCCTGGCCCTCGGCGCGCTGGGGCTCCATTCCGATTGAGGGCGGCGTGATGGCGGCGCACAAAACCGAGATTGACGCCGCGCCCGACCCGGGTGCCAAGCGGGCCGAACTGGAAGCGTTCTACCTGAACATGACGTCGCCGTTTCGCACTGCCGAGAAGTTTGGCATTCTTGACATCATCGACCCGCGTGAGACACGCTCCATTCTGTGCGACTGGGTGGAGGACGCCTGGGCGTTGGTGTGCAGCAGCCGCGTGGGCGCTGGCTCCACCTAAGGTTCTATTCCACCCGCACCCGAATAGGCGCGAGCCCATCGACGCCGCCTTCGAGTATGTCGCCGCGCACCACGGCACCCACGCCTTCGGGGGTGCCGGTGTAGATCAGGTCGCCGGGCTGCAGTGCCCAGGCGGCGGATAGTTGCTCAATGGTTTCGGCAATGTTCCAGATCATCTTGGAGACCACACTGCGCTGGCGGTCCTGGCCGTTGACCTGCAGGTAGATGCCCGCCTGTTCGATCTGCGGCACTTGCGCTGCCGGGGTGATGGTGCCGATGGGGGCCGAGTGGTCAAAGCCCTTGGCTATGCACCAGGAGCGGCCCATTTTTTTCATGTCGTTTTGCAGGTCGCGCCGCGTCATGTCCAGGCCCACCGCGTAGCCATAGATGTGCTGGTGCGCGTCTGCCGCCTTGATATGGCTGCCGCCTGTGCCAATGGCCACCACCAGTTCAATTTCGTGATGCAGGTTGTGGGTCAGGGTGGGGTAGGGCATGGCGGCGGTCTGGCCCGCCGGGGCCACCAGCACGGCGTCGGCCGGTTTCATGAAGAAGAACGGTGCCTCGCGCCCGGTTTGGCCCATCTCCTTGGCGTGGTCTTCGTAGTTGCGCCCCACACAGTAAATGCGGTGCACCGCAAAGGTGGCGCTCATGCCCAGTACCGGAACGCATACGGGGCTGGGAGCGGTGACGACGTAGGACATGGCAGTTTTCTCCAAGGTGCGTGGATCGATGGTGGTTGCGCTCAGGCCGACTTGCCGACCAGTTCAAAATGCTCCACCACCGGTGGGCCTGCGAAAAACGGGCCAATGATGGCGCGCCATTGCGGGAAGGCATCCGACTGGCGAAAGCCCACGGTGTGGTCTTCGAGCGTGTCCCAAAAGACTTCGAGCACGTAGCGCTCGGGGTTTTCCACGCAGCGGTTGATCTTGTAGCCCTGGCAGCCCTTGGAGCGGGCCAGAATGGTTTGGGCGGCACCCGCAATCGCGGCTTCAAAGGCGGCATCCTGTCCGGGGTGGATACGAAAATCGGCAATTTCAAGAATCATGGGGTTCTCCAGCAGCACGCACTGGCGTGCAAAGAGTGCAATAGTAACTGCCCGGCGCGCCATCCAACCAAGGATAAACCGGGATTCGGGTTTATCCTTGGCCGATGTACTTGCCCACGCCCTGAACCGGCTTGCCCGCCAATGACTTCTGCGCCCTGGAACCCCGACTGGCTGCTGCCCCAGTGGCCCGCAGCGCCCCACGTGCGCGCCCTGTGCACCACGCGTGCCGGCGGCGTGTCGCAGCCGCCCTACGACAGCCTGAACCTGGGCACCCACGTGGGCGACGCAGCGCCCAATGTGGCGCGCAACCGCGCTCACCTGCAGGCGGCCTTGGGCGCAACACCGGTGTACCTCAACCAGGTGCACGGCGCCCACCTGCTGGAACTCGCGCCCGGCGTGGCCCAGGGGATGGACGCCGATGGCGCTTTCACGCGCGTGCCGGGCCTGGCCTGCACCGTGATGGTGGCCGACTGCCTGCCCATCCTGCTGTGCGACCTGCAGGGCACGATGGTGGCGGCGGTGCACGCTGGCTGGCGCGGGCTGGCCGGGCAGCAAGGGGCGGGGGTGGTGGAGCAGATTGCACGGCGCTTTGCGGCGCAAGGCAGCGCCGGCGGCGGGACCGAGGTGATCGCCTGGCTGGGCCCTTGCATCGGGCCGCAGGCGTTTGAGGTGGGGGACGATGTGCGCAGCGCCTTTGTCGCGCACGAGGCCCAGGCGCACACCTGCTTCCAGAGCCTGCCCCACGGCAAATGGCTGGCCGATTTGCCCGCCCTGGCGCGCCAGCGCCTGCGCTCGGCGGGCGTCAATCGGGTGTACGGCAACGACGGTAGCCCAGAGTGGTGCACGGTGGCCAATCCGGCGCGGTTTTTCTCGCACCGGCGGGATCGGGTAAGCGGTCGCCAGGCCGCCTGCATCTGGCTTGAATGACCTGTGTCAGGATTTCGTAGGGCTAAGCCTGCGATACTCCATGGTTCCATCCAACCAACTTCTAAAGGTACCGGAGTGACACAGAACGCTTCTGAATTTTGGGCCGGTGCGGCCCAACAATTTCAACTGTCCGTCAACGAAGGCTGGTCCAAGGCGCTGCAGTCGTTCCAGAGCATGAGCGCCATCGCAGAAGCCAAGGCAAGCATCCCCACCCAAACGCCTGAAATCCGGTTTGACCCCGAGAAGGTGCAAGCGCTGCAACGCCAGTATCTGGAAGAGTCGATGGCCCTGTTCAAGAACGACGGCAGTGCGTCAATTGGGTCGGACCGGCGCTTTTCCAATGCCGCCTGGGCAGGCAACCCGGTGGCGGCCTATACGGCGGCGGTGTATCTGCTTAACGCGCGCACCCTGATGGGTCTGGCCGAAGCGGTGCAAGCCGATGAAAAAACGCGCAACCGGGTACGTTTTGCCGTAGAGCAGTGGGCGGCGGCATCGGCCCCCAGCAACTTCTTGGCACTCAACGCCGAAGCACAGAAGAAGGCTATCGACACCAAGGGTGAGAGCATTGCCAAGGGTGTGCAAAACCTGATTCACGACATGCGCCAGGGCCATGTGTCCATGACCGACGAGAGCCTGTTCGAGGTTGGCAAGAACGTCGCCACCACCGAGGGTGCGGTGGTGTTTCAGAACGAGTATTTCCAGTTGATCGAATACAAGCCGCTCACCGCCAAGGTGTACGAGCGCCCGTTCCTGATGGTGCCCCCGTGCATCAACAAGTTTTACATTCTCGACCTGCAGCCCGCCAACTCTGTGGTGCGCTATGCCGTTGAGCAGGGGCAGCACACCTTTGTGGTGAGTTGGCGCAACCCCGATGAGTCGATGGCCCAGGCCACCTGGGACGACTACATTGAAAACGCTGTGATCAAGGCGATTGAAGTCACCCGCGAAATCTGCGGTGTTCCCACCATCAATGCGCTCGGCTTTTGCGTCGGCGGCACCATGCTGTCCACCGCCTTGGGCGTGCTCGCTGCGCGCGGTGAAAAGCCGGTCAACAGCGCCACGCTGCTGACCACCTTTGTCGATTTTTGCGATACCGGCGTGCTCGACGTGTTTATTGACGAAGCCTTTGTGCGCTACCGCGAAAAAGAGATGGGCCAAGGCGGCATCATGAAGGGCCAGGACCTGGCTTCCACCTTCAGCTTCTTGCGCCCCAACGATCTGGTGTGGAACTACGTCGTGGGCAACTACCTCAAGGGCGAAACCCCGCCACCGTTTGACCTGTTGTACTGGAACGCCGACGGCACCAACCTGCCCGGGCCCTGGTACGCCTGGTACCTGCGCAACACCTACCTCGAAAACAACTTGGTCAAGCCGGGCAAGGCCACGGTGTGCGGCGTCAAGGTTGACCTCACCAAGGTTGATGTTCCGTTCTACATCTACGGCTCGCGCGAAGACCATATCGTTCCCATCGTGGGGTCGTATGCCTCCACCCAGGCGTTCAAGGGCAAGCGGCGCTTTGTGATGGGCGCGTCGGGCCACATCGCTGGCGTGATCAACCCACCGGCCAACAAGAAGCGCAGCCACTGGATTCGTGCAGACGGCAAGTTGCCACCAACCCAGGCCGAATGGATGGAAGGTGCGGTTGAACACCCGGGTAGCTGGTGGGGCGACTGGTCGCTTTGGCTCAAAGGCCACGCGGGCAAACTCGTTGCCGCACCCAAGACGTATGGCAAGGGCAAGTACAAGGCGCTCGAAGCTGCGCCGGGCAGCTACGTCAAGGTCAAGGTTTAGTCATCGTCGACATCAACTGGAGTAAGACACATGGAAGACATCGTCATCGTTGCCGCTACGCGCACTGCCGTAGGAAAATTTGGCGGAACCCTGGCAAAAACGCCCGCCACTGACTTGGGCGCGGCGGTCATCAAGAACCTGCTGGCGCGCACCAAACTCGGTGCCGACCAGATCGGTGAAGTCATCCTGGGCCAGGTGCTCGCTGCAGGCGTCGGGCAAAACCCGGCACGCCAGTCGCTGATCAAGAGCGGCCTGGCCAAGGAAACCCCGGCCTTGACCATCAATGCCGTGTGTGGTTCGGGCCTCAAGTCCGTCATGCTGGCAGCCCAGTCCGTGGCCTATGGCGACAGCGAGATCGTGATTGCCGGTGGCCAGGAAAACATGAGCCTGTCGCCCCACGTGCTGCTTGGCAGCCGCGACGGGCAACGCATGGGCGACTGGAAAATGATCGACTCCATGATCGTCGACGGCCTGTGGGACGTGTACAACCAGTACCACATGGGCATTACTGCAGAAAACGTGGCCAAGGCTTACGGCATCACGCGCGAGATGCAGGATGCACTGGCGCTGGGCAGCCAGCAGAAGGCGGCAGCGGCGCAGGATGCAGGCAAGTTTGTCGATGAAATCGTGCCGTTTAGCATCGCGCAAAAGAAGGGCGACCCGATCGTCTTTGCTGCCGACGAGTTTCTCAATCGCAAATCCAATGCCGAAGCACTCGCGGGCCTGCGTCCGGCGTTCGACAAGGCCGGTGGCGTGACCGCCGGCAACGCCTCGGGCATCAACGACGGTGCTGCCGCCGTGATGGTGATGAAGGCCAGCAAGGCCGCTGCGCTGGGCCTGGCGCCCATGGGCCGCATTGCCAGCTTTGCCACCAGCGGGCTCGACCCCGCGCTGATGGGCATGGGCCCGGTGAGCGCTTCGCAAAAGGCGCTGGCTCGCGCGGGTTGGAACGCACAAGACCTGGACCTGCTCGAAATCAACGAAGCGTTTGCCGCCCAGGCTTGCGCTGTGAACCAACAAATGGGCTGGGACACCAGCAAGGTCAACGTCAACGGCGGTGCCATTGCCATCGGCCACCCCATCGGTGCGTCCGGCTGTCGTATATTGGTGACGTTGTTGCATGAAATGCAGCGGCGCAATGCCAAGAAGGGCATCGCCAGCCTGTGCATCGGCGGCGGCATGGGCGTTGCCCTGACAATCGAGCGTTAATTATTTCAACCAAAGAGGAGTCACTATGAGTCAAAGAGTAGCGTATGTAACCGGCGGCATGGGTGGGATCGGTACCGCCATTTGCCAGCGTCTGCACAAGGACGGTTTCAAGGTAGTTGCCGGTTGCGGCCCCACCCGCGACCATGCCAAGTGGCTCGCTGAGCAATCCGCGCTGGGTTACACGTTTTTCGCGTCGGTCGGCAATGTGGGCTCGTGGGATTCCACCGTCGAAGCCTTCACCAAGGCCAAGGCCGAGCACGGCATCATTGACGTGCTGGTCAACAATGCCGGTATCACCCGCGACCGCGTGTTCCTGAAAATGACGCGCGAAGACTGGGACGCTGTGATCGACACCAACCTCAACTCCATGTTCAACGTGACCAAGCAGGTCGTGCCCGACATGGTGGAAAAGGGCTGGGGCCGCATCATCCAGATTTCTTCGGTCAACGGCAACAAGGGCCAAGCCGGTCAAACCAACTACTCGGCTGCCAAGGCGGGTATGCACGGTTTCTCGATGGCGTTGGCGCAGGAAATGGCGACCAAGGGCGTTACCGTCAACACCGTGAGCCCGGGCTACATCGGCACCGACATGGTCAAGGCCATCCGCGAAGACGTGCTGGCCAAGATTGTGGCCACCGTACCGGTCAAGCGTCTGGGTGAACCTTCTGAAATCGCCTCCATCGTGGCCTGGCTTGCCAGCGACGAAGGTGGCTACGCCACGGGTGCAGACTTCTCCGTCAACGGCGGCCTGCACATGGGTTGATCAGGTCAGGTCAGTGCCTGATATTTCACAAAATACCCGCTTTATTGGCGGGTATTTTTTTGACCAGCGTGGTAGATTCAGACTGTTACGCAAGCTGTTTGCCAATCTCTCTCGGTGAACATACAAGTGCACAGGCTCATCCAAACTAGGGAAGGTTTGCAGAAATATCCATGAAGGCCGAAGAATCCCATTTCGTCAGCGTCAGCGAACTGCGCATTGGCCTGTTTGTGGAACTGGACGTCAGTTGGATGGCGCACCCGTTTCCCACCGGAAGTTTCAAGATTTCCTCGGCGAGCCAGATCGAGACCATCCGTGGCATGGGTCTGCAGCGCGTGCGTTTTGATCCCGCCAAGAGCGACCCCATTGTTGAGCGTTCTGTTGAGAGCACCGCGCAAGGAGCGCAGCCCCATCCCGCCAAACTGACACCCGCGTCCCCCGAGCAAGCGCGTAAAGAGGAGTGGGCGCAGCAACTCGAAGCCCAACAGCGCAGCCTGGTGGTGTGCGAGCGCCGCTTTGGCGACGCCATAGTCCAGTACCGCAAGACGCTGGACCTGATCCGCGCGCAACCCACCGTGGCAGCACAGCAATGCGCCGCCCTGGTGGGTGGGTTTGTGGGCGAAATGTTGACCGAAGGCGAGTCGGCCATCCGGCTGCTGTCCGAAACTGCAGGCGACAAGGCGGCGCTGCACCCGGTCAACGTCACCATCGTTTCCTTGCTGCTGGGCAAGGCCATCGGACTGGCGCAGGAGGATCTGGTGGACTTGGGTGTGGCGGCTTTCTTGCACGATGTTGGCAAGTCGGCGTTGCCCGAGCGCGTGCGCTGGCACGACGATGGTTTCTCCAGCACCGAAGTCAAGGTGTACCAGGAGCACGTGGCGCAAAGCCTGCAGCTCGGTCGCACCATGGGCTTGTCGCGCGGTGCGCTCAAGGCCATCGCACAGCACCATGAACTGGCCGACGGCAGTGGTTTCCCGGAGCGTATCAAGGCCGACGCCATGAGTGGCCCGGCGCGCGTGCTGGCCCTGGTGAACCGCTACGATAACCTGTGCAATCCGGGCCGCCCCGGCGCGGCCATGACGCCGCACGAGGCCTTGTCGATGATCTTTGCGCAGCAGCGCGCGCGCTTTGACCCAGTGGCGCTGAGTGCCTTCATCCGCATGATGGGCGTCTATCCGCCGGGCTCGGTGGTGCAGTTACTTGACGAGCGTTATGCGATGGTGGTTTCAGTCAACGCCGCGCGGCCGCTCAAGCCACGCATTGTGGTGCACGACCCCGGCGTTCCCCGTTATGACGCGCTGATTGTCGATCTGGAGCGCGAGCCCAACCTGGCCATCCGGCGCAGCGTCAAACCGGCACTGTTGCCGCACGACGCAATGGACTACCTCTCGCCACGCCAGCGTATCAGCTACTTCTTTGAGTCGGTACCGAACAGCCGCCACGCGGGTGCCATGGCGTGAGTGCCTAACCCTGAAAGCCTTTGCTCAGCATGTAAAAGGACAGTGCGTACAGCACGAAGGCAAACACCTTCTTGAGCTTTGCCACCGGGATGCGATGCGCCACACGTGCGCCCAGCGGCGCGGTAATGACGCTGCAGGTGGCAATCACCACCAACGCGGGCAGCCACACATAACCTAAAGAGCCTGGTGGCAAGCCGGTCACCGAGGCACCACTGACCACATAGCCGACGGTATTGACCAGTGCAATCGGAAAGCCCAGCGCGGCGCTGGTGGCCACGGCGTTGATGATCAGCACGTTGTGCGCCACCATGAATGGCACGCTGATAAAGCCCCCGCCCGCACCCACCAGGCCCGACAGAAACCCGATCACGCCACCGGCCGCCACTTGCCCGCCCACCCCGGGCATCACGCGGCTGGGCTTGGGCTTTTTGTCGAGGTACATCTGTGTGGCAGAAAAGCCCACAAACAGGCCAAAAAAGATCGCCAGCGACGTGCCCTTGAGGATGGCAAACACCCCCGCACTGGCAATTGCACCACCCAGCAGAATTCCTGGTGCCAGCCCCTTGACGATGTCCCAGCGCACCGCGCCGCGCTTGTGGTGGGCACGCACGCTGGAGATTGAGGTAAAGATGATGGTGGCCATCGACGTGGCAATCGCCATCTTGACCGCCAGGTCAGCCGACGCACCCCGCGCCGACATGATCAGCGTCATGAACGGTCCAATCAGCATGCCCCCGCCAATCCCCAGCACCCCCGCCATAAAGCCGGTGGTCAGACCGAGACTGGCCAGTTCAAAGATCAGGAGGGGTTCAAGTGACATGGTCGAATAAGGTGTCTGCGAATGCCACCGGACCGGCATCCTGAACCGGAGTTCAGGTGGGCGAGGTCAGCGCAAGCCTTGGGTTCATCTGACGCGAGATGATCACGCTGGCAGGGCAATGTTCCAAGCCCGGGCTCTAAGAGCATTGGTTCAAGGAAATATAAAGCCCGGCATGCACCGCAGACAGTGGTGATTGTAGGCGCGCAATCTGCTTGGCGTGTGTAAAGAACGCTGCCCGCGCAGGGTTGTTGCTTTACAGCAAACGGCCGTCTTCGCTCAGGGCGTCGTCCAGGCGCTCAAGCAGCGACGTGAGCAGGATGTTGGCGTCACCGCCTTGTGCGGCCGGCGAGTCGCTGGCTGCCGACGCAGCGAAGGCCGTAGGTGCGTGGTCGGACAGGTCGAACGCCAGATTGAGCGCTGCCAGCACCGCAATGCGGTCGCGCGCACGTACCTTGCCGGCGTCGCGAATCTTGCACATGGCCGTGTCCACACGCTCCACCGCATCGAGCAGGCGCGCGTCACCACCTTCGGGGCAACCCAGCAGGTAGCTTTGGCCCATGATCTGCACTTCAAGCTGCTTCATGTGGACTCTTTTTGAACAGTGGCTTCCTGGGGCAGCCGGTCGAGCAGCGCATCCACCCGCGCGCGTGCCGCTTGCAGCCGGGATTTGAGGGTGTCGCGCTCATGCGTCAAGCTCTCGACCTGGGTGGTCAACAGCGCGTTGGTGCGTTGCAGTTCGTGGTAGCGCAGCAAGAGCCGCTCTACACGTTCGGCGATCTGGTCGATGTGGGTCTGGTTCGACATACTTTGCGCATTGTAGGGTTTTTGCCAGCCATGTCCGGCGTAAAATGCGCGCGTTGGTGCTCGCGGTGTGGTTCACACGCCGCAGTTCAACGGGAAGCAGGAGGGCAGGCTGTTCACAGCCCACCTAACCTGCGCTGCCCCCGCAACGGTAAGTGGACGAATCTTCACGATTCAACTGCCATCACAGTCACTGGGCGTTTTGAACACGCGCCTGGGAAGGCTTGGCAAGTTGCTCCACCAGCCCGGATACCGGCCAACACGGTGGTTGTGCGCCTGCGCCCAACCGTGACGCCCATGTGCTGTCGGGGAAGACGGCGAGGGTTTTTTGTTGGTATTTCTCACATGAAAATCTATGGTTCTTCGGCACGATGGCTGACGCTGTCCGTGCTTGCTATTTCAGTAACTTCCATTCACGCCCAATCTTCCGTGCGCCTGCCTGATGCCGTGGTCACTGCCACGCGCGTCGCACAGCCGGTGACCGAAATCGTCGCCGATGTCAGCACAATCGACCGCGCCGAAATCGAGCGTCTGGGCGTGACGACGGTGACGCAATTGCTGGGGCGTTTGCCCGGGATACAAGCTATTGGCTACGGTGACTCCGGCCTGGTGTACGTTCGCGGTGCCGAGGCGCGCATGACGGCGCTTTACATCGACGGGGTTCGCGTCGATTCACTTGACGGTGTGCATCTTGGTGGCGGTGCACCCTGGGACCTGGTCCCGGTGTCACAGATTGAGCGTGTTGAGGTGGTGCGTGGCCCGGTCAGCGCCGTCTACGGCTCTGCCGCCATGGGCGGCGTTGTGCAAATCTTCACCCGGCGCGGGCAGGGCGAAGCGGCTCTGCAGGGCAGCGTGGGCGTGGGCAGTTTCAATACCCAGCGTGCCAGCGCCGCTGTCAGTGCGGGGCAGGGCGCATGGAACTATTCCTTGGGCGTGGGATACGTTCACAGCGATGGTTACAACACCCGACAGGATCTGGTTCACACGCCCGAGCGTGAGCCGCTCGACCAGCGCAGCGCCAGCCTGCGCCTGGGCTACCAACTGACAGCGGATCAACGCCTTGAGTTGACGACATTGGACAACCAGGAAGACACACGTTACGTACCCTGGGGCGGCGGCAACGACTACGTGGCTTCGGGTCGACTGAACACGGCGGCGCTGACGTGGCAGTCCCAGTGGAGCCCAAACTTTGGAACCCGTGTTGCCTTGACGCGTGCCCTTGTTGCCAAGCGGGATGACGCTCCCAACGATTACCAGACCACGACCCAAGGCGTCTTGTGGGAAAACCATTTGAAGGCCCTTGGCGGCGACTTCACGGCGGTGCTGGAGCAAAAGCGCGATGCCTTCGAGGCGCAGCCGACCATGTGGGACCCCAGCATCCAGGGTGAGCGAACACAGCGCGCATTGGCGCTGGGCTACGGCGCCACTGTGGGTGCGCATTCGGTGCAGGTCAATGCCCGCAGCGACGACGATAGCGTGTTCGGCACCTACCAGACCGCCGGTGCAGCCTACGCCTACCGACTTGCTACAAACTGGCGGGCCAGTGCTTCTACCGGATCGGCCTTTCGTGCGCCAACGCTGGAGCAGCTGTTTGGGCCCTACGGCAGTACAGCACTGCGGCCCGAAACCAATCAGAGCGATGAAGTGGCTCTGCGCTACGTTGATGGCGCAACCCGGTTCAGCGCAGTGGCCTACCGTAACGAAATCACCAACCTGATCAGTTCCAGCCAAACGCTCGCCACCTGTGCCGCAGGGTATTTTTGCTATTTCAATGTTGGCCGGGCCAGCATCCAGGGAACCACGCTGAGTGCCAGCCAGCAGATGGGCAACGTTACGCTGCGCGGCGCGGCTGATTTTCTGGACCCACGTGATGACGTGACCGGCAAGACCCTCAGCCTGCGCGCGCGCCGGGTCTTGACCCTGGGCTTGGAGGTCGATAGCGCAAACTGGCAATGGGGCGCGCAGTGGCGCGGCGTGGGTGAACGCTTTGACGATGCCGCCAACACCCAGACCCTGGCCGCCTACGACGTGCTCGATCTCACCGCCAGCACCACGCTGAACAGGGAGTGGAAGCTCACCGCCCGGGTGGACAACGCCACTGACCAGAACTACCAGGAGGTAGGCAAATTTGCCACGCCTGGCCGCACGCTGTTTGTCGGCCTGACCTGGTCCCAGCGTTAACTTGCGCCTTAGCCCCATGTCCACCACCCGCACCTTTTCAAGCTGCTTCGCCCAATCCTGCCGCGCAGGCCTGGCCGCGCTGCTGGGGTTGTGGGTGCTGGGCGCGCAAGCCGGGGCGGTGACCGATGACCGGGGCGTGACGCTGCAGTTTGCGCGGGCACCGCAGCGCATCGTCAGCTTGCTGCCGTCGCTGACGGAGACGGTGTGCGCGCTGGGCCAGTGCGCGCGCCTGGTTGGGGTGGACCGCGACTCCAACTATCCGCCACAGGTGCGTGCGCTCTCGCCAGCGGGTGGTGGGTTGGAACCCAACATCGAGGCGATTGTGGCGTTGCGCCCGGATGTGGTGTTGCTGGCGGCAAGTTCGCGCGGTGCCGAGCGGCTGCAGGCGCTGGGTATCAAGGTGCTGGCGCTGGAGCCCAAGACCCACGCCGATTTGCGCCGTGTGTCGCAGCAGTTGGGGCAACTGCTCGACGTGGCCGACCCGCATGCCTTGTGGCGCGGCATCGATGCCGATATTGCAGCGCTGGCCCAAACACTCACACCCGCGCAACGTGCGACCCGGGTCTACTTTGAAGTCAACAGCGGCCCCTACGCCGCCGGTGAGGCATCGTTCATCGGCGAGACATTGGCACGCCTGGGCGTGGCCAATATTGTGCCCGCGCGCATGGGGCCGTTTCCGCAGATCAACCCCGAATACGTGGTGCGCGCCGACCCCGATCTGATCATGGTCGGCGACGGTTTTTCGCAGGGCATGGAGACGCGCCCGGGCTGGGCTGCAATGCGCGCCATCCGCAGCCAGCGCGTATGCCGCTTCACGCTGGAAGAGTCCGACGTGCTGGTGCGTCCCGGGCCACGCCTGGCCGACGCCGCGCGCATCATGGCGCGCTGCATCACCGACAAGTTGCCGCCAAAGGCACGCACACCATGAACCAGCGCCGCGTTCAATGGCTGGCGCTGGTGTTGCTGCTATTTGCCGCAGCGCTGGGCGTGCTTGGCGCGGGCGTGGGCAGCACCGGCTTTGACAGCGTGCTCAACGCCGCGTCCGACCCGATTGCCTGGCAAATTGTCTGGGACATCCGCTTGCCGCGCACCTTGGGGGCTTGGGTTGCCGGTGCCCTGCTGGGGCTGGCCGGCGCGGTGGCACAAGGCCTGTTTCGAAACCCGCTGGCCGACCCCTATCTGCTGGGCAGCGCCTCCGGTGCGGCCCTGGGCGTGGCGTTGTTTCTGGTGCTGTTTGGCGTCTCGCCGCTGGCTACCGAGTGGCTGGTGCGCCTGGGCCTCACCGGCGGCGCGTTTGCCGGTGCCGTGCTCGGCGTGGTGCTCACGCTGCTGCTGGCCAAGGGCGTGCAACACACCTTGCGCCTGCTGCTCGCGGGCGTGATCGTGGGCGTGGTGCTGGGCGCGGCCAAGGAGCTGATCATGCTCGCGCGCCCTGACTTTTTGCAGTCGATGCAGGCCTTCATGCTCGGCAGCACCGCCTATGTGGGCTGGTTCTCCTGCTGGGTGATGCTGCTGGCGTGGCTGGCGTGCATGGCGGCGGCCTGGACGCTTGCGCCCGCGCTCGACGGCCTCTCGCTGGGTGAGTTCACTGCCGCCAGTTTGGGCCTGCCGCTGGAGCGCTTGCGCGCCGCGCTGGTGGTGGTGCTGGCATTGGCTACGGGCACGGCGGTTGCCCAAACCGGATTGATTGCCTTTGTCGGGCTGGCGGCACCGCACCTGGTGCGCTCGGTGGTCAAAACCAGCCATGGCCGCCTGATCTGGCT
>Ga0007801_10000344_pt1 | contig 15003 bp, 14 predicted proteins | sample CryBogmetaGMA2M_FD_60372 | JGI IMG/M metagenome (GOLD analysis project Ga0007801, IMG submission 60372) | Freshwater microbial communities from Crystal Bog, Wisconsin, USA - MA2M | ecosystem: Environmental > Aquatic > Freshwater > Lake | place: Crystal Bog, Wisconsin, USA | collected 2009-07-06
GGATAAGACTGGGCTTACTGCTGGAAAGCGAAAGCTGGGAAATGCAATTACCAAAGGTAGAGGAATCTCACCATTTTTTGACAAAACAATTGGCTACATAGACTATTCAATTGATTTCATTATGACACCTCAGGTGCCGACTTCAAAACGTAGTGAAGTAATGCAATATACTCGGGGACCTGCTTTATTTGGAATTTGGGTTACCTTTATAACACTTTTTATATCTGTAGTTTGGGGAGTTTTGGCGCCGCTCGATAGTGCTGCTAGTGCTGATGGAATGATCGTACTTGAATCTAAAAAAAGACTAATTCAACATAGAGAAGGTGGAATAATTGAAAGAATATATGTCAAGAATGGTGATCAAGTAGAAAAAGGTGAAATATTAATTAGGCTAGATAGAACGGCTACTTTGGCCAATAGAGATCTCTATAAAGCAAAAACAATTATTCTTGAAGCTGAACATGCAAGGCTTATAGCTGAACGAGATGATTTACCACAAATAAAATTTAAACAAGAATTATTGCTAAATGCGGCCTCTCCAGAAATCTCTAAAGCAATTCAAACTCAGCAAAAATTATTTAACGCTAGAAGAGAAACTTTTTTAGGTAAAGCTGATGTTAGAAGAGGTAAAATAAGCCAGATTGAGTCAAGATTGATTAGTTCTAAAGTTCAATTAGAATCACTTGAGAAGCAGATTTCCATTAATAATGAGCAACTTGCTTCATACTCTAAGCTTGTTACGCAAGGTAACTTAAATAAAGATAGATTAAGGGAACGAGAGCAACAGGAAGCTGACTTAGACTCAAGAAAAGCTCAGGTTATTGGTCAGATAGATGAATATAATGATGCAATAAAACAGGAGAATCTAGAGATTGCTAATGATAAGACGCAAGTTCTAGGAGATATTGAAGCTCATCTTAGACAAAATCAAGAACAATATTCACAGGCTCTTGAGACTCTCAAGCAGGTAGAAGATCAATTAAATAGGCTAGACATACTTGCTCCTGTTTCAGGAGCTGTTAATAATGTAAGCAACTTAATTTCTGAAGGGGGAAGCTTGCCACGTGAGCAAACAATCATGGAAATAGTACCGAGTGATGATAAATTAGTTCTCGAGGCAAGAGTGAAACTCGAAGATATTGATGTAGTAAGAGTAGGGCAGGAAGTAAGTGTCAGAATGGCACCCTTTAAATCCAAAATTGTTCCTCCGTTAGAAGGTAAAATAGTTAGCTTGTCATCAGATGTGATTATGCCAACATACCAGGGAGATCAACCACATTATAAAGCTAGAATAGAATTTAACACTAAATCACTTAATGAAGTAAAGAATCTCAAAGGCGCTGAGCTTTTGCCGGGTATGCAAGGGTCAGTAATGATCAAGATTGGTACGAGAACATTCTTACAATATATACTTGATCCACTTACTTCAAGTTTCTCCAAAGCATTTATTGAGCAGTAGAGGGGTTTTGTTGGAGATAGGTTCCACTAGCGTATGAGATGACGGCTGCGGCGTAGTAACACCTGTCATCCCGGAAATTAGTGGAGCCCAGGCTATGCCTGGTATGCGCGATTTATTGTCCGGGATCCAGAATAAATAGCAACGTTAGAAGTAAGGTCTGTATTACCGCCTGCGCTGTAATGACAAGGCAGAGCATGAGAAACCCTCACGAAATCCTTAAGACTAGATATACTAAGCTTTAGATTTGTGCTAGTCGTAATGTTAGTGACACGCTTTTTTCTATTGCATTAAAACTTCAGGACGTCACTATTTACTCCTCCTCCCAGCCACCTCCGAGGGACTTAATTAATAAAGTAGAATATAGTATTTTTTTGGCCTTGGAATAATTCAGCGTTTTTAAGGCGTTATAATAAGTTATTTCAGCTTCGGATAATGCGGATCTATCAATAGTTCCGGCTCTAGACTGGTTTTTACTTATCTCAAGGTTTGTTTTTGCACTCTCGCAGGATTTTTTATTAAATATCGTTTGTTCTTCATATGATTTTAATGTGGCCATATTATCTTCGACATCCTGAAATGCAGCTAAAACAGTGTTTTTATAGGTTTCTAGATATGAATTATAATTTTCCTTAGCTGCTTTATTAGCAGAATTATAAGATGCAAGCTGGGTAACATCGACAGTTAAGGAAGCAATTTTGGTCCAAGCTGTAAGAGGCAGATTAAGTAAATTAGAAACGCCGCTTGCACTGTATGTTAATGTTTTAGAAAGCGACAATATTGGAAAAAATGCGCTCCTTGTTATTCCAATTTCTGCACTTGCATTGGCAACATTTCGCTCTGCCTCTGCAATATCTGGTCTTCTCTCAAGAATTGCTGAAGGCACTGTAATAGGTATAGAGATATTGGGATAATCTATGTTTTTAGGCAGCTCTAAACTAAAATTAGATGGGACTTCTCCGACTAAAACAGATATAGCATTTTGGTATGTAACTATATTAAATCTATTATTGCTACTCTCCGATTTAGCATTCTCAAGTTGCTGTTCAGCCTGGACTAAATTTTGCATGCTGTCGACGCCATGAAGCATACGATTTTTTCTATATTGGGCAATTGCTATATTTGCGCTTACTATCTTATCTAAAATCTCCTGATCTTTTATGGCCATTAGATATTGATAATAATTTTGTACGAGCAGGGCTTGGTTAGAGAGTCTGGCTGATGCTAGCTGAGCTTTTGCTACTCCTGACAGAGCTGTTTTTGATTCAAGTGTTCTCGATATATTTCCCCATAAATCAGGCTCCCAGCTTGCACTTAAGGACGATGTATGGCTTTTGCTGACATTCCCTCCTCGTTGGTGCTGGGTTGTGGCTGAACTTGTGCCCTTGATATCCGGCAGAAAACTTACTCTTGCCTTATCGGCTAAATATTGCGCTTGAAGATATTTACTCTCGGCTGATTTTAGAGAGTGATTATTTTTAGTCATTTGCAATACAAGCTCGCTCAGCTTTGCATCATTATAGATTTTCCACCACTCGCCCTTATTTTTATCATCGCTTGGATCAATAATTTTCCAATTAGTGCCGGCATGTTTGAATTTTTCTGGTACGTCGAACTCGACTTTCTTATAGTCAGGACCAACTGCACATGAGCTCACTATAAGGATAATTAAAAGAAGAAAAAATGGCTGCATAAAAGTACTAAGTTTGTTTAGCTTTAGCTTACACCATTTAATCAGGTATTTGCAAGGGGCGCAAAAGATAATCAAACCCAGGGGAATTTAAAAGTCGTGGGAAATCGTCATCCCGGAAATTAGGCTAGCACGAATCGATAGCTGAGTATTTGCTAGCCTTATTGTCCGGGACCTCCAGCGGGTTTTTCTTTTAATCCCTTACTTCCTGAGATCACGGACCGCAAGTGTCGCAATTCCAGGCTGCGCCTGGGCTCTACTAACGTCCGAGATGACCCGCTCCCGCTCTTTATTGCTGACTTTTAAATTTCCCTGAATCAAACCATGCCGATAGCATGCTTATATAGATCAAGCAATTCTTCTTGTTCAAGCAATTTGCTTGTTTCTAATTTGCGCATGGAAATTAGTTTACGCAGCACCTTAGTATCAAAGCCATGAGATTTGGCTTCATTATAAACTTCTTTAATATCGCCAAGAAGAACTGATTTTTCTAGTTCTAGTCTCTCTATTTTATCAACCACTTGCCTTAGAATCTCTTTTGCATCATTGGTTACTACATCCACCATATTATTTTTCCTATATTAAATTAGTCTTTATTATTGAAAATAAGGCGAATTTGTCAAGAGTGATTTGTGGGGTATTTTGAAAGTCAGTAATATAGGGCGGGTCATTCCAGACCTTAGAGGAGTAGTATGCGAAGCATACGTCACGACTCTTAGTCGTCTGGAATCGTGAGGCTAGGAAAGAAGAATTTGAATGAATCGCTTTGCAACATTTGTTGTGCTGGATCCCTGCCTGCGCGCACTAGTGTCCGGAATGTTTTTATGAAGAAATTGGGTATGGCAATAAAAACAAGATGTGAAGCATTTGATAAAGAATGGAGGACTTAATTTTAAGCCGATATTTGCAAAAAGACAGAATGAGAAAATTCAAGGAAAACATTTGTAAAGAAAATCACCCTTAAACCAAGTAATATATGGAGTTGCTCGACATTACCTGGTAGAATATTTATTGCAAAAAAACCCGTCAAAGTAAGGAGCAACTCGTGTTTGACAGTAGCACTTTTTCTAATGTTTTAAAACAAATACCTCGCGACCAATTCAAGAAAATTAAAGAACTCTGCAAAAGCGATAAACATTATAAATCTTTCAGTAGCTGGAATCATCTCGTAGTAATGTTGTATAGCCAGTTCTCAGGTTATAACTCTTTGAGAGATATCGTTACGGGATTTAATTTAAATAACAATCACCATTATCATTTAAATTGCAATAAAATAGCTAGATCAACCATAGCTGATGCTAACGCTTCAAGGAATCCTGCTGTATTTAAAGAATTTCTGATAAGGATTATACAAAGCAAAAATAGAAAGTGCCGAAAGGAAGTAGAAGAAGTTATTAGAATCATTGACTCAAGCCCAATAAAGTTGCAATCCAGAGGACATGAATGGGCTAAGGAAACGAAAACTAGAGCAAGTTGTCAAGGCCTTAAATTACACATAGAATATGGACCAAAGGAGCAAGAAATAGATTATGTTACCGTCACAGATGCTAACGTTAATGATATCACAGTGGCAAAAAAGATGCAGCTCCAGAGCGGTACTATTTATGTACATGACAAGGGTTATTATGATTATAATTGGTGGCAAGAAATTATAGATAAAGGCAGTAATTTTGTTACAAGAATCAAGTCTAATGCAAGTTACGAAATATTAGAAGATAAAGAAATTAGTGAAGACGATAGAGGATTTATTATATCGGATCAAGTGATAAGGTTTACTAATAAACGTCCTCGAGGTGGAAAGATAAATAGCTTATTTGGCACAAAGCTAAGACTGATTACAGTAAAGCATCTATCACAAGTAAATAAGACTCTAGAGTTAGTAAGTAGTCTGCATAATCATTCAGCAATAGAAATAGCAAATATCTACAAGGGTAGATGGGCGATAGAATTATTCTTTAAATGGATAAAGCAAAATTTAGGGATGACACTACCCAGCCGCATGTCATTCAAGCGAAGGCGAATCCAGACCTTACTCAATCTTTCTTGAATATCAGTCTGGGGCCCGGACAATAAGTGTCGCAACACCAAGCTGATCCTGGGTTCCTACTCTCGTTATATATGACAATGTATTTACTTCGGCTTCTTGGTAAAAATTCTTTTATACCAAGGAAGTTTGCGATGATTTAGTTCAGAAAAATATGCTTGATCTTTAGGAAGAGGGCCGAATTTAGCCTCATGGATAGCCACAAGTCTATCGATACGCTTAATTGCTTTAGGATGAGTTGAAAATATGCTCTGGATGAAATTACCTTTTAGCGGATTAATAATAAACATATGAGCTGTGCCAGGGTTACGCTCAGCAGGAATATTATAGAAAGTATCAGCGCCATTTTGCAATTTATAAAGTGCATAGGCAAGAGATAGTGGTTTTTGGCAGATTTCAGCACCCACACGGTCAGCTTCAAATTCCCTGGTGCGTGAAATACACATTTGCACGATCACAGAGGTGATTGGAGCCAGCAGGAAGATAATCAGCGAAGCTACTGGGTTTTTTTCGCCGCGGTCATTTCTACCGATTAGAATATAGATGAAATTAGAGAGTAGACCAATCGCTCCAGCGATGGTGGCAGTGATTGTCATGATTAATGTATCGCGATTTTTTATATGCGCCATTTCATGGGCTAATACCGCCTCTATTTCGTCATCATTTAAGGTTTCAAGAAGACTATAGCTTATAGCAATTGCGCCATTTTTAGGGTTTCTTCCAGTAGCGAAAGCATTGGGTTGATCGCTATGAAAGAGATATAATTTTGGCATGGGAATACCAGCTGCTAGAGCTAGTTTAGCAACAATAATATAAATTTTAGGCATTTCATTTTGATCAATTTTTTTTGCCTTATAAAATCTCAGTGCCAATTTTCCGCAAAAAATATAAGAAAAAAAATTGAATATAAAAGCCGCCCCAAAAGCATAAACCGCACCATCTTCGCCGCCAACATACCACCCAAGAGCAATGAGTAGAGAAGTTAAAACCGCGATTAATAAGAAGGTACGGATTATGCCTGACATATCTACTTCTCAATTATCTATGAAAGGACGATTTTTGGATGTCAGGAGCTATTTTAGCATGTAACTTTTCTATTTCTGTTTCTTTTTGTACAAGTAAATTGCTTACGTGATTTACTTCCCCCCCTCTAAGGATGAAACGTTGAAATTTCTGAAGAGGGCTTTCCTTTTTGCTATTTTGAGATGAAGATTCTTGTGTGAGGGATAGCTCATCTTTCATTTTCTCAAGAAAAGTCTTATATTCTTGTTTATGTTCTTCAGATATATTTTTAAATGCTTTGTTAAATTCAACTGGTTGACCAGAGTTTTTCACTAAATCTTGTTTGAGTATTTTTTCAAATTGTTTAATACTAAGTTCGCTAACCATTTTATCCTACCTTATATAATTTTAACCTACTATACATTAAGGTAATAAAACAATATTAAGAAAGGATTAACAAGAGTTTAAGAGCAAGAATTTAAGTGAGTTCTATAAAAGTGAAGATAGAGTATTAACCCCAACTTCTAACTAATCCCTGAGCACCAATACCGACCGTGCCGCATGTCTTACAACTTTGGCAACGTTGGGGCCGAGGAGATAATCTTTTCTATCAGGATGATGGGCGGAGATAATAATTAAATCTGCATCAATTTTTTCAGCCCTCTCAATAATTGCTTTATACACCACGCCTTTATCGATAATTACATCTGCTTTGATATTTGCAGGAAGGTTTTTAGCTACTATTTCGTTTAGTTTTGTTTTTGATTTCTTGGTGATTTCAACATCCCAATTTTTGGGGAAATATTCCTCCATCATGCCAAGTCCATAGGTTTGCACAACATTCATAATAGTTAGCTTGCAATCTTTCGAGGAATTATATAATTCGATGATCTTGGGAAAAGCATTCCTCCAGGAATATTTGTCGTTTATATCAATAGAAAATAGGATATTTTTGAACATACTAATGACCTCTTGTTATACGTATTTATTTCCCTGCCTATCAGGTGTCATCCCGGAAATTAGTGTAGCCCAGGCGAAGCCTGGTATCGCGACACTTATTGTCGGGGATCTCGGGAGGGTCTTTCCTGCAAATTCTTTTCCTAGATTCACGAGATTCCAGACGACTAAGAGTCGTCACGTATGTTTTGCATACTAATCCTCTAAGGTCTGGAATGACTGCCCTCACAATAGTGTTAATCATTTAGGACGGCAAAATGGTTACTCTATACCTATTTCCTTGTAATATTGACGTGCTCCTTCATGGATAGGGGAGGTGTTACCTTCTTTTACCATCTTCTCTTTTCGGAGGCTTAGCAATGCGGGGTGAAGCTTTTTAAAGCTTTCTAAATTCTCAAAAATATCTTTAACCAGTTTATAGACAATTTTATTGTCTAAATCCTTCATTGCTACTAGTGAAGCTTTGACCGCAATAGTATCTACGTTTTCGTGATTACCAAAATATAGGCTTCCGGGAATGATTACTTTACTATATTCCTTATTTATGCGCATAAATTCTTCTATCTTGGGGCCTTTTAGGGGGATTATACGAAGATTGCATGTTGTCACTAATTTTTGTAAAATTGCGCTCGGATGGCCAACAGTATATATAGCAACATCTATAACTCCGCTACATAATTGCTCTGACTGATCAAATGAATTATACTCTGAAACCGCGGCAAAATCAGAATATGAGAAATTATATATATTCAAAATTTTTTCAAAGGCTTGGCGCGAACCAGATCCTTTCTCACCGAGATTGATCTTCTTTCCTTTCAAATCATCGAATGATCTGATATCACTTGTCTTACGAACAAAAATATTAATACTTTCTGGGTAAAGCGAAAATATCGACCGCAAATCACGATTTTTAATATCTGAAAACTCATCCATGGTGTGGTAGGCTTGATTTTGAATTTCTGACTGCAAAATAGCAAAAGATATATTGCCGTTTTTTAAATTTTCTAAATTAGAGATCGAGCCCTGCGAAGGAAGAGCCGTGCAGCTTGGATCCTCATTTGTTCGTTTAGCATTGAATATTTTGCAGATTGCAGATCCAGTAGGATAATATATTCCAGTTGCGGTACCAGTACCTATTTTAAAATTAGTTAGAGGATTTGCTTCGGCAAAAGATGGAAATCCTAGTCCTATAGAAAGTACGAATGTTAGTAGAGAAAAAACTCTTTTATTTTGAGTAGTAAATATCTTCATCAAGTTTGCCTTCTGTTTTGTCGATAATGAGCGTAATAGTTGCATCACCTGTAATGTTAATTGTTGTTCTAATCATATCTAAAATTCTGTCAATTCCCGCAATTAAAGCAATACCTTCTATAGGAACGTTAATTGCTGATAATATCATAGGTAACATCATTATAGAACTTCCTGGAACTCCAGCTCCTCCTATTGATCCAAGTGTTGCTGTCAGAATTATTATCACATAGTCATTTAGCTGCAAAGTAATATCTGCTGCCTGTGCAAAAAATATTGCAGCAATTCCCAAATATATAGACATGCCGTCCATATTCATGGCTGCGCCCAGTGGCAATATGAAGGAAGTGCTGGTATTGGAAACACCAAGGCGATCCTGGCATACTTTCATGGTAGTAGCAAGTGTTGCCTTGCTAGAACTTGTGGAAAAAGCGAGAGTTTGATATTCAAAACTTTTTCTATAAAAGGGTAAGGGTGACAATTTTGCGAAAACAGATATCAATACGCCAAATAGGAAATATTGTATTATCATTCCAACTAAAACTGCAAAAACCAGCTTCAGTAACGAAATAAGTACTTCTGGTCCTTGAGTGCCAACTATCCAGGCAGTCAGAGCAAATGCCCCATATGGCGAGAGTTCAATGATAATAGAGATCATCTTAAACACAAATTTTGACATTAATTGGCATAGCTCAATTAATTTTTTTCCTTGCGGTCCCATTTTTATTAAAGTAAGTCCGGTAAAAATGGAAAAAAACACTACTTGCAGCATATTGCCCTCTGCCATGGCTCCAATGGCATTTTGTGGGACAATATTAGTAATCATCTTCACGAAGCTAAAGTCATTATTTAACTCGTTATCTATATAACGTACACTGGCCTCCGATAAATCAAGGTTAACCCCCAATCCAGGCTTAAGAACAAGAGCAATCGTAATGCCAATTAGAATAGCAAAAGTGGTAGTGGATAAATATGCTAGACAAGATTTGCTGCCAATGCGGCCGAGCGATGCTGGGTCACTAATGCCTGTTATTCCAGAGATAAGAGAGAAGAAAACAAGTGGGATAATGATCATTCTGATCATATTGATGAAAATATCCCCTATAGGTTTGATATAGATGGTTTTTTCTTTAGCAACAATTCCAAAAAATATACCCAATATCAGGCCTAAAGTGACCTTATGCCATAATTTCATAAGCTATCCTATACGTTATCAGAACAGGTACTTATACCCAAAGTTATCGCAAATGTAAAATCAAATTATAAATGTGTGACTTTGGGGCAGTTTAGAAGTCGTAATAATATTGAGTAAGGTCTGGATTCGCCCAGCAGGAATGACACGCGGAAGGGTAGTGTCATCCCTGCGAAGGCAGGGATCCACAGGGATCTTTCAACAAAACTTATTATCAATAGTTTTGTCCTACAAACTTAAGACAATTCTTCTTGAAAATTGCTTAAAATAATGGTAGATTGTACCAAAAGGTAGTAACAAAGCGGCTTAATGTCAAAAATATACGAAGATACTGAGGTACAGCTTAAAGTTGATGTAGATATAGATATTCAAGCTTCAGATTGGGAGAGGGATCTTCCTACAATTGAAGAACTAGCAAACAAAATTTCTAGATCTGTATTTTCAATAACAAATTTTGATAATTTTACAGATCACATAGAGTTTTCAATTATTCTCAGTGATGATAGTAAGGTTAGAACTCTGAACAAGGAATATCGTGGCGCGGACAAGCCTACTAATGTTTTGTCCTTTCCAGCAGAAGATGTAACCCCAAAGAATTTCAAAAATATCCCAACTTATAATGGATTTATTATGATAGGTGACATTGTCTTCGCCTATCAAACTTTGCAATATGAAGCGAAAAATTTAGGAAAAAGTTTTGAGGCGCATTTTTGTCACTTATTAGTTCACGGCCTGCTTCATCTTTTAGGATTTGATCATGAAACTGAAAAAGAAGCAGATGAAATGGAGAGAATTGAGGTGAAAGTTCTTTCTAATTTTAATATAGAATCACCGTATCAGGATAACTCAATTTTATGATAGACTATATAACAAAAGATACTGTATTTGGAAAAATACTAAACTTGGTTAGAGGTAAGTTTAATAATTTTAATAATTCTAAGGAAAACCTAAAACAAACAGTAAATAACTTCATCGAAGAATATCAGGGTGACGTGAATTCTATTGAGGGAAGTGACATTGACATAATCCACAATGTCTTATCTTATGGCGAGCTCAGGGCAAGCGATATAATGATCCCGCGTTCGGATATAGGTGCTCTTGATGTAAATGCAAGTTTAGACGATATAAAAAAATATATTAAAGAAAAACGTCATACCAGATTTCCTGTTTATAACTCATCTCTTGATAATATAATCGGATATATCAATATCAAAGACTTGATTTCTGGTATATTTGGTCAGAAAAAATTTATTTTAACTGAAGCCATAAGAGACATATTGGTAATTGCCCCGTCAATTAAAATTATCGATCTTCTAACCCAAATGCGAAAAAAGAAAACCCACATTGCGTTAGTGGTTGATGAATTTGGTGGAACCGATGGTTTAATCACATCAGAAGATATTATTGAAGAAATAATTGGTGAAATAGAAGACGAACATGATGCGCAAATAGCTCCAAATTATTCGCTTATCAATGAAAATACCATGATTGCAAATGCCCGACTAAATATCGAGGAATTTGAAAAACAATTTGGCGTGAAATTATCCAGCGAAAATGGCAATGGCGATAGTTTTGATACTATAGGGGGCTTGGTTCTAAGCCTCACAAGCCACGTCCCAGAGAGAGGGGAGCGTGTTAAGCATCCTTCCGGGATAGAATTTGAGATCATTGACAGCGATCCAAGAAAAATAAATAAAGTAATAATTCGCAAGTAGTTTTTGTTGCTATAAGCTTGGATGAGGATATGCCTTAGCGACTGGAATATGGTGCATTTGAAAGTTGACGGAATTGTCATCCCGGACATTAGGAAGGTTTTTCTTAAGAAAAATTGCATGAGATCACGGATCGCAAGTGTCGCCTCTTAAGCAAAGCTTAAGGCTCCACTAGCGTCCGAGATGACCCACCCTTTACTTCTGACTTTTAAATTGCCTGGTCTGGAATGACCTTGCCACTCTCTTGAACTAATTTGTTAAATTATATAATAATGTTTAAAACCTTTACAGAAAATACAAAAATCTCATACCTGCTGGCCCTAGTTTCTGGTTCCATAAGCGCACTTGCGCTAGCACCATATTTTCTTTTGCCACTGCTCTTTATAACATTTCCAGTATTTTATTTTTTGATAATAAATAGTAAATCCAAATTTCAAGCATTTTTCATCGGATTTGCGTTTGGTTTTGGACATTTTACAATTGGCTTATATTGGATTGCCAACGCACTATTTTTTGATATTGCGCAATTTTGGTTTTTACTCCCATTCGCTTTGCTTGGTATTCCTGCACTTATAGCTTTTTTGTATATGGGGCCGTTTGCTTCGATAATTCATTCCATAAAAATAAATGACTATGCACGCATCATCTTATTTAGTGTAATTTGGGTAATATTTGAATGGCTCAGAGCCCATTTATTTACAGGATTTCCATGGAATCTTATTGGCTATAGTCTGTGTTTTAGTGAGTATCAAATGCAACTCGCCGCAATATCAGGAATATATGGTCTGAGCCTAGTCGTAGTATTGACTGCAACTTTACTTTACAAAAGAAATTTTCAGGTTTTGTTAGTAATAGCCTTGATTTATAGTGCTTCAAATTTATATGGTTACTTGCATATTAAGACATCTCAACTTGAAAATATCAAGGAAACCAATTTGCGTATTGTTCAAGCTAACATAAAACAAGAACTAAGATGGGACAAAAGAAGGGTATATGAAAATTTTCAAAAATATATAAAGCTTAGCAAGCAGCAAGCTAACATAACTCCAGATATTATAATATGGCCTGAAGGCGCGCTTGAAGCTCATATAGAAGTTACGCAGCCTATTGATAGTCTGAGCAATCTATTCCCAGGAACTACTGCCCTTATAACAGGATCCGTGCGAATGGAAAGATATTTGCATGATGTAGATTTATGGGTTTCTGCTTTGGTGATTAATAGTGAGGGCGAAGTTACTGGCTATTACGATAAAACTCACCTTGTACCTTTTGGAGAATATGTTCCGCTCAGATTCATCCTCTCATTCAATAAAATAACTGAGGGATTTAAAGATTACATTCCTGGAGACAAAGCAAGTTCTGTTAAGATTGGGCATGATTTCCCTGCTTTTAGCCCAATTATTTGTTATGAAGTCATTTTTCCAGATGCTAAAACCTTAAAAAATTCTCACGCAGCAAAATGGATTTTGAACCTCACCACTGATTCCTGGTATGGAGATACTTCTGGACCGCACCAACATTTTCATAAAGCCAGAATAAGGGCTATTGAACAAGGCATGCCCTTAGTGAGATCGGCTGGTACGGGGATTTCAGCTATTATTGATAGTTTTGGTAGAGTAGAATCTATGCTTGGTGTTAACCAAGAAGGCGTAATTGATCATTTTCTGCCAAAGCCAATATTACATAAAACCATTTATCATAAATATGGTGACGTGGTGATTGGGCTAATTTTGCTGATTATTACAATTATCACGATAGTTAGTTATAAACGCCCATTATGGATTAAAAGCTATAAAAATACTATGCTGAGGGTGTCATTCCAGATCTTAGAGGAGTAGCTTTGCGAAAGCAAAGCGTCACACTCTTAGTCATCTGGATCTCATGAGGGGGGGGCTATAAAGCTGCCAGCATGAGATCCCAGCTGACTAAGCTCTGTAAACGTACGCTACGCATACTACTTCGCTAAGATCTGGGATGACCATCTTGGGGCTTGTTTTTAAATACTTTTAATCCAGAACTCACGTTATAAAAAGAAATTATAACTATTTACTCTTCGTTAACAAATTATGTTTATTGTATAACCAATAGATTGATAATATTGTTGGGAGAAAAGTAAATGGATACATGTTTAATTAGAATTGCGAAGCAGTGGGCGCCTGAATGGTTTGTTAATTTTTTTGTGACCCAAGAAAAGCAAAACAGCGAACAAAAACAAGATGCTGACCAAATGCTCATCAAGGAAGTAAGAAAAATGGTTGCTACTAAGCCAATAAGAGAGATCCAAAAACCTAAAAAACTTGTAAAAAAAATTGCCAAAAGGGTAAAAAAATCTTCTTAAGTGGAAGGATGTTTTTTGTGCTCAAAATTTGAAAACGCTAGTTCTGGATTACAAGCTAATAAATTAGGGTAGTGAGAGCGTGTCATCTCGGCCATTAGTCGAATGCGAGCGCAAATCCAAGCAAAGCTTGGGCTCCACTAGCGTCCGGGATGACACTCACCCCACATTATTACTGGTTTCTAATCCCGAATTTGCTTTGAAAATCTTAAATTGCCCTAACAACGCAATATTTTAACTATCATCTGGACATTTAACTTCAGGATGAATATAATCTTCGGTAGTAACCAAATAACAAATCACAGATGAGATGTACTTCATATTCCTTAGCAGGTGACTTTGATCTTAAAAGTCTTGCTGAGCATTACGCAAAAAAACATAAAACAAAACTTTATGATGACGCTTTAAGAATAAGCCTCGGTGAGGCTCAAGAGGTGTTTATTGTCTATGGAACTTTAATCTTTTGGAATACCAATAAAAGAGATGAAAGTTATTTTGTTAGAGGCATGAAAGGGGTGATGAATTTAGCAAAACACCCGGTAGATAAAGTGCTGGTTGATGATTTTACCTTTGAATATTCCGATAAAGAGACCTTTGGCCAAGATAAAATTTCCATTATCCAAAATGACAATACTGAATTATCCAAACTAGCGGTATCATTTGGTATTGCCCAATCAGCAAAACTCAGACTATTCGAGGATCATTTGTTCCAAGCGATAGATAAATATGAGGCTGTAGTGCAGCAAATGGCAAAGAAAGGGGTAATTCCTTTATCTTATAAAGATGTTTCAAAGAAACTCGGGCAATTATTTTTAATCAGGAACCAAATTAACTTAGAGAGTGATTTATTAGATACTCCAACTTTTGTGTGGAACTATCCAAATCATGAGCAATTATATCAGATAACTATCAAGGATCTAAGTATCACTACGAGAACTTCGGTGTTAAATAAACGTCTTGATATCATGCAAGATCTGTTTGACATTCTTAACAACCAGTTGCTTGCCATCCACTCATCACGTTTAGAATGGATCATAATTTGGTTGATTTCAATTGAAATATTTATTTCCCTTATAGCGCTATTTTTCTATAAGTAATTTTATTTTTTTCTATGTTTTGGATTTAATTTATTATTTTCTTTTTCCTCTATATGTCTTGCCGAAAATGTTTTGTTAGTTTTTATCTGATGTTTTGTTGTTGATGTAAAACGTTCTTGTTCTAGAGTCATATCTTCCTGAGAAACTACTTTTTTAGGTGTGATTTTTTTTAGGTATGCGTATAGGGAACCCGGCTTGTATTAATGATTAATCGAGACTAATAATATGAGGTATTCAAAACAAAAAGAAGAGTGATCATATGAATAAAAG
>Ga0007801_10000345_pt1 | contig 14998 bp, 8 predicted proteins | sample CryBogmetaGMA2M_FD_60372 | JGI IMG/M metagenome (GOLD analysis project Ga0007801, IMG submission 60372) | Freshwater microbial communities from Crystal Bog, Wisconsin, USA - MA2M | ecosystem: Environmental > Aquatic > Freshwater > Lake | place: Crystal Bog, Wisconsin, USA | collected 2009-07-06
GCTTGGACTTCACATATCCTGATTTCAATGAAGAGACGAGAATGGCTTTGCAGATAGAAAATTTAGGTTCGTTAGACCGCAAAATGACTTTGGAATTCACTCGTGCCGATTTGGCAAAAGCGCGCGATGCCCGTTTGGCCCAATTCGGCAAGAATATGAAAGTGGCTGGCTTTCGCCCAGGCAAAGTTCCAAAGAATATGGTTGAGAAGCAATACGGCATGCAAGTTGATTTTGAACTTCAGTACGATAAAGCTTCGGAGCTGTTCTTCGAGCACAGCAAAAAAGAGGGGATCGCATTAGCAGGTCAACCTCGTCTTGAACCAAAAAGCGAGTTAGATGCAGACAAGATTGTCTTTGATGCATTCTTCGAGGTCTTGCCAGAGGTAAAAATTGGTGACTTTTCAAAAGCCGAAGTTACTCAATACTCAACAGATATTGGTGACGCTGAAATCGATCGCGCAATCGATGTCTTGCGTAAGCAGCAAGTTCATTACCACCCACGTGGACAAGCCAGTGCACATGGTGATGGCGGATCTAATACCGCAGCCCAAAACGGTGACCAAGTAGTAATCGACTTTATTGGCAAAATTGATGGTGTTGAGTTTTCCGGTGGTAAAGCTGAAAACTTTGAGTACGTATTAGGTGAAGGTCGGATGTTGCCTGAATTTGAAGCGGCTACATTAGGACTTAAAGCCGGTGAAAGTAAATCATTTCCACTGAGCTTTCCAGCCGACTACCATGGTAAAGATGTTGCGGGTAAGACAGCCGAATTTACCATCACTGTTAAATCAGTCAATTGGCCACATATGCCTGTTGTTGACGATGCATTCGCATTATCGATGGGCGTTACAGAAGGCGGCGTTGCAAAAATGCGTTCTGAAGTAAAAGTTAATCTAGATCGCGAAGTAAAGCGTCGCATCACTGCCTTGCTAAAGAATGAAGTGATGGAAAAGCTCAATACTTTATGTGAGCTTGAAGTTCCTAAATCTTTAGTGTCATCAGAGCAAGAGCGTTTAGTTGCAAGTGCTCGCCAAGATTTAATTCAACGTGGCTTGCCCAATGCCAAAGACGCTCCGATTCCTGCAGAGCTGTTTGCTGAACAAGCGCAAAAGCGGGTTCGTTTAGGCCTCATTCTGAGCGAATTGGTTAAGAAACAAGGTCTAGCTGCCACTGCAGACCAAATCAAGGCTGAAATCGATGAACAGGCGGCTACTTATGAAGATCCAAAAGAGGTGGTTCGTTGGTTCTATAGCAATCCAAGCCGCTTAAAAGATATTGAGAATATGGTGCTTGAAGATAATGTGATTAAACATTTCACCTCACTTGCCAAAGTCAGTGATAAAGCGATAAGCTTTGAAGAACTAAGCAAGCTAAACTAAGTTTCAGTTGCCATCAATCTATCTTAAAGAGGACCTTCATACATGAATCAGAACCATCTTCAGTCCGAGAACCTAGAGCCTAAGGGTTTAGGTTTGGTTCCAATGGTGATTGAAACCTCTGGACGTGGTGAGCGTGCTTATGATATTTATTCCCGTTTACTAAGAGAGCGCGTTGTTTTCTTAGTTGGTGAAGTGAATGATCAAACTGCTAACTTAGTAATTGCGCAGCTATTGTTTCTCGAGAGCGAAAACCCTGACAAAGAGATTTCTCTTTATATCAATTCACCTGGTGGATCTGTATCGGCTGGCCTAGCTATCTATGACACGATGCAGTTTATTAAGCCGCATGTGAGCACTTTGTGCATGGGCATGGCTGCAAGTATGGGTGCATTCTTATTGTGCGCTGGTGAAAAAGATAAGCGTTACGCATTACCGAATTCTCGTGTCATGATTCATCAACCATTAGGCGGAGCCCGTGGTCAAGCTTCGGACATCGAGATCCAGGCCCGTGAAATTTTGTATTTGCGCGAACGGCTCAATAAGATCTTGGCTGATCGTACTGGGCAGTCTATTGAAACCATCGCCAAGGATACTGATCGTGATAACTTTATGTCAGCTGAGCAGGCTCGTGACTACGGCTTGATTGACAAGGTTATTGAGAAGCGCCCTTAATTATTATTTGAGTCTATTTTGAGCGATACAACCACCAATACCTCAGACAAAGTTTTGTATTGCTCCTTCTGTGGCAAGAGTCAGCACGAGGTTAAGAAGTTAATTGCAGGCCCATCAGTATTTATTTGTGATGAGTGCATCGACCTTTGTACCGACATCATTCAAGAAGAAATCGCTAAGCTACCTAAAGAAGAGGGCGATGATTCCTTACCAACACCACACCAAATCCGAGAGAACCTTGATCAATACGTAATTGGTCAAGACCATGCTAAGAAAACTTTGGCAGTGGCTGTTTATAACCACTACAAGCGTCTTAAATACTTACCTAAGCCAAAAAAAGAGAAGTTAGATAAAGATGGCAAACCGGTTGAGGCAGTCGATAAAAAAGAATCTAAATTACCCGCTAAAGCGATCGTCGATGGCGTTGAATTAGCAAAGAGTAATATTTTGTTGATTGGGCCTACTGGCTCCGGCAAGACCCTCTTAGCGCAAACATTGGCTCGTATGCTAGATGTACCCTTTGTGATGGCTGATGCAACCACTTTGACTGAAGCGGGTTACGTTGGTGAAGACGTTGAGAATATTATTCAAAAACTATTACAAGCTTGCGACTACAACGTTGAGAAAGCACAGCGCGGTATCGTCTATATCGATGAGATTGATAAGATCTCGCGTAAATCTGATAATCCTTCGATTACTCGCGATGTTTCCGGCGAAGGTGTTCAGCAGGCCTTACTAAAGCTGGTCGAAGGTACCATGGCCTCTGTACCCCCACAGGGTGGTCGTAAGCATCCAAACCAAGATTTTTTGCAAGTGGATACGACTAATATTTTATTTATTTGTGGCGGCGCTTTTGATGGTCTTGAAAAAGTCATCCAACAACGTACAGCCAAAACTGGAATTGGGTTTAATGCATCAGTTCCTGGAAAGGACGATCGAGGTGTAAGCGATCTACTAATTGAAGTGGAACCTGAAGATCTCATCAAGTTTGGCTTAATTCCTGAGTTGATTGGTCGCTTGCCCGTAGTAGCAACTTTGATCCAACTTGATGAAGAAGCCTTAATTCAGATCCTCACTGAGCCTAAAAACGCTTTGGTAAAACAATATCAAGCATTGCTCACTATGGAAGGTGCTGAGTTAGAAGTGCGCCATGCAGCACTTGCAGCCATTGCGAAGAAGGCAATTGCCCGAAAGACAGGAGCTCGTGGTCTGAGATCTATTCTTGAAGGCTCCTTAATGGATGTCATGTACGACTTGCCTTCGCTTAAAAACGTCCAGAAGGTCGTTATTGACGACAGCAGCATTGCTGAGGGTGGCAAACCCTTGCTAGTCTACAAACAAGATCCTGAAAAGGCGGATTTAAGCAAAAAAGCTTAATTTCTGAGTGTTTTTGCTATTTTTTGGGCGATTAAGCTCATTTTTTGCACTTTTTCCCCTTGATTTTTTAAAAGAGCGACCCATATAGGTAGTATGCTACTCATGAATAATGTCTCTATTTAGTGGTTGATTACTTTTAGAGACTTTTGAGGATTGATTACTTTGGAGGATTTGCCCCATGCCTGGCCACTTATTGTTACCCTCTGAACCGATTCAACTACCATTACTCCCCCTGCGGGATGTAGTTGTCTTTCCTCATATGGTGATCCCTTTGTTTGTGGGTCGCCCTAAATCAATCAAGGCTTTAGAAGCTGCGATGGAAACCGGTAAAAACGTTCTTTTAGTAGCCCAAAAAACTGCAGCTAAGGATGAGCCAATCATCGAGGATTTATATGAGGTGGGCTGTATTGCCAATATTCTGCAAATGCTCAAACTTCCTGATGGCACCGTCAAGGTATTGGTTGAAGGCGTACAGCGCGCAGAAGTCAGTCAAATTGAAGATAGCATGGGTTACTTCAATTGCGAAGCCACACCAACTGCAATTGATGCGATTGATGCTCATGAAACTGAAGCCTTGCGTCGCGCCATCATGGCTCAGTTTGATCAGTATGTAAAACTGAACAAGAAAGTTCCTCAAGAGATTTTGTCTTCACTTGGCGGCATCGACGATCCAAGCCGCTTGGCCGATACCATCTGCGCTCATTTGCCAGTCAAGCTCGAGCAAAAGCAACGCCTGCTCGAGATGACCGATGTAGTGCAGCGCTTAGAGAGTCTCTTGGCTGATCTCGAGAGCGAGATTGATATTTTGCAAGTAGAGAAGCGTATTCGTGGACGTGTTAAACGTCAAATGGAGAAGAGCCAACGCGAGTACTACCTAAACGAACAAGTGAAAGCGATCCAAAAAGAATTAGGCGAGGGCGAGGAGGGCGCTGACCTAGAAGAGCTCGAGAAACGCATCAAGGCCGCACGCATGCCTAAGGAGGCATTAAAGAAAGCGGAGTCTGAGCTCAAGAAATTAAAGTTGATGTCGCCGATGTCAGCTGAGGCTACAGTGATACGAAACTTTATTGATACCTTAGTAAATCTCCCATGGAAGAAAAAAACGAAGATTAATAACGATCTGACTAATGCTGAAAAGGTACTAGATGAAGACCACTATGGCTTGGATAAAGTCAAAGAACGAATCCTAGAGTACCTCGCAGTTCAGCAGCGTGTTGACCGCGTTAAGGCGCCGATTCTCTGTCTGGTTGGCCCTCCTGGAGTGGGTAAGACCTCCTTAGGACAATCGATTGCACGTGCTACTAACCGGAAGTTTGTGCGGATGGCCTTAGGCGGCGTGCGTGATGAATCTGAGATTCGAGGTCATCGTCGTACCTATATTGGCTCTATGCCGGGTAAGATTTTGACTAGCCTTACCAAGGTTGGTGTCCGTAATCCCTTATTTCTCTTGGATGAAGTAGATAAGATGGGTATGGATTTTCGGGGCGATCCCGCCAGTGCCTTATTAGAGGTATTAGATCCAGAGCAAAATCATACTTTCCAAGATCACTATGTTGAGGTTGACTTTGATCTTTCAGATGTAATGTTTGTTGCTACATCGAACTCTTTGAATATTCCAGGTCCTTTATTAGATCGCCTTGAAATTATTCGTTTGGCAGGTTACACAGAGGATGAAAAAACCAGCATTGCCGTCAATTATCTGATTCCAAAGCAAATCAAGAATAACGGCCTGAAAAAGGATGAGCTCAAGATTGAAGAAAGTGCAGTTCGCAACATCATTCGTTACTACACTCGCGAAGCAGGTGTACGTTCCTTAGAGAGAGAAATTAGTAAGATCTGCCGTAAGGTTGTCAAACTCTTACTCTTGAAAAAAGAAGCGGCGCCGATTGTTGTTAAAGATGAAAACCTTGAGAAATTCTTATCTGTACGGATGTATGACTTTGGTTTAGCCGCTAAAGAAAATCAAATTGGCCAGGTTACCGGCCTAGCATGGACTGAAGTTGGCGGCGATCTCTTAACTATTGAAGCAGCAGTAATGCCAGGTAAAGGTGTGATTACGCGTACAGGTTCTATTGGCGATGTGATGAAAGAGTCTGTCGAAGCTGCTCGTACCGTGGTGCGTTCTAGATCAAAGCGTCTTGGCATTTCTGATGAGGCATTTGAGAAGCAAGATATTCATATTCACTTTCCGGATGGCGCAACTCCAAAAGATGGGCCTTCTGCTGGTATAGCCATTACGACTGCTTTAGTTTCTGTTTTCACAGGAATTCCCATTCGCTCAGATGTTGCCATGACTGGTGAGATCACTTTACGTGGTGAAGTCCTGCCTATCGGCGGATTGAAAGAGAAGCTATTAGCTGCTCACCGTGGCGGCATTAAGCTAGCATTGATTCCGGAAGAAAACATCAAGGACTTAATTGATATTCCCGACAATGTGAAGAATGCAATTGAAATAATTCCTGTGCGCTGGATTGATAAGGTGTTAGAGCTTGCATTAGAGCGCATGCCAGAAGCATTACCAGATCCAACCCCTGAAGAGCTTGCTAAAAAGGCATCGGAAGTCAGTAAAGCCGCTGAGAAAGTATCTTCAGCAGAGGTTCTCAAGCACTGAATGTAGCCAGGTTTTCCGTCCCGATCAACCCCACTATTAGGGCTTGATTTGGCGGAAAACAGGTGTTTTTGGGCATTTGGGTTACAATTCCCCCTGTGATATTTGGGGCGCTTAGCTCAGTTGGTAGAGCGTCTGCCTTACACGCAGAATGTCGGGAGTTCGAGCCTCTCAGCGCCCACCAGATATTTACACCTTCTTAGCCTGTTTCAAGGCGTCCTAACTATCTGATTTCGCCGCCTAGTACACTCACATAGTTGATATTTATTACTAGCGAACTTATTCATGTTTGATACCATCCGCAAGCACCAAAAGCTTCTTCAGCTCGTACTAATGCTGTTCATCGTCCCATCGTTTGCTTTTTTTGGAATCTCTAGTTATTCCAGCTTTATGGACAAAGAAACCGACCTAGTCAAAATTAATGGCAAAGCCATTACAGCGCAAGAAGTTGACAATGCAGCTAAGCGCCAAGCTGAACGGGTTGGTGGCAACCCACAGATTGCGCAAAGCCTACAATTTAGACAGGCAATTTTGAATGAGCTTCTACAACAGCGCATTCTGGGTTTCGCAGTAACCGATTTACGCCTGCAAGTCGGTAAAGAATCTTTGGTAAAGAGCTTACAAAATATTCCGCAAATTCGCGCTTTGTATAAAGCAGATGGTAGTTTTGATGATGCGCGTTTTAAACAACTCTTGGCTAATAATGGCTTAAATGAAGAGCAGTTCTATGCTAGTCAAGCCTTTGATCTCAAAATAGGTCAACTAGTCAATTCTGTTGCCCGAACTGAACTGGCTAGCCCAAAACTTGCAGAAATCATTTCAACTCTTTACGAGACCGAGCGTCAGGTACAGGCTTTGCCATTTGAGGCTAAAAGCTACTTATCTAAAGTTAATCCAAGTCAAGAAGAGTTGCAGGCTTTTTATCAAGCCAATGCCAAACTCTTTGAAAGCCCTGAGTTCCTTGACGTTGAGTACATTGTGCTCAAGGCTGACCCTAAAGAGGATGCAAAAGTGTTCAGCGAAAAGGCCGACCAATTTGCCAACATGACTTATGACCAGTCTGATAGTTTGAAACCTGCTGCTGATAAGTTAAGACTGAGTATTCAAGGCCACAAGGGCGTAACCCGTTCTGGCCCAAGCGGTGTCTCTAGGGATCATCCCTTAGCTAGCCCAAAGGTTATCCAGGCACTATTTGGTGATGAGGCTGTGAAAAATAAACGTAATATCGAAGCGGTACAAATATCACCTGGAGTTTTTGTATCTGCCAGGGTGGTGACCTTTCATCCTGCTCAGACTTTACCCTTTGCAGATGTTGCTAGTGAAGTTAAAAGGCAAGTAAGCCAACGTGCTGCTGAAAAATTAGCAGTAGCGGCTGCAGCCGAGCGCTATGAAGAGCTGAAAAAAGATCCCAAAAGCACTACTGGTTTTGGTAGTGCAATTTGGGTTTCTCGCAATAAACCGGCAAATCTGGTTGGCAGCGCCCTAGATGATGTGATGTTAGTAAGCCAGGATAAATTGCCTGCTTATGTATTAGTGGATAATCCAGGCGTAGGCGCTACCTTGTATCGAGTTGATCAGATACGTCAACCCACTGGTGTAGATGCGAAGATACACAAAGCACAGTCGCAGCAAATACAAGCATTAGCTGCCCAAGCTGAGTTTGCCGGCTTTATGGCCTATTGGCGAGATAGTGCTAAGGTAAAAACGATTAATTCCTTAAAACCGCCATCAACAGGAGCAGGTAGCTAATTTATTTATTGCTATTGAAAAGCGATTGATATGGGGCCATTGCGCTCCATACATTTTTGTAAAGTATCGTTTGGGCTTTTTCATTTGGGTGAATGTTATCCGCCTGAAATAGATCAGCATTGCTGACAACGCCTGCCAAAAAAAACGGTACTAGTTCTATGCCCTCTTGCGATGCCAGTTTAGGGTAGAGGTCCTTAAATTTCTTTGTATAGTCTTGACCATAATTAGGCGGGATTTGCATGCCTAGTAGCAAAACTTTAGCCCCTGATTTTTTACTCTGTTGGATCATTTGGCGTAAATTCTTTTGCGTCTCATCAATGGATAGTCCTCGTAAGGCATCGTTCGCTCCTAGCTCAAGCAAGACAATACTGGGCTTCTTTTGCACCAGTAGCGCTGAAAAGCGCGCCAGGCCACCTGCGGTAGTTTCACCGCTAATACTTGCATTGAAAACCACCCATTGACTACCTTGTTTTTCGAGTTGCCCCTCGAGAAGCTTGACCCAACCAGAACCCCTTGAGATCCCGTACTCAGCAGAGAGACTATCGCCCATTACCAAAATAGTCGGATTTGAGCTGGCCGATGTGACAAAAGAAATTAACAGGCAAAATAAGCCTATCGTCATTGCTTTTTTTGTTACGAGGGTCAGTAGACTATTTTGATTCATTTATTCATTTACTTTAAGGCAATTAAGTCCTTGTATCGGCTTTCCTATTTATGAGCGCCTCAGAAAAAGCCCTCAGTGCACATCATCTGGGTAAGTCAGTTGTATCGAGCGATGGCGTTTTGACTATTTTGCACGACATTTGCTTTGAGATAAAACCTGGTGAAAGTGTAGCGATCACAGGCAGCTCTGGCTCCGGTAAAAGTACTTTGCTTGGACTGTTGGCTGGACTAGATCTGCCAAGCGAGGGCGATGTCACGCTCATGGGGCAGAACCTCACAGACCTTGATGAGGATGGGCGAGCAAAGCTTCGAGGCTTACAGGTAGGCTTTGTGTTCCAGTCTTTCCAGTTGCTACCACATCTCACGGCGCTCGAAAATGTCATGCTTCCTGCAGAGCTTGCTGGGATTAGCAATGCGAAAGTAGAGGCTATGGCTTGGCTTGAGCGGGTTGGCCTGTCTGAGCGCTTTGACCATTTCCCTAAGACCCTTTCAGGTGGTGAACAGCAGCGCGTAGCCTTAGCTCGAGCCTTTATTACCAAGCCTGCCATCCTATTTGCAGATGAGCCTACTGGAAGCCTAGATGAGCTTAGTGGTAATCGGGTAATAGAGCTGCTTTTTGAGCTCAACAAGGCCAATCATTCCACGCTTGTTCTGGTCACCCATGATCCAGCCTTGGCCAGTCGGTGCCAGCGCCAATTGCACCTCCAGGGCGGCCGCTTAATGTAGGCAAAACCTTATAATCTAGGGATGTCTTTTTACCAATCTTTACCTGGCGCCAACGCGCTTTCTTCCTTCCGCCAACAGCGCCTTTTAGCCTCCTTAGCAGCTCAAGGCGTAGAGCTAGATGTCATTGAGGCGCAATATCTTCACTTCATTTGGTCTGATACAGCATTAAGTACGAAAGACCAGGATGTTCTTGCCAGTCTTTTAACTTACGGTCAACCATTTACCAGTTCTGGCTTAAAGCATGGTGCTGTAGTGATTCCACGTTTTGGGACAGTTTCTCCATGGGCTAGCAAAGCCACTGATATTGCCCGGCAATGCGGATTAAATGTATTACGCATTGAGCGTGGCATACAGTTCGCATGGAAAGCTAAAAAGTCTCTTAGCGAAGCTCAAGAGCAAATCGTATTGGTAGCGATTCACGATCGCATGACCGAAGCCGTTATTCATTCGGTTGATGAGGCCGATGCCCTATATCAAACCCTTGAGGATAGACCTTTAAATCGAATTGAGGTGTTAGAGCAAGGCAAAGCAGCACTAGATAAGGCAAATCAAGAACTAGGCCTGGCACTTTCTGATGATGAAGTTGATTATTTAACTGAAAACTTCATACGACTCAAGCGCAATCCAAGCGATGTAGAGCTGATTATGTTTGCGCAAGCTAATAGCGAACATTGTCGCCATAAGATTTTTAATTCGAGCTGGACGATTGATGGTGATGATCAAGAGCGTTCATTATTTGCCATGATTCGCAATACCCATCAGTTGCATCCAGAGGGAACTATCGTTGCTTATTCTGATAATTCTGCTGTGATGGCTGGCTGCGAATCAGAAACTTGGGTGCCACAAGGCGATGATCACCGTTATGAAAAAGATACACGGTTAGTGCACACCTTAATGAAGGTAGAAACGCACAACCATCCAACTGCGATTGCCCCTTTTCCAGGAGCCTCTACTGGAGCTGGCGGTGAGATTCGTGATGAGGGTGCCACTGGTATTGGTGGTCGCCCTAAAGCAGGCTTAACTGGGTTTTCGGTCTCTAATCTCAATATCCCCGGAACAGAGCTTCCCTGGGAGAGCGAACAGTATGGGAAACCTGAACGGATCGCGACACCTTTACAGATCATGATTGATGGTCCATTGGGTGGCGCTGCTTTTAATAATGAATTTGGTCGTCCGATTTTGGGCGGTTACTTCCGCGTTTTTGAACAAACCCTAGATGGCGCACGCCGTGGTTATCACAAGCCCATCATGATTGCAGGTGGTATCGGTAGTATTGATGCTATTCATACAGCAAAGAAAGCAATTCAGGCGGGGCACTTACTGATTCAACTTGGTGGTCCGGGTATGCGAATTGGTATGGGTGGCGCCACAGGTAGTTCAGTTGCAACTGGAACCAATACAGCGGATTTAGATTTTGATTCTGTACAACGCGGCAACCCAGAAATGGAGCGTCGTGCGCAAGAGGTTATTAATGCCTGTCGTGCTATGGGTCAAAAGAACCCAATCGTCTCGATTCATGATGTTGGTGCTGGTGGCTTATCGAATGCCTTTCCTGAATTAGCTGATGGTGCAGGCTTAGGTGCAAAATTTAAATTACAGAGCGTACCCCTTGAAGAGAGTGGTATGAGCCCTGCAGAGATTTGGTGTAACGAATCACAAGAACGCTATGTATTAGCAATCGAAGCAAAAGATTTGGCACTGTTTAAATCCTTGTGTGAGCGAGAGCGTTGCCCTTTTGCGGTAGTCGGCGAGGCTACAGCTGAGCGTCAATTACAGCTGAGCGATTCAAAACAGAGTCCCATTGCTGATGCTGCTATGCCAATCGATATGCCAATGGAAGTTTTACTTGGAAAACCTCCCCGAATGCATCGTGATGTTCAACGAGTGTCCCAAGAATTTGATGAGCTTAATGTTACTGATACTGATCTTGCTCAGTCAATTGCTTGGGTGTTACAACAACCGACGGTTGCTAGCAAATCATTTTTAATCACCATTGGGGATAGAACTGTTGGCGGCCTAAATGCCCGCGATCAATTTGTTGGTCCATGGCAAGTGCCAGTAGCAGACTGCGCGGTTACTCTGATGGATTACAAAGGCTATCGCGGTGAAGCAATGAGTATGGGAGAAAGAACCCCCGTGGCGGTAATTGATGCTCCTGCAGCGGCTCGAATGGCTGTTGGTGAGGCAATTACTAATCTATTAGCTGCGGACATCCATTCTTTGGGAGACATTAAGTTATCGGCAAACTGGATGGCTGCTTGCGGTTCTCCAGGAGAAGATGCAAAGCTGTATGACTCAGTTAAAGCAGTCGGCATGGACTTATGTCCTGCTTTAGGAATTTCGATCCCCGTTGGCAAAGATTCTTTATCGATGGCAACAGCTTGGCAAGACAAAGAGCAGGATAAAAGGGTTCTTGCACCTGTTTCATTAATTATTTCAGCATTTGCATCTGTAGCAGATGTACGTAAAACACTGACTCCCCAGTTAAAACTGAAAGCGCAAGATGGGTTGGCATTAGATACTGAGTTAATCCTGATTGATCTTGGTCGCGGCAAGAGCCGAATGGCTGGCAGTATTTTGGCCCAAGTATTGAATCAGTCTGGAAAAGACGCACCTAATTTAGATCATCCAGAAGATCTCAAAAATCTAGCTGCAGCAATCATCGAGCTACGCAAAGAAAACAAACTCTTGGCCTATCACGACCGCTCTGATGGCGGCTTATTGGCTTGTGTGGCTGAGATGGCATTTGCTGCTCATTGTGGCGTTTCCATCAACGTTGACATGATCGCGACTGATGCTACTCAAGAGCCAGACTATGGCGATGCGAAGAACTGGGCACAGCAGGTTTCTGGTCGCCGTCATGAACAAACAATGCGTGCCTTATTTAATGAAGAGCTTGGTGCAGTCATTCAGGTTCGTAGGGCAGATCGAGATGCTGTGTTTGCTGTACTTCGCAAGCTTAATCTGAGCGCGTTTAGTCACGTGATTGGAAAGCCAAATACCAATGGCCGTATTGAGATCTGGCGTGATGCTAAAAATATCTTTGCTGAGCCTCGCGAAATCTTACAAAAGATATGGAGCAATACCAGCTATCAAATCGCGCGCTTACGTGACAATCCCGCTTGTGCTGACAGTGAATTTGCTCTCTTGGATAATCTCTCTGATGCCGGTATGTCGCCAAAACTGACTTTTGATTCTGCCGAAGACATTACTGCGCCATTGATTCAAAAAAATATACGTCCTAAAGTAGCGATTCTGCGTGAGCAGGGCGTCAACTCTCATGTGGAAATGGCCTATGCCATGAACTGGGCTGGCTTTGACAGCTATGACGTCCATATGTCTGACCTATTAAGTGGCAGAGCCAAGCTTGACGACTTCAAGGGTTTGATCGCTTGCGGCGGATTTAGTTATGGTGACGTCCTTGGCGCTGGCGAGGGTTGGGCAAAGACGATTCTTTTTAATCAACAGCTTCGAGATCAATTCTCAGCATTCTTTAATCGTCAAGATAGTTTTGCTTTAGGCGTTTGTAATGGCTGCCAGATGATGAGTAATCTGTCGGAAATTATTCCTGGTGCACAGGCTTGGCCAAAATTTACACGTAATGAATCAGAACAGTACGAAGCCCGTTTAGTGATGGCAGAAGTACTTGCTTCACCTTCGATCTTTACGCAAGGTATGGAAGGCAGTCAATTACCAATTGCAATAGCGCATGGTGAGGGTTTTGCCAATTTCAGCCAACAGGGTAATTTGGAGCAATTGAAAAAACAAGGCTTGAGTGCATTACGCTTTGTTAACCACGAGGGCAACCCAACTGAAACCTATCCAATGAATCCCAATGGCTCCCCAGGCGGCTTAACTGGAGTCACCACACCGGATGGTCGCTTTACGGTCATGATGCCTCATCCAGAACGGGTATTTCGTGCTGTGCAGATGAGCTGGTGCCCACCTGAGTGGTTGGATACCCCTGATGGCGCTAGCCCCTGGTTACGTTTATTCCGTAACGCACGTTGCTGGGTAAAGTAGTCAGATGCATCTAAGCCATCTATGTTGATGGAGCCGGTTACCTTCTCTGAAAGCGGGGGGATACGCTACCTACATTTTGGTACCGATCTAATTCAGGGGGCTATGCGTATACGTGACCCTAATGAAATTTACCTCGAGTACAACCAGCAAATGATGGCCTGGCTACTTTTTTTAGAAACGAAGCCTGGTATGCAAGTTGCTCAATTAGGGCTTGGTACCGGTGCTTTAAGTAAGTTTACATATCTGCATTGTCCAGCCGTGAAATCTACTGTTGTAGAACTCAATCCTGCTGTGATTGTGTCTGCAAGAACCATGTTTTCAATGCCGGACGATGATCGAAGGCTGGAAACGCTTCAGACTGATGCCAAGAAGTTTGTAAAGAGTTTCAAATTCAAAAATACTTTCGATGCAGTCCAGGTTGATTTATACGATGCGATTTGTGATGGTCCATCAGCAAGCTCTTTGGAGTTTTATAAGGGTTGCTTCAACATCCTTAAAGAACCTGGTGTTCTGACGGTGAATTTATTTTCACGTCATAAGAGCTTTAATATCAACCTCAAGAATATCTGCGAAGCCTTTAATAATCGGGTATTGTTATTTCCAGAATCGCATGATTGCAACGTGGTCGCCATCGCCTTTAAAGGCCCAAAGCTAATGGCAGAGTGGAAAGAGGTTGCGGCTCGCGCAAAACTCATCAAAGAAAAGACAGATCTACCAACTAATAAATGGGTTTCTGGTATCTGTCGTGAAAATGCTCGTCAGGAATTGAAGTTATCAATATGAGATAGCTGTACAAGAAAAAAGGGCGATCAACCGATCGCCCTTTTTTCTTTTTAGACAGTCACTGTATCTGCAACGTCACTAAATGATTTGATTTTATCGAAGTTCATATAACGATAGACTTCAGCAGACTTCGCATTGAGCGACTCTACTTGATCAAGGTATTCCTTAGGAGTCGGTAGGCGACCTAAGAGAGCTGCTACAGAGGCCAGCTCTGCAGAAGCTAAGTAGACACGAGTATCAATACCTAAGCGGTTTGGGAAATTACGAGTAGATGTTGATACCGCGGTAGAGCCCTTACGCATTTGCGCCTGATTACCCATGCACAGTGAACACCCTGGCGTTTCCATACGGGCGCCTGTACGACCCAATATGCCGTAGTAACCCTCTTCAGTGAGAACCATTTGATCCATCTTGGTTGGCGGAGCAATCCATAAACGAGTAGGTATATCAGTCTTGCCTTCCAAAACCTTGCCAGCAGCACGGAAGTGGCCAATGTTCGTCATGCAAGAGCCGATAAAGACTTCGTCGATCTTTTCACCAGCAACCTCAGAGAGAAACTTCACATCATCTGGATCGTTAGGGCAGGCTAGGATAGGCTCTTTGATCTCATTCATATCGATCTCAATGATTTCTTTATAGTCAGCATTGGCATCGGCTTTGAGTAACTCAGGTTTAGCAATCCAAGCTTCCATGGCTTTGATGCGGCGACCTAAAGTACGCTTGTCATCGTAACCGTTGGCAATCATCCATTTCATCAATGTGATATTGGATTGCATATATTCAATGATCGGTTCTTTATTAAGCTGAACAGCGCAACCACCAGCAGAGCGCTCAGCTGAAGCATCGGATAATTCAAATGCTTGCTCAACTTTGAGATCAGGTAAACCTTCGATTTCTAAAATACGGCCAGAGAAAATATTTTTCTTGCCTTGCTTCTCTACTGTCAACAAACCTTTTTTGATGGCATACAAGGGAATAGCGTTCACCAGGTCACGCAAAGTAATGCCAGGCTGCATCT
>Ga0007801_10000352_pt1 | contig 14812 bp, 14 predicted proteins | sample CryBogmetaGMA2M_FD_60372 | JGI IMG/M metagenome (GOLD analysis project Ga0007801, IMG submission 60372) | Freshwater microbial communities from Crystal Bog, Wisconsin, USA - MA2M | ecosystem: Environmental > Aquatic > Freshwater > Lake | place: Crystal Bog, Wisconsin, USA | collected 2009-07-06
CATCGGGAGTGTCCCTCAGCAAGCACATCGCGGCCGGCTCGCCCCTTTTGGGGCGATCTCAGAAGAGCGCGTGATGTCGCTGAGGGGGAGTTTCGTCCCGTATTTTGAAGACTTAGTTAAAACGTATCAAAAACGAGATCGTTGTCGAAAATCTGATGGGACGGGAGGCGGGAAGGTCGCTTTTTGTGCAAAGCAGGAACAAAAACCTTTGCCCCTTGGGGGTCTGACGCACGCCCTCACCAAGGCAGTGTTAGGCAACGCCAAGGAGCGGACGGTGTTTTTTTGTTCTTTTTGTTTCCAAAAAAGAACACCTTACCCCCACCGCTCGCCGCTCTAGAACATCTCAATCTCAGTCGTCGGCACATAGGCCGTCTTGCCGTTCAAATCCACTTCCGCCCATTGCGTCATCATATTCCACACCAAACGGCGCAGCGGCAGTCGGGTGCCAATCGGCACGAAGCTCACCGGCGCGGAGGCCTTGTCCGGCTCGGAATACAGCGTCCCACGCGCGCTGCGCACCACGGCGGTCGTTCCGGTGCCGGCGGTGCCAATCGGCGCCTCGCGCCGCTGCGGCGTGCGCGGCGCCAGGTCAAAATCCAGATACGCCACCGCCCAGCCAACGCCGAGCATAATCAGCACCCCCAGCACGATCAGCCCCAGCCGCAGCTTGCGATTGGCGCGGGCGCGATACATGCCCACCCGCAAGCTGCCGGCTTCGGCGACCAGCCGGTCGCGTTCCTCCTGCAGGTTGTGCACCACATGTTCCAGCCGGCGCAGATTGCGCTTCAGCGTGGCAATTTCCTGCTGCGCATCCACCGACGGCTCCGCCGGCTTACGCCCGCCAGACAGGCTGCCGGTGAGGAACAATTCTTTCAGATCGCCGCCGGACAGGCCCAGCCGACGCGCCAGTTGCCCCACGGCCCGCCCGGCATTGGCGGCCTCCCCGTCGTCGGAGACCAGCATCGCCACGCGCGCCGCCAGGCGTTCGATATCGTCCTGCGAAACCTCTGCCACGCCAGCCCTCCAACGGCGACCGGACCCATCCGCGCCGCCCGGTTCCCCCGCCGGCGCTTCCTATCACGCCAGCGCCCGGCGGGGGAACCGGGCGCCGTCTGGTGTCAGGTCATCAACTCAATCAGGAACGGCCCTTCGCGGGTGAGCGACTGGGTGAACAGATCGTTGAACTGCTCCATCGTGTCCGCCCGCGCCGCTTCCACGCCCATGCCGTTGGCCAGCTTGACGAAATCGATATCGGGGTTGCCGAGATCCATCATGTCCAGCGCCGTCCGGCCCGGATTGGCGCCCACATTGGCCAATTCGCCGAGTAGGATCTGATACTTACGGTTGGCGAATACCACCGTGGTCACGTTCAGCTTCTCACGTGCCTGCGTCCACAACCCTTGCAAGGTGTACATTGCGGACCCGTCGGCCTCCAGGTTCACCACCCGGCGATTGGGGGCCGCCACCGCACAGCCGGTCGCCAGCGGAATGCCGCCGCCAATCGCGCCGCCGGTAACCGACAGCCAGTCATGCCGCCGCGCGCCGGCAGTGTTCGGGTAAATCGCCCGGCCGAAGGTTACGCTTTCATCGGCCACAATCGCGTCTTCCGGCAACAGCGCCACCAGGGAGGCCGCGAACGCTTCGGAGGTGATTTTACCCCGGCCAACCTCGCCGCCGATAAAGCCCGGCGCCGGCACCGCGGCAGGCTGGCCCAATTCCTCAGCCAGCGCGGCCAGCGCATTGGCCTGGTCGTGTTCCGGCCGGCTCAGCACATGCACAACAGCATTGGCCGGCACCGGCGTGCCGGGCTTGTTCGGGTAGGCAAAGAAAATCACCGGCTTGACCGCGCCGACCAGGATCACCTGCTCCACATCCTTCAGGCGCGCGATCGCCTGATCCACCGGATAGGGGATGCGGTCGATGAAATGCCGGCCTTCGCCACGCTCGATGCGCGCGTTGGACCCTTGCGCCAGCAGCATCGCGCCGGTCGCCTGGGCAATGCGCACCGCATCCGCCAGCGGCCCGGCCCGCAAAGCGGCGTTGGCCAGCAGGATCAGCGTCTTTTTACCATTGCGCAGCGCCGCGGCGGCATTGCGCACCACGTGGCCGTCCACGGTGGCCGGCATGGGCACCGGCAACGGCATGCCAATCACGCCGCCACTATCCCAGCAGGTGTCGGACGGCAGGATCAGGGTCGCAATCTGCCCCGGCGAGGTCTGCGCCGCTTGCACCGCCACCGCCGCATCCGCGCCAACATTCGCCGCCGTGCTTGCCGTGCGCACCCAGCCGGACACGCTACGCGCCAGGCCTTCGGTATCGGCGGTCAACGGCGCATCGAGCGGGCGATGATAGGTCGCCTGATCGCCGACGCAATTCACCATCATGGTGTTGGCGCGGCGGCCATTGTGCAGATTGGCCAGCGCATTGCCCAGGCCCGGGCCACAATGCAGCAAAGTGGCCGCCGGTTTGCCCGCGATGCGGGCATACCCATCGGCCGCCCCGGTCACCACGCCCTCAAACAACCCCAACACGCAGCGCATGCCGGGGATTCGGTCCAACGCGGCGACAAAATGCATTTCCGACGTGCCAGGATTGGCAAAGCAGGTATCAACCCCGCTCGCCAGCAACGTGTGCACGAGGCTTTCGGCCCCATTCATGGTCTCGGGTTTCGGGGCCGTCGCGGACATGGTTTCTCCCTTACGTCGCAGATTCGCATTGGGCGGGAGACTGCGCGCCGCGACCGATCAGCGCAAGCGCCGACGGCGCCGTACCGCCGGAATGGCGGCAATGCCGGTGGCCAGCAGCGCCAGCGATCCAGGCTCCGGCACCGGGATCAACGTATAGCCAATCGCTTGCAACAAAGTGGCTTCGGGCGAGGACGCGCTGAGGTTCGCCTGCTGATTCTGGCAGGTAAACGCTTGCTGAACATAGGCGGTGCAGCCGCTGGCACCAAAATCGCCATAATCGCCACCGGCAGTCTGGTTGGCCGCCACAATCGCGGTCACGCCCTTGTTGATCGAGAGGTAAACCCCGGTCGCCCCGGTAGCGTAGCTCGGTGTATTGGCGGCGGTGTAGCGATACAAATCCGTCATCCCGATCGCATTGGTCTGGTTGCCCAGCATGCTGCCGCCGCCGCCAATGCCCAGAATTTCGTCGATCTCGTGCAGCACCACCCGCACCGCGTCCGTTGTGGTCGGCGTCACCGGACGGGTCCAGTCCAGCGCTGCACTGCCGCTGGCGGCATTGCTCAGCGTCACTACCCCAACATCGGTGCCGCCATTGCCGGCCGAACAGCCGACATAATTGCCGCTGCTATCGTAGCAGGGAGATGTCGTGTTCCCCAGCAGCATGTAGTTCGCCTGGGTCAGATACAGCAATGTCTGCCCGGTCGTGGAATACGTCACCCCATCAGGGGCGATGAAGCCGGTCGGCAGATTGGCCACCGCCGTCGCTAGCACGGCATTTGAGGGATGGGTGCTGGCATCGCTGCTCAATTCCGAGCGCACGGTGCTGTAAAACGCCCCCATCAACGTTTGCGTCGAGGTGCCAAGTCCGCCCCCGGATAGGCTGCCGGTCTGGAAATCGATATGCAGCGTCAAGGAATTCGCGATCAGGCCATCGATTTCGGCAATCGCGGTGTTGATGCTCGCCTCAATCGCCGCGGCGTTGCCCGCAGCGGTGATCGTGGTCCCAAAATCCGGAATAATCAGCATCGCCTGCGCCGGCGCAGCCCACGCACAGATCGCCGCAACCGCCCCAATGGCGCCAAATCGCCGCATCGAAAAGCCTTTCCACGTCATATAAGCCGCTGTAAACCGAAGTGATGCGTATTAAAAATAACACAATGCGCGTCAAGCGTGCATAATTTTGCACCGGTTTACATATGTCGAGGATAAGGCCCGCCTGTCAATCCTGTTCTGGCCTCAGTCCCGCCAGAACGGGTTGCTCCAGGCCCGCTTGCCAGCCGCATCAATCACCACCACCCGGCCGTAGGGACTGGCCTTGAGGATCTCCAGCGGCAGCCGCACCTCCGTCATATCGGTGCCGAACACCCCCTTGCCCACCGACCCAACCCCGAGCAGGGACACTGTACAGGCCGGGCTGCACCTCACCACCACCTCGGTCTCCGTCACCTCGATGGCATGGATCTCCGGCCCCTGGCTGGAATAGTAGTGGCCGGCCTTCAACGCCGCCACCAGCGCCTCCGGCGCCAGGGACGCGGCTTTCACCATCACCCAGCCGCCGAAATAGTCGTTCCATTTGAAATGCGCGTCATCGGTGGCGCAGGCGCTCAACCGATGCCCGCGCGCCAGCAGCGCATCGAGCAGCCCCCAGCCATCGCCGCGATCCTCCGCTACCGCCGAGGTATGGTTATAAACCTCCACCGCATCCGCGCACGCAATGCTCTCGGCGTCCGCCACCGTCAGCCCGTACCAGGCCGGATGGGCAATGGCGACAAACGCCCCCGCCGCCGAACAGCGTGCCGCCAACTCCGGCCCGGTCTCATCCGCTGTCGTCGGCGCGAAATCCAGCGGCAAGCCCACGCTGAGGATATGCCAGATCTCTCCCAACTCAGTCTTCGGCGCATGCACCTCCGCCCCCAGCACGGTGGTGAACGCATTGGTGCGGAACGGCCGCGTATCGGTGATCGGAAAGCCGAACTTCGGCAAAAAATGATCGGTCAGCGCCAGAAAATCATAGCCCGCCTCCCGATAAAGCCCGCACACAGCCTCGGGATCGCGCACCGCGTCAGACGCCGTTGAATGCGTGTGCAAATTGCCCTTGAAGAAGCGGCCTTCAGCGGCAAACGGGGCGAGCAAAGCCATAGCAAATCTCCGCAGATTGATAGATTTATGCGATATTTTGGTTGCCTTTCATCATTTAAGCAAATGATGAGATGATGACGCCACCGCCAGAAACGCCGCCACCGCCGGCACATCCCGCATTTCCCGCAGCGCTACCGCGCACACCACCGCGCTGACCTCGGGGGCGCTAAACGGCACAAACGCCAGCCGCGGATCGTTGGCGGTCTCCCCTTCAAACAGCAAACCCTGCCCCAAGCCCGCCGCCACCGCTTCCTTCAACGCCTCCCGGCTGCCTACCACCAGGCTAGGCGGCAGCGGCGCCACATGCGCCCGCTCGAACAGGGTGCGCGTCATGGACCCTTGCTCGCGCTGGATCAGCAGCGCCTGCCGCGCCGCCTGCAACGGCACCGCTGGCAAACCGGCCAGCGGATCATCCACCCGCACCGCCAGCCCCAGGGCGAGCCGCGTGATCACCACCGTCTCATGCTCCTCCGGCGGTGCCGCGCACGCCATCACCGACACATCGGCCCGGCACTCCGCCAAATCGGCCAGCAAGCGCCCGGTATTGCCAATCCGGGTCGCGATTTCCACCCCCGGATGCACGGCGGAAAATCGCGCCAGCAGCGGCATGGCGAAGGCCGGGCTGGAAAACCCCAGCACCAGCCGCCCGCCGCGCAACGCGGTCAAATCCCCCGCCGCGCGGGTAAACTCATCCATCCGCGCCAGCGCCAGCCGCGCCCGCACCAGCAACGTGCGCCCATCCTCGGTCAATTCCAGCCGCCCGCGCCGATGCAACAGCCGCAGCCCGCAGGCTTCCTCCAGATTCTGCACCTGCGCCGACACGCTCGGCTGCGACAGCCCCAGCATCTGCGCCGCCGCCGAAAACCCGCCCGCATCCACCACGGCGACAAAGGCCCGCAATGCCGCAACCGTAATGCCGCCCTCGCGCCGGCCGGGACCGTCAGAATTCATCAGATTGCAACAAGGAAATATTTATTGCCGAGCTATCGTTCATAACCAATTCCTATGTGAGGCTATCATGCTACCTCGCCGGACCCTGCTCGCCACCGCCACCGCGGCCTTCGTCGCGCCGCGTATCGCCATTGCCCAGCCCACATCGCTGATGGGCGCGGATAACCGCCCCAGCATAACGGTTGCGGTGCAAAAAATCTCCACCTCGGCGACGCTGGAAACCCTGCGCGAACAATCCAATGTCGGCACGCGGATCTTCTCCAGTTTCCTCGAAAGTCCGATTTTCGTCGACTGGACCGGCACGCTGGGCAAAAAGCCCGGCCTGGCCAAGGCGTGGCGCCGCATTGACGACCATACGTTGGAGCTCAACCTGCGCGAAGGGGTGCGGTTCCATAATGGCGCGATCATGACGGCGGAGGATGTCGCCTTCAGCTTCGGGCCGGAACGGATGTGGGCCGGCACCAACGCCGATCAACGCGGCATGTTCGTGTCCACCACCGCCGGCGCTGGCAGCAAGGTGCCGCCGCCGGAAGCGCCGGCCATCGCCAAGGCGGCCTATCCCGGTTTCGACCGGATCGACATTATCGATCGGCACACCGTGCGCTTCGTTAACAAAACCCCCGACGTGACCCTCGAAGCCCGCTTGACCCGCAACACCGGTGTCATCGTCTCCGGCCGTGGTTTCGCCGACGCGCCGAGCTGGCTGGACTGGGCGCGCAAGCCGGTCGGCACCGGCCCCTACAAAGTCCGCCTCTACCGCCCGGATCAGGACCTGGTGCTCGACGCGCATGACGACTATTGGGGCGGCCGCCCGCCGTTGAAATCCATCCGCTTCGTCGAGGTGCCGGATGTCGCCGCCCGGGTGAACGGCCTGCTCGCCGGCGATTACGACTTCGCCGCCGATTTGCCGCCCGACCAGATCGGCGCGGTGGAAGTCAACCCGCGCTATCAGGTCGTCGGCGGCAGGATCAACAACATCCGCATCTCGGTGTGGGACAAATACAACCCCGCTCTCGCCAATCCGCTCGTCCGCCGCGCGCTGACCCATTCGGTTGATCGCCAGTCGATTGTCGATGCCCTCTGGCAGGGCCGCACCGTGGTGCCGCGCGGCATGCAGTGGGAGTTCTTCGACCAGATGTATCTGGCCGATTGGGAGGCGCCGAAATTCGATCCCGCTTTGGCGCGACAACTGCTGAAGGACGCCAACTACAAAGGCGAGCGGATCGAATACCAGTTGCTCAACAACTACTACACCAACCAGACTGCCTCGGCGCAGATCCTGGTGGAGGGCTGGCGTCAGGTCGGGCTGAATGTCGAGCTCAACATGAAGGAAAACTGGGGCCAGATCCTCGGGCGGTTCCCCGAGCGCGGCATCTGCGACAACTCCAACTCGGCCTGGTTCGGCGACCCTGTCGCCTCAATCTCGGCGGTCGGGCCGGGCGGGCAAACCTGGGAAGCCGGCCAATGGCGCAATGACGAGGCGGCGGCGGCGCTGAGCACGTTGCAGTCGTCGGTCGACATGGACCTGCGGCGCAAGGCGTTCCGACATATCCTGCAACTCGTCGAACGCGATGACCCCGGCTACACCGTGCTGCACCAGAACGCGAACTTCACCGGCACGCGGAAACATATCGGCTGGAAAGCCGGCCAGTCCTTCGCGATGGATTTCGGGCCGGGCAACTGGGGCGCCTAGCCCCCCCCGTCGTCGCCACCGTCGCCACCGTCGTCGCCTCCCGCCGTCTCCTCGGTCGGCCGGCAGCGCACGACCAATTCAACTTCAAACTAACTATTCCGTTAAACTTTGAATCCTGCTATGCGACCGCCAAGGGGGAGGCGGTTGAATGGGACCAAAACTGGATTTCAGCGTCGTCTACGATGCGCTGCCGGCCTTGCTATGGGGCTGCCTCGGCACATTCCAGCTGGCTCTGTCAGGCATGGTGCTGGCGCTGATCATCGGCATTGGCGGCGTGCTCACCCGCAATTCCCGCCTCGCCCCAGTGCGTATCGCCACCATCGCCTTCATCGAGATCATCCGCAACACCCCCTTCCTGGTGCAGATTTTCTTCCTCTTCTTCGCCCTGCCCGGCCTGGGCATGAAGCTGGACCCGACGGAAACCGCCATCCTCGCCCTCGGCCTCAACGGCGGCGCCTACGCCATCGAGATCATTCGCGGCGGGGTGCAAAGCATCCCCAAAGGCCAGACTGAAGCCGGGTTGGCGCTCGGCCTGCACCCGGCGCAAGTGTTCCGTCTCATCATCCTCAAGCCGGCCTTGCGGGCGATTTTCCCGGCCCTCACCGGCCAGTTCATCATGCTGACGCTGACCTCCAGCATCTGCTCCTCGGTCGCGGCGTATGAACTCACCTCGGTGGCGCAGCGCATCGAGTCCGACACATTCCGCAGCTTTGAGGTCTATTTCACCATCACCGGGATGTATCTGGCGATATCCTGGATTTTGATGGCCAGCTTTGCGGCGATCGCCCGTCGCCAGTTCAACTACCCAACCCGGTGAGGCGCGGCGCATGAACCAGACCTTTGGGCTGCCCGAATTCGGCTTCCTGCTCGGCGGGTTGAAATGGACGGTGCTGCTGTCGCTGATCGCCTTTGCCGGCGGCGGCGTGGTCGGCATGCTGATCGCGTTGGCGCGCACGGCGGAGCGCGCGCTGCTGCGCCGGCTGGCCATCGGCTACATCGCCATCTTCCAGGGCACGCCGCTGCTGATGCAGTTGTTCGTCGTCTATTACGGCCTGGGTCTGCTCGGTATCCAATTGCCGGCCTGGGCGGCGGTGGCCATCGGTTTCACCCTCAACGCCAGCGCCTTCCTCGGCGATATCTGGCGCGGCGCCATCCAGGCGATCCCGCGCGGCCAGACCGAAGCCGCCCAGGCACTCGGCCTGCATTATCGCGCCCGCATGGCCGATATCATTTTGCCGCAAGCCTTGCGCATCGCCCAACCGGCCACCGTCGGCTACCTCGTGCAACTCATCAAAGGCACCTCGCTCGCCGCGATTGTCGGCTTTATCGAACTGGCGCGCGCCGGCCAGATCGTCTCCAACACCACCTTCGAGCCGATCCTGGTCTTTGGTGTGGTCGGCGCCATCTACTTCGTTCTGTGCTGGCCGCTGTCATGGTACAGCGCCCGGCTGGAAGCCCGCTTCGCCGCCTCCATGCGGTGAAAATAACAGGAGGAAACCGCTTATGACCCTACCCAACGCCCTTAACCGCCGCAGCCTGCTCAAGGCCAGCGCCCTCACCCTCGGCGCCAGCCTGCTGCCCGCCATCGCCCGCGCGGACACCATTGCCGACATCAAGCAGAAGGGCAAAGTCGTTATCGGCATTCAGGGCGACAACCCCCCCTGGGGTTTCGTCAACTCCAGCGGCGTGCAGGAGGGCTTTGATGCCGAGATCGGCAAGGCCTTTGCCGCCTTCCTCGGTGTGCAGGTAGAATTTATGCCGCTCGCGGTGGCCAACCGCATCCCCGCGCTGACCACCGGCCGGTGCGATGTGCTGTTCGCCACCATGGCCATGCTGCCGGAACGCGCCAAGGCGGTGCAGTTCAGCAAACCTTATGTCGCCAACATCATCTCCCTGGTGGCGGCGAAAACCGCGACGGTGAAAACCAATGCGGACATGAAATCCCTCGTCATCGGCGTGCCGCGCTCCAGCGTGCAAGATACCATGATCACCAAAAATGCGCCGGAAGGCACCACCATCCGCCGCTTTGATGATGATGCGTCCACCATCCAGGCCGTGCTGTCCGGCCAGGTGCAGGCCGCCGGCGCCAACATGTTCTACCTGGACCGGCTGAACCAGTCCAAGCCGGGCGTTTACGAGGACAAGCTGGAATTCACCCGCCTCTATAACGGCGCCTGCTGCCGTCTTGGCGATAAGGCGATGAACACCGCGCTGAACGCCTTCATCGATCAAATCCGCACCAACGGCGTGCTGGCCAAGGCCTACACCACGTGGATGCACCTCTCACCGCCGACCTTCCCGGACTCGCTGCCGGAAATTCCGTTCACCGTTAGCTAAACATCCCAGGAGCCGCATTGTGTCCCACCTCCTCGCCGACGACGCGCCGCTGATTGCAATCGAAGCGGTGGATAAGTGGTACGGTGCGTTCCAGGTTTTGCGCGGTATTACCCTGACGGTGCGCAAGGGCGAGAAAATCGTCCTCTGCGGGCCGTCAGGTTCCGGCAAATCCACCCTCATCCGCTGCATCAACCACCTGGAAACCTACCAGGCCGGCCGCATCGTGGTCGATGGCGTCGTCGTCAATGACAGCGTCAGGAATATCGACACCGTGCGCAGCGAAGTCGGCATGGTGTTCCAGAGCTTCAACCTCTTTCCGCATCTGACCATTTTGCAGAACTGCACCCTGGCGCCGATGCGGGTGCGCGGCGTTACCAAAGCCGCGGCGACAGCCACCGCGCGCCGCTATCTCGATCGGGTGCGCATCCTCGATCAGGCCGATAAATACCCGGCCCAACTCTCCGGCGGTCAGCAGCAGCGCGTCGCCATCGCGCGGGCCTTGTGCATGGAGCCCAAGGTGATGCTGTTTGACGAACCGACCTCCGCCCTCGATCCGGAAATGGTCAAGGAAGTGCTGGATACCATGGTTGGGCTGGCGGCAGACGGCATGACGATGATCTGCGTCACCCATGAAATGGGCTTCGCCCGTCAGGTTGCCGACCGGGTGATTTTCATGGCCAATGGCGAACTGGTCGAGCAGGCGGCGCCGGAGGTGTTCTTCCGCAATCCCACCCAGCAGCGCACGCGCGACTTCCTCGGGCAAATCCTCGCCCAACACTAAGCCGCCGGAGCCTGCGACATGAGCCGCCTGATTTATGTGCTGAACGGTCCCAACCTCAACCTGCTCGGCAAGCGCCAGCCGCATATTTATGGCCATGAAACCCTGGCCGATGTGGAAGCCGCATGTCGCGCCACCGCCAGCGGACTCGGGCTGGATATGCGGTTCCACCAATCCAACCGCGAATACGAAATCATCGACTGGGTGCACGAGGCACGGGAGACCGCATCCGGCATCGTTATCAATCCCGCCGCCTTCACCCATACCTCGGTGGCGATCCTGGATGCCCTGAACACCTGCGAATTTCCGGTGTTCGAAGTGCATATCTCCAACGTGCATAAGCGGGAGGAATTTCGCCATCATTCCTTCGTGTCCGGCCGCGCCGATGGCGTCATCGCCGGCTTCGGCACCCAGGGCTACACGCTGGCCATCCAACGGCTGGCCACCCTGATCGCCGCCCAACCTTGAGCGAGCGCGGCCTGATCCGCCTCGCCGTCCAGGGTGTCGGCCTGATCGGACGGCGCCATGCCGAACACATCGCCGCCTGCCCGCAGGCCGTGCTGCATGCCGTGATCGACCCGTCTCCGGCCGGCGCGGCGGTTGCCGCCGCGCATGGCGTGCCGCATTACCCGGATTTCGCCACGATGCCCGCCGCCGCCCGGCCGGACGGCATGGTGATCGCCACCCCCAACCAGTTGCACGTCCAACACGGTCTGGCCTGTATCGACGCGGGTATCCCGGCGTTGGTGGAAAAGCCGATTGCTGACGAGATCCCGGCGGCAACCGCGCTGGTTGAGGCGGCGGAGCGGGCAGGGGTGCCGCTGCTGGTCGGCCATCACCGCCGCTACAATCCGATGATCCAGCGCGCCAAGGCCATCCTGGAATCTGGCCGGCTGGGCCGGCTGGTCGCGGTGCATGGGTTTTTCTGGCTGATGAAGCCGGATGACTATTTTGCCATTCCCTGGCGCCGCGCTCCCGGTGCCGGCCCGGTGCTGCTGAACCTGATCCACGATATCGATTTGCTCCGCTATCTCTGCGGCGAAATCGTCAGCGTGCAAGCGATGGCCTCCAACGCCGTGCGCGGCTTCGCGGTCGAGGATGCCGCCGCCATCCTGCTGCGCTTCGCCAACGGTGCCCTCGGCACCGTCACCGTATCCGATACCGTGGTGGCGCCGTGGAGTTGGGAGCAAACCACCGGCGAAAACCCGGCCTATCCCCACACCGATCAGGCCTGCTACCACCTCGCCGGCACCCATGGCGCCCTCGCGGTACCGCAACTGGAGCTCTGGCGCAACAAAGCCGCGCGCGGCTGGTGGGAGGATTTCGTGGTGGAGCGGGAGACCGTGCCGCCCGCCGATCCGTTGCAAATTCAGATTGCGCATTTCTGCGCCGTCATTCGTGGTGAGGCAGCCCCCCTCGTCTCCGGCCGCGAAGGTCTGCGCAGCCTGCAAGTCATCGCCGCCGTGCAGGCCGCCAGCCGCACCGGCGGCACGGTCCGGCTGGACTGATGCTGCGCGCCTTGCTGCCCGGCTGCGTGGCGCTGCGGTCGGGCGCCATCGCCGCCCATGCGGACCCGATCTGGCCGGACGAAGCGGCCCGGGTGGCGCGCGCGGCCGACGGAAGGCGGGCCGAATTCGCCGCCGGGCGCAGCCTCGCCCGGCACGCGCTGGCTGCTCTCGGCGCGCCGGCCTGCGCCCTGCCATCCGGCCCGGGCGGCGCGCCGGTCTGGCCGGCCGGCTATCTCGGCAGCATCACCCATTCCCGCGACCACGCCGCCGCCGCCGCTGCCCGGCAAACCGATCTGCGCGCCTTGGGCATCGACCTGGAAACCGGGCTGCGCTTCAAGCCCGGCATGGAACGGCTGGTGCTGCTGCCAGCGGAAATTGAGACCCTGCCGATGCAGGCTGGCCGGGCGCTCGCCGCCACCCTCCGCTTTTGCGCCAAGGAAGCGTTCTACAAAATGCAGTATCCGCTGACCGGCCAGCGCCTCGGCTTTCACGACGCGCGGGCAGACCTCGGCGACGACGGTACCGTGCGCCTCACGCTGCTGCCCGCCGTCGCCGGCTGGCCGGCCGGGCAGATCTTCACCGGCCGCACTGCCGTGCGCGACGACTGGGTTGCCGCCGCCTTCTGGCTTGTTTGAGGCTAGGGCTTCGCTTTGCCCGAAAACACCAGCGCCCCATCCGCAAGTCGACCAAAGCGCAGGCTGAGCAAATCGCGGGCGTAGTTCTGATACAGTTTCCACGGCTGCTTCGATCCCTGCTTGGGGAACTTGGCAATCGCACGCTGGATATAGCCGGAGGAAAAATCCACCCACGGCTCGGGCTGCACCGCCGGATCGGTACGTCGCGGTGTCACCTGCGCCAGGCCATGGCGGTCCATATGGTTCAGCAATCGGCAGACATAGGCGCAGGTCAGATCGCTTTTCAGCGTCCAGGAGGCATTGGTGTAGCCAAACGCCACGGCGAAATTCGGCACGTCGCTATACATCATGCCCCTATAGGTCAGCGTCTCGCCCAGGGTGATCGGCGCCCCATCCACGCGCAACTGCACATTGCCGATCACCACCAGATCCAGCCCAGTCGCCGTTACCACCAGATCAGCCGGCAGCTCGGCGCCGGATTGCAGCCGGATACCGCCAGGGGTGAAGGTTGCGATCTCGTCCGTCACCACCGAGGCACGGCCGCTGCGGATGGCGGTGAACAAATCCCCATCCGGCACCAGGCATAGTCGCTGGTCCCACGGTTTGTAGCGCGGCGTGAAATGCCGCCGCACATCGTAATCCGGCCCCAGCGCCTTGCGCACGCCGCCCAAAATGAGCTGCGTTACCCGCGCTGGCTGACGCTTGCAAAGCTGGTAGAAATACATCCCCAGCAGCACGTTGCGCCACCGCACCAGCGCGTAAGCCAACCCGGCCGGCAGGTGCCGCCGCAGCCAATCCGCCGCCTTGTCCACCACCGGTCGGGCAACAACATAGGTGGGCGAGCGTTGCAGCATCGTCACATGCGCCGCCCGCTCGACCATCGACGGTACCAGCGTCACCGCCGTCGCCCCGCTGCCGATCACCACCACACGCTGGCCGCTATAGTCCAGATCCTCTGGCCACGCCTGTGGATGCACAATCCGCCCGCCAAACTGCGCTATGCCGGCAAACTCCGGCGTATAGCCGTGCTCGTAGCTGTAATAGCCGCTGCACATAAACAAAAAGCCGCAGGTAAATTGTGCTGGCGTGCCATCGGCCCCAACCGCCACCTCCACCGTCCAACGCGCCGCGGTGGACGACCACGCCGCCCGCATCACCTTGTGGTTAAACCGGATATTCCGGTCGATGCCGTTCTCGCGCGCCGTTTCAGTGATGTACCGCAATATAGACGGCCCATCGGCGATCGCCTTCGCCTCCGTCCACGGCTTGAAGGCATAGCCGAGGGTGAACATATCGGAGTCAGACCGAATGCCGGGATAGCGGAACAAATCCCACGTGCCCCCCAGCCGCGCCCGCCCCTCCAGAATCGCATAGGTCTTGCCTGGGCATTTGGTTTGCAGATGATAGCCGGCGCCGATACCGGACAGTCCGGCCCCCACAATCAAAACGTCGAAATGCTCCACCGCCGCTCATCCTTTTTCAACGGCCCATCCGATCCAGCCCCGGCCTGGCGCGTTGACCGTCTTATCGGGTTCTGGCAGATAAACTGTCAATATAACGCGCCCGTGCTCACGGGTCGGAGGGCGGGTTTGACACGCGCACAGCCATGATCCGAAAGCTGGCCACCGCCCTGGCGGTCTTGCTCGCAGCCTGTGGCCTCGCCGCCGGCTCCGCCTGGTGGGTGCTGCTGCATAGCGGCCCGCAAGGCGTCGCGGTCGGCGCGTGGCGCATGAACACCCTCGCTGGCAGCGCCAACGCCGATCTCTACACCCGCGCCCGCGTGGCGCTCACCGGCCTGTTCGCCCTCAACGCTAACGAAACGATTTATTTCGAAGCCTCTCGCGACGATGCCGGCCACCCCCTGCGCGCCGCCTGTCGCTACACCCTCACCGGGCGCGGCCTGACCGCGCGCTGGTGGAGCATCACTGCCTATGCCGATGATTTCTTCCTGATCCCCAATGCCGCCCAACGCTTCTCCTACAACATGGGCAATCTCGCTTTCGCGCCGGACGGCAGCTTCATCCTGACCACCGCGCCCGATGCCCAGCCCGGCAACTGGCTGCCCACCGGCCGGCAAGGCGGCT
>Ga0007801_10000354_pt1 | contig 14805 bp, 12 predicted proteins | sample CryBogmetaGMA2M_FD_60372 | JGI IMG/M metagenome (GOLD analysis project Ga0007801, IMG submission 60372) | Freshwater microbial communities from Crystal Bog, Wisconsin, USA - MA2M | ecosystem: Environmental > Aquatic > Freshwater > Lake | place: Crystal Bog, Wisconsin, USA | collected 2009-07-06
ATACTTCACCAGCTTTTCTTCAATTAGGACCACAACTCCACCCAAAAGCAAAGCTCTGAAAGGTAAAATTTTGTCTTCATACCTGACATCAGAATTCAAAGGTGGAAACAATGAAAATACATTTTTTGTTATAGCAGTTGTCGCACCCAAAACTCGTATTTCACCGCGTGCCATATTATCCAATAAGAAAGGTCCACGGTATAATTTTTCACCATTTAAAGTGACTACTTTGGATTCACCATCAATGGGTTCAAAATCCGAAAAAAGTACAGCTGGTGGACGGCCAAGAGCATTCCATTGTTGTACTAATTTTTCCGTCCGAAAAGGTATGGAAACATCATCACCGGCAGCCAACACGATGAATTCAGCCGTAGCCAAATCAGCGATGACATTAACGTGTCCACCGATATTTAAATTAATCGGATTCCTATTAAGAACAACACGATGTGGCCCTCTGTATTCTTCAACCGCATGCCGCATCACTTCAAACGTACCGTCGCTGGAGCAGTCGTCAGAAAGAATAATTTCCAAATGAGAATAAGTTTGTGAAAAGGCAGCTGCTATCGCATCGGCAACGTATTTTTCCTGATTATACGCAATGAGTGCAAAAGTAACCAGCGGATAATTTTTATTATCCACGACGCCAACCATTGATTGTAAAAAATCGACTGTATCCAATTGCAAGACGCGCAACAGGACCTGTTAAATTGGCAACATGAGAAAGTCGAGCCAAAGCATAAAATCCAAATAAAAATGATGCAACAAGACCGAACAACGCTCCAAATCTAGCATCAATATATGCAATACTTATTATCATAACACCCACCACCATAAGCAAACTCAACAACCAAAAAATCCTGGAACTCCACTTCAAACCTATTTGAATTTTTGCCAAAAAATAAACGAATGGTAAATAAGCACAATACATTAAAAGAAAAGCAATGCCAGTAGATGCCAGCCTGAGACTAGGCAAACCCAACCAAATACCACCAACCAATATAAATACAGCGAATGACTCCATTATTAGATACTTTCGACCGTCACCAGAGGCCAAAATAACATAACTTAGTGGCCAAGCGGCCACGCGCAAAATATCGCCCAAAATTTGCCAACGAAGGATTGATACAGCTTCAGCAAATTCACTTGTGTACAGCAACCCGACAATCCACGGCGCAAGTCCTAACATCGCAAAAACAACAGGGCCCGCCATCAACAAGGCCACTTCAGTCTGTTCATTTACCATTGTTTTAGCTGCTAAGTGGTCATGCATGCTGCTAGATAGACGTGGATAATAGTCGGCTCCCATAGCCTGCAGGACGAAACCCATATAAGTCATCGAGATTGCCCATGCAGCCTGAAAGTGACCTAACTCACTCGCACCGAGCTCGCGTTGAACCAACGTTCGTATAATTAAATGACCAACATTCCAGATAAGACCGGTCAACATAAATGCCGCACCCAATCGGAACAGTGTGCGTAACTGATCTATGATAACTGGAAGCTGTGGGACTATTGAATCAGTTTTTGGAAGTCGTAAAACGAAATAGTATCCAATAACGAAACTTGAAACCGGTGCCGCCAATATAAAAACTATTAAACCATTTACACCCCAAAGCCAAAGTGACGAAAGACCCAGCACAGTGGACATTAGTCCAGAAAGAATAGATAGACGGGCCATATCTTCAATGCGACGAACACCATTGAGTATTGCGCCCTGTGAACCAGCAGCAACAGTTAACGCGACTCCAAGACTAAGCCACCCAATCTCATTCGCTAAGCCTTTATTTGTCAAAACGGTTTCAGCCAAAAATTCACGTAAGAGCCACGTCGCCACCGCTCCAAACATAGAAAGAATTAATGTCGCCCAAAACAACGCACGCCTGACGGTAGTCAATTTATCTGCATCATTGCCCCCAGCCGCTTCTGCCAGCTGACGCGTACCGGCAGTACCCAACCCCATGGCTGCGACACTGGATATAGTAGTCATCAGGGTTAGTAAAAGTCCCACCTGTCCTACCCCGGACGGGCCGAGCAGCACGGCTAACACCTTAGTTCGAACGAGACTCACCAAGATATTCAGAAATGATGAGCCACCAATAATTGAAGATGAGCGCAAGATCTCACGATGACTGCTAACGCTTTTCACTGAACTTTGATTCATTTTATACTTGAACGAATAATTACCGCATTAGTCCGAATTATCAAATATAAGAATACAGCAAAATATTTTGGATATCGCCAAAGCCAAGTACCAGATTTTGAGACATAAAATAATATGGGCAAAAATTTCTTTAATTTAATTAATGTCAAAGAAACTCCAATTTGCTCCCTTTTGGTCCAGAAAAACCATGCATCCCATATAGCATCTAATGTCATCTTACAAATCGGAGCTTCAGGAAACTGATGCGCAAACCTTAACAACCACAAGTGCGAATCCAATGAACTCAGTCTACGGGCATTAAAAACTCGTGTCGTTGACTCAGGATTTGATCTATATAAATATCGTTTCTCACAGCCAACGACTAAGGTTGCATGGCTAAAAACAATTCTAGTGAGTAACTCATCCGCATTTATTGATGTCTCAGAAAATCCCTTATAAGCCTTTTCATAAATAATTTTTTTTGACACTCCTAAAGGATGAATTCCCCATCCACCAAGCGTACGCAGAACTGAATCGCGACCGGTTTTTGGAAGGTATTGAGGGTTTGCACCGCTTCTCCATTTTTTTTCATTTTCAAATCGCCAGAGATCCCAAATACAAATATCCGCACATGACGCAATTGCGGTTTGATATGCAACCGACAAGGCATCAGTTTCCAAAAGATCATCTGCATCCACAAATGCAATCCAGTCTTGAGAGGATGCAGAGATGCCAAATTTTCTTGACTCAGCAGCGCCCCTATTTATCTCACGCTCAAATACACGAACATTATAAAACTGAGATTGTAGTTTAATCGCAAGTGCCAGAGAACTATCTGTTGAACAGTCATCGATAATCAGAATTTCAGCTGGCCATTGCCCTGAATTAATAGAATTAATGCAATCCTCCAAATAATTTCTCGAGTTGTAACTGGGAACGATCACTGAGACTGGTATTATTTGCTTAATCATGCGTCGGTGCAGTCATAACGTACAATAATTGCCTTTAAGGCCTTTGTTACTTCTTCAATCTGTACAAGATTGGTATGCGGTCCAATCGGCAAGCTAAAGCATTGGTTGGAAATCTGCTCCGTTAACGGATATTTTCCTGAAGTACACCCCGCCGATGCATACGCTTGCTGCAAATGTGGGGGAATAGGGTAGTGAATCAATCCGCAAATGCCAGCCTCGGCCAAATACCCTAAAAAGGCATCACGTTGCGGGTGCAGAACTACAAACAAGTGCCAAACTGGTTCAGCCCAGGCCGGCACATGGGGCAAGGTCATGCCGCAACCCATTAGGCCTAATTGATAGCTCTCCGCAATTACTCTACGGCGGGAGTTCCACGCGTCCAAGTGGGTCAGTTTGACGCGTAGAATAGCCGCTTGTAATGGGTCAAGCCGACTGTTGTAACCTTGCACCTCATTCACATATTTCACGCGGGACCCGTAGTTGCGTAGTACTTGAATGCGGTCAGCCAGTTGTGCGTCATTGGTGGTTACAGCGCCACCGTCCCCCATGGCACCTAAGTTCTTGCCTGGGTAAAAGCTCCAAGCCACTGCATCGCCATGTGCGCCCAAGCGCTTGCCTTTGTAGCGCGCACCGTGTGCCTGCGCGCCGTCTTCGAGAACTCGCAAGCCGTGCTTGCGTGCGACGGCCAAAATAGGGTCTAGGTCGGCCGGTTGGCCGTACAAGTGCACCGGCAAAATAACTTTGGTGCGTGGCGTGATAGCCGCCTCAATAAGCGATGGATCAATGTTGTACGTTCGCGCGTCTGGCTCCACGGGCACCGGCGTAGCTCCGCACTGGCTGACCGCCAACCAGGTCGCAATATAGGTGTTGCTGGGCACAATGACCTCATCGCCAGGGCCAACATCCATGGCGCGCAAAGCGAGATGTAGGGCATCAAGACCATTGGCAACGCCTACCGCATGGGTGGCGCCGCAGTAGGCGGCAAATTCGGATTCAAAGGCTTCAACTTCTGGTCCACCAATGTAATAACCAGAAGCTAATAAGCGGGCAACTGCCGCATCAATGTCTGTTTGCAATTCGCGGTAGGCCGCCCCCAAATCTAAAAATGGAATTTTCATACTTGCCACCGTGCGCGCATAAAATCTGCATTATCTCTATAATAATCTTCTTCATCATATTTATTGGATGCCAACACCATGCAGACGGAGCCGGATGAAAAGTTATCAAGCTCGCGCCAGATCATGGGGCAGACATACAAGCCGCTGTACGAACGGCTGAGGTGAACGCGTTTCTTGTTTTTACCGTCATCTAGAACTACGTCAAAACTCCCTGACATGGCAATGATGAGCTGGTGCAAGTCTTTGTGCGCATGCCCACCTCTCTCCGCGCCACCGGGTACATCGTAAAGATAATAAACACGCTGGATATCGAAGGGGATTTGGTTTCCACCTTCAACAAAGGTCAGATTACCTCTTGGATCAGTTATCTTTGGAAGATCTATTATTTTGCAGACATCAATACTAAATTTCATTTGAAGCTTTATTCAATTATTGCATTAATTAATCTGGCTGGGTTGCCTACAACCGTAGTGCCAGGTAGTACGTTACTTGTAACGACAGCACCCGCACCTACTATGGCATCTGCGCCAATATGTACACCAGGTAGCAGTGTTGCACCGCCACCTATGGTTGCTCCTGCCTCGATACGTGTAAATAACTTTTTAAAGTTAGTATTTCCACTTTTTGGATATTTATCATTGGTAAATGTGACGTTAGGACCAATAAACACATCATCTCCAACCCGCAATCCATCCCATAATTGGACTCCACTTTTCACAGTTACTCGGTCACCTATGATGACATCATTTTCAATCAAGCAGTGTGAACAAATATTGCAGTCCTTTCCAATTTGGGCACCAGCTAAGATAACAACGAACTGCCAAATTCGTGTATTTACACCGATGACTGAAGTTTGGACGTCGGACAGGGTGTGGATAAAATTGGTCCTCATGCTTGAACTGCAATATTTTTGGTAACTATTTACGCAATGTAGATGGAGTTTGGACGTTGGTTTTATGTATTACTTTGGGTGACATACCATGGCATGGCCAGCTCCAACCCCTGGGCAATGCGTTGTGTAGGCGCGTAGCCCAGCTGAGTAGCTGCCTTGCTGATGTCGGCCAAACTATGCCGCACATCACCCGCCCGAAAGTCGCGGTACACAGGTTTCGCGTTTTGCAGATGGGGATACAGCGGCAGCAGGTTTTTGTGAAGTTGGGCGTAGAGTTCATTCAGCGTGGTACGGTCGCCCACTGCCACGTTGTAAACCTGGTTCACTGCATCGGGGCTGGTCGTGGTGGCAGCCAGCAGGTTGGCTTGGACCACGTTGGCAATAAAGCAAAAGTCGCGGCTGGTTTCGCCGTCGCCGTTGATGTAGATGGGCTCGTTCTTGATCAGGCTGCTGATCCATTTGGGTATGACTGCGGCGTAGGCGCCATTAGGATCTTGGCGTGGACCAAATACGTTGAAGTAACGCAGGCCCATGCTTTGCAGGCCGTAGGTCTTGCCAAATACGTCGGCGTACAGCTCGTTGACGTATTTGGTGACTGCGTAGGGGCTCAGCGGCTTGCCAATGATGTCTTCGACCTTGGGCAGTGCGGGGTGGTCGCCATAGGTGCTGCTGCTGGCGGCATACACAAAGCGTTTTACCGAGGCATCGCGTGCAGCCACCAGCATGTTCAGAAAGCCGCTGATGTTGGTGGCATTGGTGGTGATGGGGTCTGCCACGCTGCGGGGCACGCTGCCCAAAGCTGCCTCGTGCAAAACGTAGTCGACGCCCTGGCTTGCCCTTTGGCAGTCGCCTAAGTTGCAAATGTCGCCGTTGATAAACTTGAAGTTGGCCCATTGCGCCGGAGTCACCAGGCCTTGCACCTCGTCCAGATTGCGCTGGTGACCGGTGGCAAAGTTGTCAAGCCCGACCACGCGCTGGTTAAGTTTGAGCAGTGCTTCGAGCAGGTTGCTGCCTATGAAGCCGGCCACGCCGGTGATGAGCCAGGTTTGTGGCTCTCCTTGTAGGCGGGTTTGGAGTTGGGTGAATGCGGTCATGGTGATTTGTATTGCTTGCGCTTGTTGACTACAAACGCAGATCGCTGTCAGACACAGGCAACAGGTATTTCAGGTCGTAGAGCACATGGTCGGGTTTGCCCAGGGCGCGGATAGCAGCGGCGCCCATGGTTTTGAACTGGTGGTGGGCCACGGCGATGATGATGGCGTCATAAGCACCCGGCTCGGGCTGCTGCACCGGAGTGATGCCATATTCGTGCTGAGCCTCGGCTACGTCGGCCCAGGGGTCGAATACGTCGGCCTGCACATCGTAGTCGGCCAGCTCCTTGACGATGTCCACCACGCGGGTGTTGCGCAGGTCGGGGCAGTTTTCTTTAAAGCTCAGGCCCATCACCAGAATGCGAGCGCCCTGCACCGGCAAGCGGCGTTTGGTCATGGCCTTGACAAGCTGGGTGACCACGTAGGCGCCCATGCTGTCGTTCAGGCGGCGGCCTGCCAAAATGATCTCGGGATGGTAGCCAATGGACTCAGCCTTGTGGGTCAGATAATAAGGGTCCACGCCTATGCAGTGGCCGCCAACCAAACCGGGCCTAAAAGGTAAAAAGTTCCACTTGCTGCCAGCGGCCTGCAACACGGCCTCGGTGTCAATGTCCATCTTGTTAAAGATGAGTGCCAGCTCGTTGATCAGGGCAATATTGACATCGCGCTGGGTGTTTTCAATCACCTTGGCGGCCTCTGCCACCTTGATGCTGCTGGCCTTGTGGGTGCCGGCAATGATGATCTGGTTGTAAAGCGCATCGACCAGCTCAGCAATTTCGGGAGTGGAGCCGGAGGTCACTTTTTTGATCGTGGTGACCCTGTGTTCCTTGTCGCCAGGGTTGATGCGCTCGGGACTGTAGCCGCAATAAAAGTCTTGGTTGAAGCTGAGACCGCTGAACTTTTCTAGCACCGGCACGCAGTCTTCTTCGGTACAACCGGGGTAGACCGTGGATTCGTAAATGACGATATCGCCGCGTTTAAGCACCTTGCCCACGGTTTCGCTGGCCTTGATCAGCGGCGTGAGGTCCGGACGCTTGTGTTCATCTATGGGAGTGGGCACCGTGACGATAAACACGTTGCAGTTGCGCAGGTCTTCCAGACTGGTGCTGAATTGCAAGTGCTTGGCCGCCTGGAGTTCTTCGGTCTCGGTTTCCAGGGTGAAGTCGTGCCCGCCCTTGAGTTGATCAATGCGCTTTTGGTTGATGTCAAAACCTACTACGGAGCGTTTTTTTCCAAATTCAACAGCGAGAGGCAGGCCGACGTAGCCCAGGCCAATGATGGCCAGTTTGATGTCTTGAAGAATCATTTTGTCTATATCTTTACAATATTATTGATTTGTATGTGATCACGCGGGAAATCATGCTCTGCCCAAGGCCTTGACACAGGCCAGGCGCAAACGGCCCAGTTTTTCAGCAGACTCCGGCGCCTGTGCCGCACGACGCAGGGCCAAGCGGAGAAAGACAAACAGCAGCAGTGCGAAACCCGTACCCAGGGCCCAAGTCACGGCCAACCGCCTTCTTTGCGGATTATTTTTATGCTCGGGCGGCACCGCTGCATCTACCACCTGGACCAGGGAACCTTCGCGGCTCTCATCTATGCGTGCCATCTCATATTGCTTGGTAAACAGTTCAAACAGGGTTTCGTGGTATTTGAATTCGCGAAATCTGGCGATGAAGTCGTGGTCACTGTCGCCACTTGCAGCTGGCTCGTCCTTTTCGGCCCGGTCCATTTGGGCGCGCATGGCAAGCAGTTCGGTCTGAGCTTGTCTGAATTCTGGGGCGTTTTCGGTGAGATAGCCGCGCATGCTGGCCAGCTTCATCTCTTGGGCGGTAATGTTCGCTTTTAGTTTGGCTATCGCCTCCACAGCGGCACCAGGGCTTACTTTGAGCGCATTGCTGTTCACACCGCTCGACTTCAACGCCTGCTCGGACTTGATCAGATTGTCTTTGGCGCTGGTTAATTGCTTCTCGAAAAACACCCGCCGCTGCTGAGCCTCCGTAACGGCCAGTCGGCCCATCAACTTGCCGAGCTCCTCAATATGAGCATTTGCCAATTGGGCCGCAAAGACGGGATCTTTGTCGGTGACATCGATGGTCATGAGCCCGTCTTTTCCGATGACAACTTGGACTCTGCCATCGATTGCATTGCGGGCAGCCTCGCGCGATGTGGTGTGAAGTTGCTCCATCATTTTAAAGCGGTCGACCAAGGCGTCTTGCACGCTGCGGCTTTTGATAAAACTGACGTATTGGTCGGCAGGATTTTTGATAGCACCGGCCGCACCCGCCAGACTACCCAAAGACCCCAGACCAGCCAGCAACGAAGCCGCACCGCTTTGCTGTTGCTGCGGCGGAATGAACTTGGCCGTCGCTGTAAAGGCAGGAGCAAGTGTGAATGCGTAGCCCAAAGCAATCAGCCCGGCGAGCACCGGACCAAGCACCAATAGGCGCAAGTTGTCTGCAACCACCTGCAACAAGTCCAGCAAACTGATTTCGTCTTCTTCAGCTTCAATAGCTGGGGTCATGGAGTCATTCATCGGAAGTGTCACTGGTCTAGCCTTGATGCGCGGTAAGCATGGGAGTTCATGCGTTCAACATTGTGGAAAGCGTTGCAGCCCTAAAGCACCACCGAAATTGAGTCAGCCTGGCATAAATCGCCAAGTAAGCAATGGCACAAAACAATAATCCAAGTGCCAGCTCCGTACTATCGCCATACCGGTTGACGGCAATGACGACCGACGTCAAGGGTGCCGCCCACATAAAAGCACCCGTGATCGAGTTGTGAGTAATTTTGCTTGTGCCAGGGAACATGCGTCGCACCACGCGCCTCTTGACCAGGCTGTGCAAATGCAATCGATCAGGGCCACTCGGGCTTAAGCCCCGTTTGTGACGGCGCACAACGCTAAAGACGACCTCCAATATCGGATACCCGCATACCAGCAGTGGCGCCCAGGCGGAAACCTCTGGATGACGCGCGAGGATCAGCACCGCAATCCAGGCCAAGGCGAACCCCACTGAATAGGCGCCACCGTCACCAAGAAATATCTTTCCGTATGGCCAGTTCATGATTAGAAATCCAGAGACTGAACCGGCAAACAGCAGACAGATATAAGCAAGATCGGCATCCCCAACGGCCAGACATATGACTGCAAATCCACTCAGAATGATGATGACAGATCCTGCTGCAAGTCCGTTAAAACCATCAATAATGTTGATTGCATTGGCAACGCCTCCAACAGCAAACGCAGTGAATGCCACAGAGACAAGCGTATACCCAAGCATCCAGTCCACGCCAGGTACGTTTACGCGGGTGATTGCAAAACCTGTAATAGCCCAGCCGAGCACACCACAAAACATCGTGCCCAGCAGACGAATACGGACGCTGACCCGTTTGGTGATGTCCTCCAGCAAGCCGAAAGCGAACGCCGGAATGGCGGCCAACAGCAATGGCAATAACAGGGACTGAAGGCCAGGAGTCGCAAAGAAGTATCCACCTATGACTCCACAAGTAATCGCCACACCACCAATGCGTGGCGTGGGATCGGTATGGACTTTTTGAACACCAATATGGCTATCCATGCTCAAGTGGCCGTGCATATCCTTGGTCACAACCAAGAACCATGCAAGCGCAAAAGCAACGATTCCTGCAACAAGTGCGGGTTGCAGAAGTGCATTAGTGGACCATGAGAGGTTCAACATTTTTGCTCCTGCAAAAATATCAAACTGAGACTATTGTTCATATATTTTTGCTCAAATGAAATTCCCAAGTGACGCTTTTGGATGATCCCAATCTCAATAGCCCAAAGACTTGAGTGCAGCTGCACCCAACCCGAACTGCGCGAGAATTGAAGTCCAGTCCTTGGTACCGCGCACGAATGCAGAGTAGGCAGACTCACGGTCTGCTTTTTCTGGCACAACGACCGTGTCACCCGGCATCAGTGCCAACGAACTGTTGCTGCTAAACATCCCCGAGATAAGCCCCGTGCTGGTGCCACCCTGCACCGTTCCGTCGGCACGCATCACATATAGCTCGGAGGCGTCTGCATAGTTGGTAAGCCCCGCACGCTCTATGACATCACTGACCCGGAAGCCGCTCTTCCAGAGAATCGCATTTTCGTTATGAACGGCCCCAAAAGCTCCGACGAAGGCAGGAACCGAGGGTACATTGATTGCATCGCCATCCTCCAAGGCCAAGGTAGGCAGCGTCTGGAGCGTAGCATTTTGAGGTTCAAGCCCCAAGGCCACGCGGCCAGAGGCGCGCAGTTTGCGCAAATTTGCAAGTCTCAGCTGATCCGCCTGAGCACTCGCCTGGAGCATTGCAGCCTGGGATGTGGCATCGGTGCTCACAACATTTTGCAGGCGCTTGCTGGAGTCAGCCTCAACCTGCTTTTCATACTGCTTGATGAGGCGGTCCAGGTTGTCCTGCTGCGATGCTCGAATGCTTTCACGCTTGAACTCGAGCCCATAGACATAGGAGTCTGCGGTAAAGCCACCGGCACGGCGGATGAGCTGGGGAAGCGTCTCACCAGGCTGAGCCTGATAAGCGCCCGGGACCGCTACTTCGCCAGTGACAGTCACCATGCGAATGCGCTTGGCAATGGGCACACCGACCTCTGAGGTGGTGAAAAGCGTGATTTGGTCACCCGGCTGCAGGACCAGGTTGTTTGCCGGATCTTCTCGCAGGACTGCGTTGCCCAGGTTAAAGATCAGTGCTTCACTGGACAGGGTAGATGGAACGTGACGAATAATTTTGGCATAGTCCCAATTGATTTCATCACGCGCCGTTTTACCCACTGGGCGCTGCCAGTAATCGTAGTAATCAATAAGCCACTGGGCGCTCGGAATTATGTCCTTGACGGTAAAACCTGGTCGCCACACAAAACGCTGGGAGCCACCCACAATAGCACCCACAATAAACACGCTGTCTTGGGTTTCTGCGCCGGCCTCGCCTGCCTTGTAGACGGTGAGAACATCTCCGCTTTGCAGGTTCAGGTCTTCCTGTGGGTCTTTGGCAATGGCTTTGGTCAAGTTGAAGGCCAGAACCCGGGTGCGCATTTTGGACGAATCAAGGCGCTGTATGGTTGCGTAGTGCAGGTTGATTTCAGGCCTGGAATAAGACGAACTTGCAGCACCCTGATTAAGTTGCAGCCAATAGCTACCCGGAATCAAGGCACTCATGTCGGTGAGTACATCCGAGATCTTCATGCCCGGCTTGAACGTGAAGCGCAAGGGCGTCATGTCGTTACCCTTGAGTGTGACGACATTGGCAATCTGCGAACTGATGGGAAAAATGGTCAGCACATCGCCGTCTGCCAACGGGGTGGTGAGGCCATTTGCGTCCAGCGCAAAATCCTGCACGTAACGCGCCACTGTCTGGCTGGCATTGATTCGGTCAAGCTGAGCACGATGGGGAGAGGCAAGGACGGACAACCCGCCTGAAAGGGCAAGCACATCCGCCAGAGACTCCTTGGCTTTCAATTCATAAATGGCCGGGGTATTCACGGCGCCAAGTACGGCCGCGCGTGGGCCGGAAGGTGGAATGTAGATCACATCACCACTCAACAGGTGCGCATCACCTGAGTTATCACCCTTAGCTAGAAACTGGTACAGATCCAATGAGGCAATGGTCTTTCCACCGCGACGCAGCTCAACCGAACGCATGGACCCATTGGCACTGGGGCCTCCGGTTTCAAACAGCGCACTGATGAGCGTAGATAGGGAACTAATCACCTGCTTGCCGGGGTGGCGGGCCTGCCCCACCACAAAGACTTCGATCGAGCGCAGTCGCCCCATGCTGACGCTCACCTGGAAATTCCGGTAAACCGTTCCCAAATGCGCCGAGATCACCTTCTCCGCATCCGCAAATAGAACCCCTGCAAGTGTTACCGGCCCTACCTTGGGAAAGGTAATGCGGCCATCCCGGTCGATCACAAAGCGGTCGGCCACGTCGAGCAAACCGTAGACCTGGACCACGAGTTCGTCTCCTGGCCCCAGTACATAGCCAGATGGCACGGTATAGGCTTGTACTGAACCAAAAGCGCCCGTCTCAAAGAGGCTGTAACCAAACAGGGGAGCGCTTTTCCCCGTAGACTGGCTAACAAAGCTTTGAAATTCAGTCTCTCCCAAGGGATGCCCAACGACTGCATTGCTGGTTTTGGCAGCGCTCACAGGATCGGTTCCCACTTCCGTCTTCTGCATTTTGCTGACGGTAGCGGGCGTTGCCGCCTTGGCACCTGCATTGGAAAGTGCATCAGCCAGGTTGTTGGCCTGAGGGCTTGCCGCAAGACCTGTGGCCATTGCGGGCGCCGCAGCCTGAGTGCCAGGCGCGGCAACCGTTGTAGCCGTAGCGCTCTGGGCTTGGGCCATGGGAGCGGAAAAGGCCAGCGCGAGGCTGCAAAACGCAACTACACGGGCGCCGATGAACAGGAAGCGGCCATTGAGCCTGGCCGACGCAATTCCCGGTATGGGCTGACTAAATAGCAAGATGAGACCTTCTTATCGGTTTTGTGTATGCACCGCTCTGCTAGGAGCCATGCCGCTTTTTCGAACCATCCAACGCATTCGCTACCACCCTGTTCCTGGGAACGTTCGGAGTCTATGGTAATCCCCAAGGTTCCGATATCCCCAAAACGGGTGAATTTTCATGAAATCTGCGCGCATAATTGCCGATTTGATCAATTTGTTGCATTGCAACATGTAAGGTTATTTTACGTCATCAAAAAATGCTAAAAATGTCACGCAGCTGCCACATTAACGCAATGGGAGTCTAAGCAAAGACTGTGACACTGATGTGGCAGATGGTCAATGCGATTGCCAAGGGTTGGTGACTTCCAGACCTTCTATGCCTTCAAAGTCGGCGCGCAATTTGTCTTGCTGGAACGGCAAGCGCCTCAAAACCCGGTCAATCAGGCTAATCGACTCGGAATGCCCACTATTTTTCGATGAAACCGCGTCATGACCTCCAACAACTGCCCTGCAGCCTGGGTGGCGGCCTGCAGGCGCTCAAAGCGTTCGGCCGCACTATCGGGGTAGTCGTGCGCAAACTGATTGCGCACTTGGCGCAACGTCAGCCATTCGTCGGCGCTGGGCAGCCAGCCAAGTTGCTCCAAACGGCTGAAGCGATCTATGGCCGTCAGAGCTGCAATGTCTTCACCCAAGGCTTTGAGCACAGCCGGCATCAGTCGCGCGCCCATGTCGTCTTGCAAGCGGGTGTAGCGATAAGCAAACTGGTCGAGCAGGCGACGATCGGCCTTGCTCAGGTTCTGGTAGTCATCAAGGCTAAGCCCGCGCAGTTGCATGTCTTGCAGAGATTCGGCCAGGGTCTCGGCATGGCCTTGGCAAACCGCATGACTGTGTTGCAACGCAAGTTGCTCTGGGGTGTTTTTCATTGGATTTGGATGCCTGTGCTGTGGGCCACTGCCACGATTGCCCTTGTGTCATCGGGCTGTTCTATGACCAGGTCAATTTTGCGTTCGCCCAGCAGGTGCTCAAGCAGGCTTAGCATTTTGATTTTCTTGGCAAAGGTCTGCTCTGCGTCCGTGGCCAAAGGGCGCACCAGCAGATCAATGTCGCCGCCCTTTTTGGTGTCGTCGACGCGTGACCCAAATAGCCACACGGCCGTGTCAGCACCAAACGTGGTAATGGCGGCGTGGCGTATGGCTTGGATTTGGTCTGGGCTTAGGCGCATGGTGTCAGGACAGTGTCGGCTCGATTCATTCACAATAAGTCTGAACTTATCACAGCTATGCCTATGGCTTGCGAATTAAGACGTCTGGGCACCGTCACGCAAGCGGTGGAGCAGCGCAGGCGATGGCAGCCGCTTCCAATGCCTTACCATAGGCTTTTTTTAAAATAAACCAACCCATGCTGATCCAACCAGTCATCCTCTCCGGCGGCTCCGGCACGCGCCTGTGGCCTTTGTCCCGCGAAAAATACCCCAAGCAACTGCTGCCGCTGATTGGCGATGATTCGCTGTTGCAGGCCACGGTGCGCCGGGTGGAGGGCATTGAGGGCATGGAGCTGGCAGCACCGATGGTGGTGTGCAACGAGGAATACCGTTTTGTGATTGCCGAGCAGCTGCGCGTGATGGGCAAGCCCGGATGCGTGGTGCTGGAGCCCAAGGGCCGCAACACCGCCCCGGCTCTGACCATTGCCGCCCAGGCGGCACAGGCCGATGGCAAGGACCCGGTGCTGCTGGTGATGCCGGCCGACCATGTGATCATCGACAAGGCTGCCTTCCAGATGGTGGTGCGCCAGGGTGCTGTATTGGCCGATGGCGGTGCGATGGTGACCTTTGGCATTACGCCCGATGCGCCCGAGACGGGATACGGCTATATCCAGACCGGTGCTGCCTTCCAGGCCGACGGTGCGCTGCGGATTGCCCGCTTTGTCGAGAAGCCCGATGTGGCCACAGCCGAGGCCTATCTGGCCGAGGGCAACTACCTGTGGAACAGCGGCCTGTTCATGGTGCGCGCGTCCGTCTGGCTGTCGGCCCTGAAAATTTGCCGACCCGACATCCTGGCGGCCTGCGACACGGCCTGGGCAGAGGGCAAGAGCGATGGCGAGTTTGTGCGCGTGGGTAAAGATGCCTTTGCCGC
>Ga0007801_10000355_pt1 | contig 14802 bp, 12 predicted proteins | sample CryBogmetaGMA2M_FD_60372 | JGI IMG/M metagenome (GOLD analysis project Ga0007801, IMG submission 60372) | Freshwater microbial communities from Crystal Bog, Wisconsin, USA - MA2M | ecosystem: Environmental > Aquatic > Freshwater > Lake | place: Crystal Bog, Wisconsin, USA | collected 2009-07-06
TCTGTATGCGCCCCAAGAGGAAGAGGACGATCCAGACGAGGCGCTGAAGGAGAGCTTACCCGCAATCCAATCGTTCCTGGAAGGGCTGGACGGCCACGGCCATACCGATACCCATGGACATGAGGATGGCAGTAACCCAGTCCCAGCGTCTGTGCGGGACACAGGCATCGATGGCGGTGTGGATGCCCCTGCCACGACACAGCCGGTTTTGGATTCTGTTGGACAGCGGGGCAACAAGGTGGCCACCGTCGATTTGCAAAAACTTTTCCAAGAGGGGAAATGACACGATGTCGGCACATGACCCTTTTATCCGCCCCCCCTACGAATGGCTGATAGGCCTGTCATGGGGCATTGCCTCGCTGGTGTCCATCTACGCATGGTACATCCTGCCGGGTTCGGCTTCGATGTTGATCCCTGCTTTTTTCTACGGCGCATTGGGTATCCTGGGTGTCATCAGGGGACGCTCACTGATTGGGCGCGGGGCAGGATCGGCCGCGCTGTCGAAGATAACCGTCAAAAAGCTGCTGCGGCATATGACAGAAAACCCGGATGGGATGTGGTTCGGCTGGGGGTTTGAGTGGATGCCCCACCACACCCAGCGGGCAATCGACTTCATGATGGCACGCAAAGGCCAGCCGGACGGCGGCGGGCCAGGCCAGCTATGGATACACGGGCTGAACCAGGGGGCCGAAAAGCAAATCGCCATCCCGTTCAAATCCCTTGAAGGCCACACCTTCATGGTCGGGACGACGGGTTCCGGCAAAACAAGGGCCTATGAAATCATGGTGGCGCAGGCCATCCACCGAGGCGACACGGTCATCATGATCGACCCGAAGGGCGACAAGGATTTGATGGAGCGCATGAAGCGGGAATGCGCAAGGGCAGGGCGGGCCGAGAAGTTTATTTTTTTCCACCCGGCGTTTCCGTCCACGTCGATCCGCCTGGACCCGATGCGCAATTTTGTCAGGACCACCGAACTGGCCTCGCGGCTGGCCGCGCTGCTGCCCACCGACGGCACGGCGGCGACATTCACGGCGTTTTCCTTCCGCGCCATCAACTTGATCGCACAGGGCCTGGTCGAAACCGGGGTCAAGCCCACGCTGAAAAAATTGCGCTACTACATCGAAGGAGGGCCGGAAAAGTTGCTGGTCCGCGCCGTCGAGTCGCACTGCGGCAAGGTCAACCCGAACTGGCGGGTCGATGCCGAGCCCTTCTATGTGCTGGCCAGAAAGCAGAAACTCACGCCGATGGAAACCATCACCCAGGCCGACATGCTGGCCCCCATCGTGTTTTACCGGCAAACCTACTCCGGGACGGCTTTGGGTTCGGAGGGTGTCGACGGCTTGATCAACCTGGTGGAACACAACCGCCTCCACTTTTCCAAGATGATTGCCACCCTGATCCCGTTGCTCAACATGCTGACCTCCGGTTCGCTGGGTTCCATGCTGTCGCCGGACGAGGATGATGTCGGGGACATGCGCCACATCTTCGAATCCAACCAGATCATCAGCGGGAAATTTGTGTTTTACATGGGGCTGGACGCGTTGTCGGATGCGATGGTGGCCGGTGCGATGGGTTCCATCGTCCTGTCGGACTTCGCATCCGTAGCCGGCAGGATTTACAACCGGGGCATTGATGCCGGGCGCATTTCCATGTTTGTCGACGAAGCCGCCGAAGTGGTCAATGTGCCGTTCATCCAGATATTGAACAAAGCCAGGGGGGCCGGTTTCCAAGTCGTAATGGCGACGCAGACCGTTCCGGATATCACCGCCCGGACCGGCGACGAGTCGCGGGCCAGGCAAATCCTGGGCAACTGCAATAATTTGATCTGTTTGCGCATCAAGGACGGCGAAACGCAAAAGTTCGTCGTCGAGACCTTCGGCAAGACCTACATTCAAACGGTCAGCCAAAACATAGGCAATTCCGCCAACTCCGCCGACAACATCACCCATTACCAAGGCAGCCAAGGACAGTCCTTGATGGTGAGCGAGACCGACCTGTTCCCCCAGCACTTGTTGGGGCAACTGCCGAATTTCCATTACGTCGCGTCCATTTCCGGCGGGCGCATCATCAAAGGCCGTTTGCCTGTATTTTCCGATTGACAAGACATGGCCACCCTCAGCGTAATTGCCAACATCGACGATGCCGCATTAAACCCCGGCAAGCTATTGAAACAAAGCCTGTGCGCAAACCATATGACGGCCTATGCCGCGGAATTGTTTACCCGATGGCCTAATTTGCGCGAGGCCTCGCATAAACTGGCCGCGCTGATGACACGGATGTGGCCAGATTCCCATTTCAACGGGACACCTTTGTTTGACGCGATCATCAGGGAGGCATTGGTTTCGGCGATGCATCATAAAGACCACATCAACGACCAAAGCGAGCGCAATGCCTTCATCCACTCGGTCGTCGAGAATTTGCCGCGATTTTTTGAATTCCAACTGTGCTGCAAAACCCGCGACGGCTGGCGTCGTTTCGAGCCGCTGGACGAGTCGCTGACCGACTGGATCGCACAGCACAAGCCTAAATCGCTCAATTGGACCGACGAACCCCATCCCGCAGGCAGGCATGAAATGACCAAATACGTGTGCGCGGCCAGGGTGTTCAGGCTGCGTGATTTGGAATCAGCCGGTTCGCTGGACAATGCAAACCTAGGTGAAGTGACATGCTCAGACATTGCTTGATTTGGCTGCTGCTGATTGTGGTTTTGCCGATCATGGCCCCCGTCATGTTCACGCCAAACAACATCCAAACCTTCATACGGACGGATTACGCACAAGCGGTGTCGATGATAGGCAACGCCAAGGAAATTGACGGCATCATCGTCAATTTTTACAGGAACGCCTTGTCGTCCATCGACTCCATGGTGACCAACTTCAGCAATGGCGCACACGATGCCGAAGAACACCGCCGCAGCGGCGACCCTTTGCGCGTTGCCATCTCCGGCATCCCGGCGAGATGGTCCGATACCGTCAAGTTGCAAGCCTACAGCCTCGCATTGCGATTGGCCGTCCTCTGCTTGTGGCTGCCTTGGCTGATCCTGCCCGGTGTCTTTTGCGTGGTGGCCGGCATACTCGAAAGGAAGTTGAAGCTGTTGACCTTCAATCCGCCCAGACCACCGGTTTACAACACCGCCGCACACGCGATCATGGCACTGCTTTTTTTCACCGTGCTATGGGTGCTGTCGCCCATCCCCTTGCCTGTCCTGGCGATTCCAATATTAACCACGTTGCTGACTTACTTTGTGTTTTTGGCGGTGGCGAATTATCCAATTTAGACTTGAAATAGGCATTATTGTAGCGAGTTGGTTTATAATTTACATGAGTTCGGGATAGAAACTCAGCTTTGACTAATGCGTTGACGCGGATCAGCGACAGAGTAAATTTCAGAGATGCCGTATAGAGTAGCCTTAAGTGTCTTTCTCATTTTCCAATTGGGAATCTTTCAAAAGGCTTAACGAGTAGCATGAAATAGCCAGCCAAGCAAGGATGGCCACGGCAATAATAAAAGCAGTCTCTTTGTTAACGACATTAGTTTGATGAGCATCGACTTGTTTGATTATAATTTCAGTACCCTTTAAAATTAGGCAAATGTTAAAACCCATTATGCCTACGATGGCAATGAGTAAACGATAGCTACATGAAAAGATAAAAATCCCCACTATCAACAGCACTCCAAAAAATATGGAGAATCCTCCGATAGGACATGTCTTGTCTGCAAAAACAGTCTGCCCGAGCATCATTAAAAAAGCAGCAATTAGCAAAATAGCACCCGGTAAATACCTCCATAGGGGATGTTCCCACCATTCCTTTTTTTTATCCTCGTTCTTAGGTGGAGTAGGTGCAATAGTTTGAGGTGGAGGGTCTTTCTGTGCTGGTGATGGATTATCGTTCATAGCAATTACCTCCTAGAAATCAAAGAATAAATGTAAGCCACCAACACGCCAAGATGGAAGAATCCAGATGCCACGACTACACAGGAAACGCCAATCAGAGACCAAGATGATTCCTTGATGGCGGCAGTGCCGGAAAAGAAGGAACTAAACACCCCGGATATCGCCGCTTTCCAACCATCATCAAAAAACCACCAGACCAGCGCTGAACCGCCTAGCCATAACAAAATGGCGAGTATGAACACTGGGAATGAGGCCAATAGAAATTCAGCATACCACAGCAGGCCATTGATAACCCAAAGATAAGGATTGGTGGTTTTTGATCTGACCAACTGCCGATGCCAGCGGCGCATCCGTACCATGCACTCGTGTTCTTCCTCGAAACGTCCGGCCTCACGGAAAACTTTGGCTAGGCGGTTCATGATAGTGACGAGCGAATGCAATTCAGATTCCCGCTGTTTGTCTTTTGCAAACCAGCGCGAAACGGCTTTTACTTCCTGCTCGATTTCCTTGGCGCGGGTTTTCACATCAAAATGATAGCCAACCCCCACAAACGCGCATTCCGCCCTAGCCTCGAATTCATGTTTCAGCAATAAAGCCTGTAAGGTCAAGGTGGGCGTCATGCCGCTCAAGAGTTCCGCCGCCTCAGTCGCCAACACTGCACCTTGGATGTAATCCTGTACTGTTTGGGCCTTCGGCAATAAAGTCGTGGCTCGGCTTAATAAAGTTTCAGCGATCAGCATAAGTTTTCCGGGTGCACCGTGGCCGGGTTCTTGATCTCGATTCTTGCCTCTTGGGTGTTGTGGAGGCCAAACAAAACCTTTTGCATTTTTAAACAAATGAGCTTTTCGCCAAAGGTCGAGCATCCCCCCAACCGGTTTTAATAAGATAGCCCACTGCCCAACTGCTTTTTTGCGAAGGTATTCCTTATTAGCGTCCAATGTGCCTGGTTTTCCAAGATTCTGCCCCGTTGTTATCAAAATTCTATTGCTAGAATTTTCCATTTCACGTTTAGTGGAATCCAGTTTCCTACATTTCACCGCACGTTCAGTCTCTAAATCAAGAAGATGTGTGGCAATCGGCTTATCGGGAAAATTAAGGCTCATATCTTCCAGAAGGAGATCGAAGCCATGCTCTGTGTTGTCCTTATCATCGATAGGGATAAATAGTTTCGACATTAATGACCAAGAAGTGACTGCATCGGTACGATACCCATAGCGAAAAGCGGTGTAGCCATGGAAATAAGCAAAGCATTTCTCTTCGTCGATTGCCGCCGCCTTCAAAAGGCGACACGGCAGATTATGCTTAATTCTCTCTTTCCCTTCATTATCTGTTAAGTTGTTTTCATTTAATTCAGAAATTGTGATATTTTTTACCCATTCGCGCAATCCCAGCGAATCTAATAAGGGGTCTCTTCTTGGACATGAAAGTAAAGTCGATAAATAATTATCTGGAAATATAGCATCTGGTAATGCAGTATCGGCTTTAGACTTTCTAGTTTTTTTTAATTTACCAGAAACCACCCCAAAAACCCAATGTATCTCTGGAAATGTCAGTATCAGCATGGCAACTAGATTGTCCCATTCGGAACCCTCCGCAATGACACTTAACCCTGACGGTCTAATCGCATCGACCAATACTATAACTTCGTTCAAAGGAATCTTATCTTCATTCCCGCGAGCCGCAATTTCGATTTTCTTCGCCAAAGCCTCATAAGCCAATACGCCACTTTCCCCACCGCCGCTATAAGCTTCGCGATTCCAAACAATGCGCCTAGGATCATCAGGCTTTAAGTCGATTTCGCCGAGCAGTTCCAACCAAGCCCCTAACGCGCAGGCAGTGACTTCGGATTGGGCAAGAATGATGTAATGGGCCATAGTAGTTATACGGATTAAATATTCTCACCCAGCGGGAGAGATTGAGGGCGGGCAGGCAAGGCTTTAACCATCGAGACATCAGTAAATGAATCGGGTTTGGCTTTGCCTGTGCGCGGGCGCAGGCTGACGGCCTTCTCCCATGCCTCCTTTAGTTCACCCTGCAATTCGTCCTCCAAAGGCCCAAGCAAACGCTTGAACAAATCGGCTGCCTTCGATGCGGACAGGGAATCATCGCCGGTCGCCAGCTTGGCCGCCGGGTGTATCTGGATGATGCCCTGGGGACACTTTGGTGTACAGCGTTTGGTCGCTTGCACGGCAGCGAGCAGGTAGCGGGACATCAACCGATAATGGGCGCGTTGCAACTCGTCCAAGCGCCCAGCCCAAAGCCCGGTCTGCTGCGGTTCGAAGCGCAAGCGGGACTGAATTTCCAGCCATTCGCGAAAGGGGTCGGCATCATTGACCGTTTCCTCGATAACAGTAGGCGGGGTAGCTTCCTCTGCAAGCGGGCGCGGCGACACCCCCGCGTGGCGCATCCCGCCGCCTAGGCGCAAATGCCCCGGCACCAAATGCTCCATATCGGGATGGCGGTTCACTGCGTCGAAAATGGCGCTGCGCAATTCGCGGATATTGCCCGGCCAATCGTGGGTGCGAAGCATTGCCAGGGTTTCCGGCGCGATGTCGCGGCGCATAGCCCCCGTGCGAGAAGCTTCCGCCTCGCGGACAAACTTTTCCGCCAACAGCGGAATATCGCCGCGCCGCTCGCGCAAAGGCGGTAACCACAAGCTGCCACCCAGGCTGAGACGATCCAGCAAATCGGAACGGAAACCCCGCGACGGGTCTTCCAAATGGGCGTTGGTGGCGGATAGAAAGCGCACATCCACATTTCTTACTTCCCGAGCACCGACCGGCGTCACCTGCCTTTCCTGCAAGGCGCGCAACACAGCGGACTGGACTTCCGGCGGCATGTCTGCGATCTCGTCAAGAAACAAATCGCCGCCGTTGGCTGCCTCGATAAGCCCGGTTTTCCCATCCACGCCGGTGGCGGTGCGCGGCTCGATGCCGAACAACTCGGAAGCGAACAGACTGGGCGAGAACACGGCGGAATTGACGGCGACGAAAGGCCGTCCGCTGCTGTCTTGAACCGGCGCATGCATCCGGTGGATGTAGCGGGCCAGCAACTCCTTGCCGGTGCCGCGTTCGCCGCGAACCAGCAGATTCTCACGATGCCGCGCCGCCCGCCGTGCCTCGCGCAGAGCCAGCAGCAGCGGCAGCGAATGGCCGACGATTTCCCCAACCGGATCGGGCAACAGCCCATGCTGTTGCAACGCATCTTCCAGCAACTCAGGCCCGCGCAAATCGTCCCGTGCGATAAACCCCAAAGCCCCGCGTCGGCTGAACTCCAGGCTCACCTCCTCGCGTGGCTTGCTGGACAGGATGAAGATCGGCAGTTCGGGAAATTCACGGTGGATAGCGTCAAGCAGGGTCAAGCCAAAATAGCTACGTGGGTCGTCATCGCCCGGACGGCCATCAGGCATTCCGGGGGTACGGCGGTGGCTTTCTTCAGTGACGCGACCGGTGTAGAAGCAGAGGTCAAGGAGGAGGAGGGACCAGGGCGGCTTGCCTTGGGCGATTGCGTCTGTCCAGCCTTCGCGGACTTTAGCTAGGGAGGCTTCTAGGTTGTTTTCGACAATAGCGCCGATAGCAGCGCATTCAGGGGTTTGGCCTCGAAAAAATACCGCATCAGCGGATGGGTTGATTATGCTTTGGTTTCTTGCAATTCTCACCAAGTCATCGGTCACATCTTCTATCAAGAAATGCGCACAAAGATTCTCTCGATCAATATTTTTCCTGCTAGTGACTTCTCGACCGAAAAGATCATCTAGGATCAATATTCGTGGCACATTAAAATGTAAGTCATCAGCGTTAGTCATATGCTTGTAACGTGCCCAATTTTGGAGAGAACATTCATGACATCCTGGCTGGAAAGCTTGCTTAATTGATTGCTCAATTGCTGACATTTATTATAAAGTTCTAATGCATAGTTAAGTGCTTCAGTATCGATAACCTCAGGATGGGTTTTAGTTTTCGGCTTGTTATTTTCCAGTAAAGCAAGACTCAAAAGTAGCTTGCGATAGGACAAGTCAATATCACTCAGCGCTAAACGAGTTTCGGATAGCGTTAAATCGCTAGAAAGCTTAAATTCTGATACAAGCAATGTTTCCATCCAGGCACGATCCACCATATTTAGCTGATTTAGCGGATATTGTAAAAACCAAGTTGCAGGGCTCATTTCATCCTCGGCGCTGTCCAACAATTTCTGCGCTTCTGTATTTAGATAGTTCCAAGCAGTAGATAACTGTTGGCACATGTCTTTTGGTACTCCATTATCTTCTATGCGCCCCTCCAAAATGCGTATAATTCGACTTAGCGACTGTAGAAACTGATTTTTTAGAACATCATGATTGAGCCTTCTGCGTTTTGACTCCCAATCACTCATATAGCTAAGCCAAAATGCGCCACCAATTGAGCAAGCACTTTAGAAAAGTCGGGAAGTATATCAATATTTATTTCCGAATCTGAGGATGGCCACAACCAATCAAGTAAGGTTATAACTTCTGATAAATCTGATCGGTCGCTTACACTTCTAGGGCCAAGCGACATAAGCAGGTCATTTCTATCATAGCCATGAAAAACTTCTAACCATTTTATCTTAGTAGTTTGCCATTCTTTCTGGCGTTCTGAAATCCATAAATTGCCACTTGGCAAAGAGGCACATGAGCTTAAGATTGCCAATGAATTTACAAGATGTCGATTTTTATAAGCTTTAAATGCTCGGTTTACCGACTCAAGTTCAAAGCTTGTTGGAAGATATGACAATAATTCTAAAACACTTGTCCAATGTAAATAATACAAATGTCCTTTTGTTTTTGTTGTTCGCTCAGGCTCCAACATCTTGCCCCCAGAATAAAATACAACAGTTGCTCCTGATTCTGCTGATTGGATTAAAGCTGTCTCTTGATAAGTTGATAGGTCATTTTTATGTGCCAAAACAAAACAATTACTATCAAGTTTTAGCGCATTATCCCATAGCTTCGCATCAACCCCTTTATTAGCAAGTAAACTTATTAAAGTGTCACGGCGATGGATGGTGTAATCGCCATTTTTAGATGACTGCTTGCCAGTTTCATCAAAAATAAAAATCTTAGTCATCTGCTGAGGCTATAATATCTAATTAAATTCAAGGCGTACAATGTTAGAGCTATGTGAAGTGTTTGTAGAAAAAACACGCAAATCATCCCATGATCTTTTGACACGACCCCTTCTACCAGTGGAATTGTTAATGAATATTTCGTCTGGAAGATTCCCTGAATACTCCATTTCAATGATAGATTTCAAGCTATCCGGGTCGATGGTAATTGATATGTTTTTGATACGCGAATTTTCTAGCTTAAAGTGTTCAGGATGAATAAGCCAGTTCCTAAGAGCTGTAGCGAATTCACCATACTTCATTTCTGAAGGTAGGATAATGCAGCCAAGAGCTTTAAGTTTATCTATGTTGCCATCGTTCGGTATTGATAACAATGGGGAGTTAACAGAATAAATCCACAATGGATCTTCTCTTAAATAATATGCGCCTTCACAAATAGCAATGACGGCGGTAACAGGTACAGTTCCTAATGTAATATCAGATGTTTGAAAAGCTTTACAGGCTAACCAACGATGCGCAGCGAAGATTGATGGCAGACTTAAGCATGCTTCTTGACAACACCATCGCCATACACCATAAAGATCGTGTCGCTTATTTGATAATTTAGCACAAATTCCCAGCCTGCATTCCCCTTTACTATCTTCAGCATTAGTGCTTAGAAACTCACTTGGATTATGGTATAACCCTTTTGGATTATGGGGAGAGACATTGGTTAGGCTTTGAAAAAGGTTAGCATTTATTTGGCCTTGAACACTTAATAGCCAATCTTTAATAATTGGCTTTAGGTCAGGGTAATCTCCTGGTGGTTCTTTAAGAATAACAGGAACTTTGCGAACCCAAGGATCAATATTTATCCCTCCTCGTGTAATTCTTGATCTAACAAATTCAGGATACCCTAAATCATTAAGTATATTCCACGTTTCATCAAAGCGAAGCTTGTTTCTTTCTTCTGGTTTTGAGTCGTCAAACATATCAATAATAAAAATCCATCCATTTATTCCATAATTATTATTATGAGATTGCAACACTGTGGTGAGTTGCTCTTTTGTTTCGGGAAAATTGCAATAGGTTATTCCATTAATCCCGTTTGTACCATGAACCATCCAAGGTAAAAGAAAAAGAGTTTTCTCGAGTGGGTCTATTTGAATTGTCAGTTTGCTAAGATAGTTCTCTACATCTTCGTAGTTTATGCATTTTATATCTAAGCCTACATTCTTGTATCCAGTAATTTTGTCTGTAAAACCAACAATCATAGCTTTGACTCTGTCCCAAAAGTCATCAATAACCAATAAACCATATCCGGATTCACCAGCCTCAAAATCTATGAAGACATAATCTTTGCTATGGCTAATTTTCATTTATATATACCTTTGGTCTTTTCTTCATGAATCCGTGTTTTTGTAACCCATTGATTTTTGTCTTTATCGAAGTATGGCCCATTAACGGAGTAGCGAACGGAATACGAATTGATTTCCTGTGTATAGTCTACGGAGTAACAAGGAATACAAGATAGTCTATCTGCGAGTTCAACGAGCTCCTGAGCGTCTTTCGCTTGCATATTTATATCATCCTCCGTAACCATTGGATTCCATATCTCACATTCAAATATAACTTCGCCATTGTATTCTGATACATTCATCCTAATAGAAACTAATTCATTTCTTCTAATGCGGGCTCTAATCGTGTGGTAAAAAGCCTGTTTTATGGCTTGAAGGATTAAAACAGCAAAATTGCTGTGCATTAAGTGCTTTTTTACAGAAATACTAACGCCGGGTAAAGGCATAAACATGTCACGATAATGCTCAAAACCCAAGCTTCCAAACTGATTTTCTGGCATCGATCCAGAAAGCCCCGCTATCCGTACATCAGGTTCATCGTGACGGCCTGCTTGTGCCCGAGCAAGGCCAAGTTGTATCCCTATGTCTCGATAGACCTCAAGTGGATTCTCCACATTTTTCCATGGGTAAGGAAAATCGCCTGGATTTACACGGGTAGCTTTATCCCTGTAGGAGTTTATTGTCGCGCCTAGCAGGTAAAGTCTAGCATGCAGCATCCACCCCATTTCGTCTCGTGTTTTTTCAGGTAGCTGTTTTATACTCGATAAAATGGAATCAATTATGGCTGAAGTTTGGTGTGCAAATCCACTTCGTGTTTGTGTTTTACCAACTGTTGAAAAAGCGTTACTTCTATTGATTGCGATACTAGGAAATATTATTGTAGATGCCGTCATGGCGACTCGCTTTGCCTGTGACTTATTAATATCGATATTGGTTACTTCAGAAGAATTAGGTTTGTGAATTAAAATAATCCACATTACTCCCAAGAAGTTATCTGGCAACTGCTTATCAAATTCATCCAAGACTTGAGGGTTATGATGATTTTCACAAAAAATATTTAGAGGAATTGATAATAGGTTGGTAGTATATTCTTCTAAACCAAGCAGTGTTCTTAATCTTTTGTGATAGAGGGTTTGTATCAGTTCAAAATCTTTCTCAATAAGGTCGGAAGCTCTCAATTCTTGGTATATTTTAGAAAGACTTTCAATACGTTCTGATCTTGATTTCGAAAATTTTGTTAAATCATCAGTAAGCTTAAGGTCACCAAAATTTATAAATGAATATGCGCAACTGACGAGTCGATCAGAAAAATCAATATCAATCTTGCGTGTACCGACATTAAATTCTTGGTATACACTAGGTTTTATTTTGTTTTCATAAGTAAAATAGTGTTTATCAATGAGTTGGTAAAATAAATCATCGTAACTTCCTTCAAATCTATTTAGCGTTTGCCATATAGCGTGAGGTGCTGTTGTCTTTTCCTCAAAATTGATTGAGCTTAAAGCCGGATGATGAAAAATACCAAGTCCAATTTCTAAATTAGCCTGAGTAGATGCCTGGTAAATTTTTATATATTCTGCTGGGTTATCAGTAATAGCATCTTGCTTACGCTGCCAGAATAGTAACGCCTGCCATAATTCAGTTTCAAATTGGCTTGTTTTATAATACGGGGAAGCATCAATTATAACTCCGCATAGACTGCTATCTTCATTAAACAGACTTTTAATACTATCCTTCATGTGGTGATTTAAATTAACGGCTTGGTTGGCGTTAAATGGAAAGTCAGTATCTGTACCGAACAAAAATTCAGAAGCATTAGGACACATTTTATGGTTTCCAGGAAAAGCTGTAATAAACTATTTCGCGTGTTTTTTATTTTTGATGGTAGTGATTGTTTTTGGAGATAGTTCTACTTTTGGCTTAACTTCAATAGCAGATGCAGTGGGAGAAAGTTCCACCAGCTTCCCATTCTGGTATATTGCTGGCTTTAGTGTTGTTACAAGGCTGCCGTCCTGATCAAATTTAATTGGCCCAGTAATGCCTTTCGTATCCGTTGCTTTTAAGGCTGCTTGCCAATCTTGGCTACTTGCTGGCAAATTAAGGCGCGAAGCAGTATCTATAAGTGTTAATCCCATATCATAAGCGAAAGCTGAGTGATATGGAGGTTGCCGACCATAAAGTTTATTAAATCGCTCAGACCATGCTTTTTGATCCTCTGTAGGTTTTAATATGAAAGGGGGCGCGGCAACTACGATACCTTCAGCCTCCTCCGGAGAAATGACATTTGCGGCATCAAGCATATCAAGTGCCGCAAGCGTATTACCCTGCTTTATAATTCCAAGAGGGCGTAGAGAACGGATTAAACCGACCATTTGCGGGATAAAGCCATTCAGCATAATAAGATCTGGCTTAAAAGCTCCAACTTTTGCTGCAATTACCCGAAAATCATCAGGCGATACGTTAGGAGTGAAACGCTCAATAAAAATTGTAGTTTCTGAATTTTCTTTAAGTGCAGGTATTATTACTTTTCCATACTGCTCTTCTGTGCTTGGTAAACTCAAAATAACGATTGCTACGCGCCGCGCCTTTTTTGCTCTCGCATATTCGATAAAGACATCAGACTCTAATTTAAAGCTCACCCATGATCTCAAATTATTAGTTGTTGTAGCGGAATTTGCATGAATATCTAGTATCCATACGAAATGTGGAATGTTTTCATGCGCAACAGCGTCATTAACCGCCATAACCTGAGGTTTTAGAGCTGAAGTATATATAGTTGGCTTATTAAGAAGCTGACGTTGAAATAACGTAATGGCATCTTTAGGAGAGAATCTGTTATCTCCCCAATCAAAAGAAATTGTACCTTTGTCCTTTATGAGTTCTCCTTTTTCTGAAGTCGCCATTAATATACCATCGCGGAATGCATTCCCATAAAAGGCTAGGTCGCCACTTAATGGAAAATTGGCCGCAATACGAATTTCTGGTATATTTTTGTTTTTTACATCAGAAGGTATGTTGTTTTTACTTAAAATAAAAGAGCCAATGTTGGAGTACCAGCATGCTCCATATCCAGCAGCAAAGAAAACTGCAAAAAGAAACGACAATAGAATTTTTCTAGGCATTGAAATATACCGCTTGAATTGTGCTATCAAAAAGGCGCTGTTTGGCGAGGAAGTAATACAAGGTTCGCATGATTACCTTGTATTGCAGAAAAAATTGGATTGTCCGAGAGAATTTTGCTGTCTAGGGTGGAAAATGGTTCATCATAGATGCAAATTTGTCCAGAACATACACACCTAAGAGCAAGTCTTTGTCTTTCTCCGCCGCTCAAAAACGATGTGCGTTTATTTTTATATAATTTTATATAATCTGAATTTGATGCACACGAATTCTGCGACATCAATATGGTTTCATCTACGGTTAATTGGTTGAAATTGTGTTGGCTTGATAAAAGCACATTAAGTCCGAGTTTATTGCGCTCCCATATTGACTTTAATATAACATTTTTGCCATTTATCTCAATTTTGCCTTGACAAGTAGGCACTATTCCTGCTGTTGCTAAAAGAAGAGTAGTTTTCCCCCATCCATTAGGTGCCTCAAGAACTAGGGTTTCACCTTTATATACATCCAAGTCGAAACCTATTATATTACCATTATCAGATGCCCCAACTATTGCATTTACACCACGCTTAACAACAAGACCTCGTATTGCTAATATCGCATCATTTTGAGTTTTATCAAAACCAGCGGAACGAATCCGCGTCAACATAGCCCCACGCGGAAGCCGCTCGTCGATGATTTCGGCATCTTCTCCAGCAAGCAAGGAAAACCAAGCAGGGCGGGTGGCATTAGTGGATGAAAACTGGATATGCGGCTTGGGTGTTGAGACGGTAATGCCTGCATTTTCTAGCAGCCAATCCGTAGTCACCAATCCTTGCAAGTGCGGTTGATTGAACAGGTGTTCGACAATCACCAAAGTCAGTCGCTGTTCGCTGACCAAAGATTGAAGCAAATCCAACACATCGGCTATCCCTTGCCGATCCAGCCCCGCCAAGGGTTCGTCAAGGAACAGTATTTTAGCACCTGCCAGCACGGCGCGGGCGATGGCGACGCGCTTGGATTGGCCTAGGGAAATCTTGTCGGCGGATGAGTCTTCGCGTCCGGCCAACCCTAGGCGGGCGAGCATGGCGTCGGCGGCTTGGTTGATCTCGGCTTCGCGTCCGGCGGCGCGATGGGGCGCGAACAGGGCGAGGAGCGGGTTTTCTCCGGGATGGCCGGGCGTGGCGACGGCGAGGTTTTCGCGCAGGGTTTGCGAACCGAACAGGCGGACATCCTGCCAGGTGCGGCCTATGCCTTCGCGGGCGACGAATTCCGGGGTGAAGTGGTCGAAGGGGTTTAACTCTTGCCACCAGCGGCGGGGAAAGCGGTAGGAGCGCGGGCTGCCGTCGGCGAGGTAGTGGATTTCCCCGGCATCGGGTTCCAGGT
>Ga0007801_10000360_pt1 | contig 14766 bp, 11 predicted proteins | sample CryBogmetaGMA2M_FD_60372 | JGI IMG/M metagenome (GOLD analysis project Ga0007801, IMG submission 60372) | Freshwater microbial communities from Crystal Bog, Wisconsin, USA - MA2M | ecosystem: Environmental > Aquatic > Freshwater > Lake | place: Crystal Bog, Wisconsin, USA | collected 2009-07-06
GGCGTGGTGGTGGCGTCAACCTATCTGTGCTGTTTTGGTTCGGGTTTTGCGCATGCTCTCACCGTAGAGGTTGAGGCGGTGTGCGTTGTGGACGAGGCGGTCCAGGGGTAATCCCCCCCTTATTAACGGGGTTCGTTCGTAGAACTCACGCGGCCATATTCAGTTTGTGTGCGGGTATGACGCCGCCGATGCCCACGTTCGGGCGATCGTGGTTGTATGTCCAGAGCCATTGTGTGGCTAAGGCCCGTGCCTTGATGGTTTCAATGATTTGTTGATTGCTGCTTTCAAGGCAACCTGCACGGCGGGCGTAGGACGGGCGTATACCCTATTTAGAGATTGTCTTGGCGACGGACGTGCGACCATCCCCCCAAGCCCGCAGGTGGCTTTCCTGTGCGTCGCGTAGGGGCATAATTCCTGCCTACCTTTCGTTCTCCGCCGGTCCGAATGTCGAAGACGAATGTGCTTTTGCCGGTGGCTTCCGAAGGACAACAAAACCGGCGCGGTCAAGTTCCTCGACCATCCGTTCCGCTGCAATGCGCGCCACAATGCTTTCTGCAACACGTCTCACTTTGCCGCTGCTGTCGTAGCGAAGCGCATGGGCAAGGCTGGTAATAACGTCTTCGCGGTCAGCCGGTTTCAATAGGGGAGGGACGGTGTGGGGCATGGCGTGAGGCTAATTGGTCGATGCAGAACAAAGCAAGAACTTTTTGTTGGGTAACTTAGTCGGCGTGCCGGCTGTCGTCATGGTCGACATGATGGCGGGCGCGAACCAGGGCTTAAGAACATGGATGCGTGCTCGGACGTTATGCCGTCGCCTGTTGGCTTCCAGACTGCCCCATGCCGCTGATCGCCTCCATTCGCTGGCGCCACCAAGCTTCTTTCAGCGCGTCAAACTCGTCACCCCAGGGGACAGGCGGGCGGGCCATTTCCAGGCGCTGGTGAAGGGCATTAAGGCGTTGCCTTAGGTCGGGTAGTGGCGCCGAGATTACGGCCTGTGGCAGGCTGAAAAAGGCCGGTGGTTGCGGTTGAATGTAGTCTGTTGGCCACGGTGGGGTGTCCGACATTGAGACAATGCCTGTTGGCCCTGGTGGCCAGTGTTGATGAGCAACTTCGGCGCAATCATCTCGGCAAATCGGCGACGTTTCTGCGGGCGAACCAGCGTCGGGAGTTTCAATCGCTTGTTCGGGATTTGCGTAAACAACACACCGAGGCAGTTCAACGTCGCACCGTGAAAGGGGGCCTAATCGGGAAATTAGCCATTCTGAAGGGTTAGCTACGATGAGCTCATCGACCAGGGCCATGGCCGGTTTCATGCCGACACCTACCTTCTGGTAGGTCACCTTGGTCAGAGGTGGGGGACATTTCCCTAATGGTATTTTATAGGGGTTTGTCCCCCACCTCGAACGCTGAAACTCCTTCTTCGCTGATTCGGCCGACTTCCAAATCTCAGGATACGCCAGCGATGCGTCACTGGGTGAATGGAGGGCGACACCGCCCGCGACCAACATTTCCTGCTCGGGTGCCAGGTCAAGCACGGTTTTCGGCAGTAGAGCCGTAATCGGCACCGGAATAGGAACGTCGGTGAGGATCCATACTTCAAGCGGATTTTCTTTGGTGCGATTGACACCGCGTCCTCGGCCAATGATCTGGACCAATTCGGCTTCGCAAATTTGCCACCGGACAGCCTCGGCTATAGGGTCTGGGTGGCAGTCGCCTTCGGTCAGACTTGAGCCTTCAGCTAATTCCAGAACGGCGTCTGCTCGTTCATACCAGCCTTTAATGCGGGTCAGCGCCCTGCCGGTCAGGGCTTCTGCGGTGCTTTCCACGGCATCAGGCGATGGCATCGTGCGCCCAACGACAACTAGCACGGCGACATCCCGCCACTCATCACGGCCACGGACAGCATTGTGATGAGCGGTACAGACGTTGGTAGGCAACGGACCGATCGCCAGAAATGCGGCTTCGATGTCCTGCTGCAATACCACGAGAACCTGCCCTGGCGCCGCCCTGCGCGCTTGTAAGATAACCCAACTCCGCACTTCAGCGAGCCTATTTCCACGGCGTCTTGCTTCGTCGGTACTGCTTGCCGTCATTGCTAGCAGTCTCGATTTGCTAAAGACGATTCCCTGTATTTGGAAAACCTGTTGGTGGCGCATCCCAACGGCTATATCGGCGGCAATTTCGACATTCGGAAAAAACGGCGTAACCAGTTCTTTCCGCAATGTCGCATCCAGCAGCAAGGTCGAGACACGAAAATCGACGGCCACCTCCTTGCGATATTTGACACCGACCATGCGGGCGCCGCTTTTCGGGTCAACATGGATTCGTAATTCGCCACTTGCATTCGAGCCACCGTCACCCAGAAAGCGTTTCAGCGCACCCCAGAAGCCAGCTAACTGCGTGACCTGCTTGTTGACTGATGCCGTTGCGGCAGCCTGTTTGCGGGCCTCATAAGTCATTCCCGGCCACATGTCGGGGTCGACCTTGCGGCACCATTCTAATGCAACGCCTTCACCGGCACTCTCGTCTGTGAAATTGATCCCAATAAACCCCTGACGTTGCAATGGACCTTCAGGATGCTTGCGCAATAAGTGCAACACTTCCCGCCTTAGAAAGGACAATCGATCAGAGGCGGTTTTGTCGTCTGGGATGCTTGCAGAAGCGCCGAAAAGATCAATGGGGAAGCTAATCTCCGGGTGTATTCCAGCTTTCAGGAAGCTTTCGTCGAACACAACCGCAGCCAGTTTCCCGAAGCAATTTGGCTTTGCATTGAAGGCGATCTCATGCGCAGTAATCCAAATATTAGCTTGCGTGACATGCTGGCGCTGGTATCCGCAGTTTTCATAGAAAGGGCAAAATATTTCGTTAACTGTGCCGTCTTTCAATTTTTTTCTTTGCCGACAAACCGCGCGAACTGGATCGAGGCCATATTCCTGTACAAGCTTGACTGCCGGTAGGTCCATGCACATTTTTTCGCCGGGATTGTCTGGGTCATCGGCTTCACGTCCACGATAGACAGCAACCCGCAAATCATCAGCCCCCGGCAGGCATTCGATTTTTTCAGCCAGTTCGTCGCCAAGACTATGGGTGGGCACGAATATAGCAAGGCTTTCATTGTAGCCCTGGGCCCGGATCTGGTGAATAAAATCGACTGCCGCTTTGCCCGTAGCCGTCGATTTACCGGTGCCCACATCGGTGCGGATTGCATGAACTGGTGGGAACGCCTCACGTTCGTCAGGCGAGGCGAGCCGGTAAGCATGTGCTTGGCGAAAAAAGTCACCGATGGCGACGCCGAGTTTCGCTCGCGCCTCGTTTAATGGCAGCCGATGCGGAGTTAGTGGCTTGGGGCTTATAGAAAGGTTGACGCGCGCGCATACTGCATTCACGCCCTCGGATTGCATTAGATCGTTGAAGTCGCTGCGATCTTGCCGGCGTACTGGCCATGGATATATTACGACGATGTCGTGCCCGGCAGTTCGCCAACGTTCCAACGTATTTTGGAGCGTTTTATAAGCAGGTCCGGGCTTGCCGTCATCTGACTGCTTGGGGTCATCGTCGGCACACACACAGATCCGCCTGCCAGCAGGTGGCTCGATCTTCGCAATCGACCCAAGGGCAACCCAGGTTTCGTATCCCGTCGCACGCCAGACAGATAGCCCGGTCTCCGGCCCTTCAGTCAGAAGCAGAGGCCCGGTACTCTCGCCGGGTAACCTTACCCACGCGCCATCCTGCGGGCCGTACGAACGCTTTGCAGCGTTGCCGTCGTCGACTTTTCCCCCGGTGCGATCAAGTCGAATAATTTGGATTGCATTAATATATCCATTATCGGCCGTCGCTGCGACGACAAGTGCATTAAGGCGTTCATTATATCGTAATGTTGTGACAGGCCATCCGCCCGTGGGTGTTGGTATTTTGCGTTTGTTCACCAAATATTTATCGGCGAGGGTACCAGAAATTAACTTAGATTCTTTCCATATATTTTGGGCATTCGCAATTTTCTGGATTCGTTCTGCCTCAGCTTCCGCTAATTTTGCTTCACGTTTGGCGGCAACATGTTCGCGCGGGCGGACTGGGGGTAATGAGGCAACGTCGTTATCAAGGGCGACACCACAAAACTGGGCGCCAAAAATCACGGCATCTTGAAACCCACAATTGCGCTCACGCTGGATCAACGCCAAGGCGTCACCACCACTCCCAGCCTCGAAGTCAAACCAACCGCCAGCACGGGTGCCCGCGATGTGAACCGCCAACGACCCCTTACTTCCGTAACGCAATTCCCTACTGTTGCTAAGCGAGCGGTTGGGCTTTCCCAACAGATACTCGGCAAGGTCATCCAGGCGCAGTCGCAGGGCGTCACGGACTTCGTTAAGCTGGTCGTCGGTGAACGTCACCGTGGCACACCTACTGGCGTGCTCTATCCTCCCAGGAAGCAGCTGTCAGTTTACGTTTTCCGCCTCGAATCGGCGTGGCTGCCGAAAGCTTCGCCTGCGCATATGCAAGAAGTTCATTGGTTTCTACGAGGGCCCGGCCATTTACACGGCGCCATGTAAGCGGCCAGACTTCCAGCGTACGCGCAGATATCGGAAAGAAATATTTACTGATGATTTCAGCACCACGGCGGCGATCTAACCTTGCCGGCAGTAGCGCATGAACCTCATCAGGAAGGCCAAAGCCATAGTTTGCTTCAATATTTTGCATCACCGACTGCCTCCGTTAGGTTACAGGTCGGAATTACAAACGTGCTATAGTCAAAAACGACGGCCCTATTTTGACGACCTAAGAAGTTCGCTTGGTGGCATACGTCGCCAGCTGGATAGATTTTGTGCGGTTATGACTTTGTCAGAAATTTTTAGTCCCATTTTTTCTAGTAACTTAGACACGTTTTTCTCAGAAATTTCCCATGATACTTTTTTTTGATTTTTGTATATATATAGAAAATCTAAACATAACTGTATTGTATTGGATTTGTATTTTCCGTATCGCGGTGTTCCTATCCTCGCCTGACGAAGCCGAGCATCTACGATTCCAAGATCCAAACCCTCAAGTGCATCCGCCAGTTCGCGCACGAGTACCGTGACTGGATGTTCAAAAACTAATGTTCCATCCGTAATTTTTGTATCTTCGTCCATAATTTGACCAACAAATTTGGATAGCTCTCTCAAAGTTTCGATTATTTTTTTGCGATCAAATTCACGCGCAGAAATTTGCGCAACAACCGATTTTTTTGTTATTATTTTGGAAATACTATCGATTATTTGGTTAATCGATGATCGCAGTTGCTTCACCGCTGCCAAGTCGAGATCATCGCGCTGTTTCGCACTGACCGTCTGCGGATCGTCTGCATGCGGCTGGCCCAGCCAGTTTCCGTTCAGGCCACCTCGCTTTCCAGCATCACTCATGCCCGTCGCCCCGTAAAATTAATTACGTCGGCGCCACCTGCCGACGGCACTTTGATTGCATCCGCCAGAATATTTCCCCATAGGTTCATTGCACGCACTTGCTCAGGCCAACGACTTGCGCGCTGATATACACCAAGCACGCCGCCGCGCGTCGCCGCTTGGCGGTGATTGAGCATTGCGTCTGCTATCGCCTCTGGGATGCCGTGCTCGGCCAAGACAGACACAAAGCTCCGCCGCATGTCGTGAATCCACCACTCCGGCAAGTCCGGCGCAGCCTTGATAACTTTCCCCTTGATCTTGGTGAACGTATCGATGGCCTTAGCCGACCGTGGGCCTGGGAAAACTAGGCCCGTTTTCGGCTTCCCGGCCGCCTCGTGACGTCGGCGGAGTACGGTGATCGCTATCGGGTGCAAGTGAAGCCGGTGTGCGTCGCCATTCTTTGTCACATGGCTGGGCTGATCCCATATGCATGCGTCAAGATCCAGATGCTGCCATTCCAAATGTGTTGCCTCGCCACGCCTACAAGGCATGCTCAATAGGAACTGAATGAGGTCGCGATAGACGGTTTCCAAACCCTCCGCTTGTTCAACAGCACGCCAAAGCCAGCCAATTTCCTGCGCACTGAGGAAATTTGCCCGAGATGCAGGGGCTTTGGGGCGGCGATCTTTGCTAATAAGTGCACATGGGTTTGACGATAGGATTCCCTCATCAACAAGCCAGTCGAAAAACCTGCTAATGGCACCGAAGCGGTGGCGAGCCGCATTAGGGTGGCTGGGATCGGCACGAAGGAGAGCGCGAATATCGGCTGCTTTTATGTCACCAATCGGCTTTGCCCCGACTTTCATAGCAAGGACCGCAGCCTTCGCATGTGCCTCCTCTTCTTTTGCGTGTTTTGGCGACTTCACGCCGTGTCCACGCAGTTTGGGCCGCGAAGGAATTATCTTGATGTATTCGTCTAACATCCGGTCTGTCGTATGTGTGCGGCGGATTGCGTCCTCATCAATTTGCTTTTTGCGGATGGTTGCCGGGTCGCCGCCCGCCTTAACCTGCCCCTTCAGAAGATTGGCCGCCGCGCGGGCGTCATCTGGTGAATGCGTAGTCGGATTACCTAGCGTTACGGCCTGCGTCGGGAATCGCTTACCAGTCCGACTGTCAATCCCACGAGGCTTATAGCTGAACGTCCAAGACATACTCTCGGCGTGAACAATCAAAGCAAGGCCACGGCAGGCCGCATCGCGAACTGTAATCCGCTGCCCCACCGCCCGACGGCGCCAGAGGGCATCCACAACCACCTTAGTAATTTTGAGCGGCGCTTCCTTCAGAATTACCAATTTCTTCGCCATATCCACACCCACTGCCCGGTTCAAACCGGACTATGACCGGACATTTCGTGCGTAGGCAAGCGTGAATTACCGGAACCTCTAATGTTTTGACGTCACAAATTCTCTCTTAAGTAGCTGTTTTTAGGCTAAATGACGTAGGACAAAGAAATTCTACGGAAGTTATGCCCGCGGTTTTGTAAACCGAAGGTCGCGGGTTCAAATCCTGCATCCGGCACCATTTCCCGCAGGATGGCGCGGATGGCAGGGATTCGGGCCTGATCGGGGAGGCTAGTTCTGCCGGCCGAGGACGCCGCGGGCGATGACCTGGGCCTGGATTTCGGCGGCCCCTTCGAAGATCGACAGGATGCGTGCGTCGCAGAGCACCCGGCTGATCGGGTATTCGATCGCGTAGCCGTTGCCGCCGTGGATCTGCAAGGCGCAGTCCGCGTTTGCCCAGGCGACCCGGGCGGCCAGGAGTTTGGCCATGCCGGCTTCGATGTCGCAACGTTGGCCGCTGTCTTTCTGGTGGGCGGCGAAATAGGTCAACTGGCGCACCAGCATGGTTTCAACCACCATCCAGGCCAGCTTATTGCTGACGCGTGGGAATGCGACGATGGCGCGGTTGAACTGGTTGCGTTGGATCGCATAGGCGACGCCCAGTTCGAGCGCGTTTTGTGCCACGCCGAGGGCGCGGGCGCCGGTTTGGATGCGGGCGCTTTCGAAGGTTTCCATCAACTGCTTGAAGCCCTGGCCCTCGACGCCGCCGAGCAGACCGGAGACCGGGACTTCGAAATTATCGAAGCCGAGTTCGTATTCCTTCATGCCGCGATAGCCGAGGACGCGGATTTCGCCGCCGGTCATCCCCGCGGCCGGAAACGGATCGGCGTCCGTGCCGCGCGGCTTGGGGGCGAGCAGCATCGACAGACCCTTGTAGCCCGGCGCGTCTGGATCGGTGCGCACCAGCATGGTCATCAGGTCCGACCGGGCGGCGTGGGTGATCCAGGTTTTGGCGCCGGAAACCCGGTAGACATCGCCATCGCGTACCGCGCGGGTGCGCAGGCTGCCGAGGTCCGAGCCGGTATTCGGTTCGGTGAACACGGCGGTGGGCAGAATGCTGCCGGCGGCGATGGCGGGCAGGTAGTGCGCCTTTTGCGCCTCCGTCCCGGCCAGCCCGATCAACTCGGCAGCGATTTCGGCGCGCGTGCCCAGCGAGCCGACGCCGATATAGCCACCGCTCAGCGCTTCCGAGACGACGCACATGGCGATTTTGCCCAAGCCGGCGCCGCCACGGTCTTCGCTGACGGTCAGGCCAAAGACGCCCATGGCCGCCAGTTGTTCCACCACCGGCTGCGGGATCAGCTCATCCCGCTGGTGCCAGCCCTGCGCGTGCGGGGCGATTTCGCTGGCGGCATAGCGCAGGAACTGGTCGCGGATGGCGGCGATGGTTTCATCCGCGAGGCCGACATCGCCGAAATTGCCGACGGTGGCCGCCGCGATGATGGTGTGGCGGGCTGCCGCCAAAGCGTCTGGCGCGCCGAGTTCGGCCAGCACCGGATCGCGCAGAAAGGTCCAGGTCGCCTCGGCGCTGATGCCGATATCGGCGGGGCGGACGATTTCGGTCTGGCTCATCGGGATGCCGCCGCCGATCTGGGCGAGGAATTCGGCGAAGCCCAGCCGCAGCATGGCCGCTTCCACCGCGGTGAGGCGGCCGGCATCGCGCAGACCGATGGCCCAGAGCAGGCTTTGCCGCAGGGCTTCGACATAGGTCGCCTGCCAGGCGAAGCCGTGCGCGGCGAGCTGGTGGGTATCGACCAAGGCGGCGTCCACCCGGCCGTCGCGCTGCACAAGCCCCGCTGTGGCGTGCCGGGCCTGGGCGAGGAACTGTTCGGCCAGCGTCAGGCCACGTCGGCTAAGTTGAAGGATGCTATCAAATTCGCTCATTGTGCTGGCCCCGCTACCACCCCGGCATCATGTAACTTGGCATACGCCGCCGACGGCAGGCCGAGAAGCTCGGTCAGCACGGCCTCGGTATGCTCACCCAGGCGTGGGGCGGCGGTGGGTGGGCGGCGGCCGGCGGCAAAGCCGAGCGGTTGGGCGTTGACCATGACGGGGCCGACGCCGGGCTGATCGACGGTGGCGAAGATCGGGTTAGCCAGCGAGCATTGCGGATCTTCCTGCACCAGTTGCCGGAAATCCTGATATGGCCCCCAGAGCACACCGCTACCGGCGAAGGCGATGGTGATTTCCGCCAGCGTATGGCGGGCGAACCAGGGCTCCAGCAGGGCGGAAATGGCGTGCCGAGCTTCAAACCGGCCGCCCTCCTGGCTCAGATCGACCTGCATCATCGGGCCGATCATCGCCAGCCGCTCGGCGAGGCCGGTGGCGGTGCCGATGGCGCGCCATTGCCGGTTGGAAATCGCCGCCAGCATGATCCGTCGGCCATCGGCGGTGGCGAAATCACGGCCATAGGCGCCGTAGAGGTCGTTGCCGAGCGGCGGGCGCACGGCGCCGTTGATCTGTACATCGGCGACGTAGCCAAGGTTGGATACGGTGGCCAGCATGACATCCGACAGCGCCAGAGTTACTTCCTGGCCCTGTCCGGTATCGCGCCGGGCGCGTTCGGCGGCCAGAAAGCCGGTGCTGAGATAGAGGGCGGCGGCGATATCCCAGGCTGGCAGCACGTGGTTTACCGGGGCATCGCCGGCGCCGGTGGCGAGCGGAAAGCCGCTGGCACAGTTGACGGTGTAGTCGATGGCCGAGCCGCCTTGCGGCGTGCCGGTCAGCCGCATCATGATCAGATCGTCTCGATGGGCGGACAGAGCGGCGTAGCTCATCCAGCCCGAGGCCGGCAGATTGGTAAGCAGGTTGCCGCCGCCGGCACCGGGGGCGCAGATCAAAGCGCGGGCGATTTCCTGGCCTTGCGGCGTGTTGAGGGCCAGTACCACCGAGCGTTTGGCCTTGTTGAGGCTGGCCCAGTAGAGGCTGGTGCCGCTGGGGGCGAGTGGCCAGCGGCCGATATCGATATTGCCGCCGATCGGGTCGATACGGATGACGTCGGCGCCTAACTGCGCCAGGGTCATGCCACCGAGCGGGGCGGCGATGAAGGCGGACACTTCCACCACGCGCAGGCCAGCCAGCGGATATGCCATCGTTCATCCTCTCCTCAGCTTCAGGGGCGTCTTGCTCCCCTAAAGCGGCCGGACGGTCAACCCCCGCGCGACGCGCTGGGGGTTGCCGCCTGGCCGGGGCGGATTAGCGAACGGCGAGCAGTTCGACGTCAAACACCAAGGTGGCGTTCGGCGGGATGACGCCGCCGGCGCCACGGGCGCCGTAGCCGAGTTCCGGCGGGATGATGAGGGTGCGCTGGCCGCCAACCTTCATGCCGGCGACGCCCTGGTCCCAGCCGGCGATGACCATGCCGGCGCCGAGGGCGAACTGGAACGGGTCGTTCCGGTCACGCGAGCTGTCGAACTTGCGGCCCTTGTTGTCCGGGGCGGCTTCATCAAACAGCCAGCCGGTGTAGTGGACGGAAACGGTCTTGCCGGCGACGGCCTCGGCGCCGGTGCCGATCTGGTGGTCGATCATAGACGATCCTCAATGCGATGGCAGGTGCGGCAGGGCGCCGCGCCAGGGGGGCGGACCCTACAGGCGCAGCGTGGCCGGGCGCAACTGCCCCGCGCCGGACGCGGGGGAGGAGCCGCTAAGATTCTGGCAACTCTACAAAAATTCAAACAACCTGTATCATGCGAAATCCCTTCTAAAAAATTCAGGCAAAAATCAGGAGCGACACTTGATCTAGATCATGCCCCCCCTGCCCGCCGTATGCGCCGATGCGGCACTGTGGGAGATCTGGAAACGATGACCAGGAAAATTTTCGGCGTTTTGAGTGGCGTGGCGGCATGGGGCCTATTGGCCCCGCAGGCGGCACAAGCGCTACCGGCCTTTGCCGCGCAAACCGGTCAGGGCTGCACGGCGTGCCATATCGGCGGTTTCGGTCCGCAACTCACGCCGCTCGGGCGGGCGTTTAAGATTGGCGGCTACACGCAAACCGGCGGTGACGGGTTGCGGTCCAAAATCCCGCTTTCCGCGATGGCGCTCGGCTCGTTCACCCATTCGGCCTCGGCGGTGCCGGCCGATCAGGTGGCGGCCGGCTACCGGTCCAATAACAACCTCAACCTCGATCAGGCCAGCCTGTTCATTGCCGGCAATATTGGCGATCATTCCGGCGCGATGATGCAGATCACCGGCGGCAATAATGTCAGTAGCTGGAAGTTGGACAACTCCGACATCCGTCCGTTCACCACCGCGTTTGATGTGGGGGACAAGGAGTTGCGCATCGGCTTCACCTTGAACAACAACCCGACGGTGCAGGACCCGTATAACTCCACCTATGCATGGGGTTACCCCTATGTTGCGCCTGGGCTGGCGCCGACCCCAGCTGGCCAAACCATGATTGCCGGTGCGCTGGCCACCAACTCGATCGGCTATACCGGCTATCTCTGGTGGGACAAGAGCCTCTACCTCGAAGCCGGTGTGTACCAGACGCAAAGTCCGTGGCTGCTGAAAGCCGGCGGCAATGACTTTTCCATCGGCAGCACGGCGGGCGCGGCCCCATATCTGCGGGCGGCGTATGAATGGAACTGGGGTGACAACTCCGCCCATGCCGGGGCGCTGTTCATGCAGTCCAACGTCAGTCCGGTTTCTGGCGTGCGGCAAACCGATCCATCATTCGGGCATGACACCTACACCGACACTTCGGTCGATGCGGGCTACCAGTATCTGGGCAACGGCACGCATATCTTCACCGTCGATGCGATTTATACCCACGAGCAGCAGGCGCTGAACGGGTCTGCGGCAGCGTTCAACGCGGCCAACAGCACCAGTTTTGGCAGCAAATACACCCTGGATCAGTTCCGCATTAATGGATCGTATTGGTACAACAACACCTACGGGCTGACGTTGAACTATCAGCGGGCCTGGGGCAGTGCCAATCCGGTGCTGTATGCGCCGGGTGAGTTCACCGGCAGCGCCACCGCTCGCCCCGGCACCGATGCATATGTGGTTGAGGTGGACTGGGTGCCCTTCGGTAAGGATGATTCCTGGGCGGCCCCGCTGGCCAATCTGAAGCTCGGCGTTCAGTACATCGGCTATGTTCGCTACAACGGCGGTACAGCGGCGTATGACGGGGTGACCGGCCGCAGTGCGAGCAACAACAACACTGTCTACGCCTTCGCCTGGCTGGCGTTCTGATCCGCCCCCCGCGCATCCGCCACAGCGGATGCGCGGGGGTGGCGACAACATCCTGGCGTAAGGCCGCACATGCTCAGTTTGAAACCCTATATCAGCGATATCGTGCTGTTTCTGCATCCGACCTTTGGCGTGCTGGGCACGATGGCGGCGTTGTGGGTACTGGTGGAGGCGCTGAACCCCGGGGTGGCCAGCCAGCACCGGATGCGGGTGGCGGCGATAGCGGTGCCGGCTTGTTTTGCGCTGGCGTGGATTTTCGGCGGCTACTGGTATGTGAATTATTACTATGCCGACAAAGCGCTGATCCTGGGCGGGCCATGGCCGTTTGCGCATGATCTGTTCATGGAGACCAAGGAACATCTGTTTTTCATTCCGGCCATGCTGGCGCTGTACCTGCCAGTGGTGTGCGCCAGACCGCTCATGTCCGACCGGGCGGCACGCCGGATGGTGGTAGCGGTGGCGGGTTTGATCATCCTCAACAGCCTGGCGATTGAGGGTGCGGGCGCGGTGGTGAACCACGGCGCCAAAATCGCGATGTCGCAGGTGACTAAGCAGGGGCAGGAGTGATGCCAAGGCAAAACCAAGCCGAACGACTGGACGGCGCGGCCGGGGCCTTCGGCGCGGCGGCGGCGGTGGTGCTGGTCTTCAATACCGCACTGGCCTGGCTCAAGGATGCTTGGGCGCCGTTGAACGATGGCATGGCGGCGCTGACCGGGCATCACTGGATTACGCACGGGCTGGTTGATCTGGCGGTGTTTGTGCTGTGCGGCGCGCTGCTCTGGCGTCGCGGCGCCAGCTTCAACGGGCAGTATTTGCTGCTCGCCGTGGTGGCGGCGGCGCTGTTTGGCGGCGGCGGGCTGAGCCTTTGGTTTTTGCTGGTGTGATGCCGCTATCCCTGTAATTTTTGAACGAGGTACTGCGATGCAACCGATCCGTGCGACGCTGACCACAATGCTGCTGCTCTCAACCGCCTTACTGGGCGGTGCTGGCGGAGTGGCGCGGGCGCAGGCCCTGCCGGGACCGACGGATATTCCGTCGTCGATCCTGCTGAGCCATAATTCCGATATTGACCGGCTTACCCAGCTCACCCATCGCGCCGGGCCACTCGGGGTGGCGGCGGAAAAGGCGCTCGATCTGCTCAAGCGGCATCACCGGCGCGAGGTGGAGTATATCCTGCCGCCGCTAACGCTGGTGCCGGCGCTGGCGTCCGGCAAGGCATCACCGGAGATGCGCTGGGCGATCGACATGTCCGACAAGGTCAAAGCCAACCGCGAGGAGATTTTCCAGGAACACGTCGCGATTACCGAGGTAATGACCGCCTTGCGGGTTGAAGCGCAGAAGGTGGACGACCTCGACGCGGCGGAGTTTGCCGAGGATGCGGTGGCCGATTCGGTGGCCGATATGGAAATTCAGGAGCCGACTTCGGTGTTGGTGGGCGAAATCCTGCGCGCCAGACTGGGGATTGCGAAATGATAGGCCACAGCGAAACATTCCACGACCGGAGGAGCGCCGCCGTGTCTCGATCCGCATTCACTCTGAGCCTGGTGGTGGTCGCCGGGTTGATGGTACCCGTTGCTGCGCGGGCGCAGGACGCCGATGCCGGCAAGACCGTGTTCAAGCAGATTTGTTCGATCTGTCACGAGGTGGCCCCCGGTCGCAACCGCATTGGCCCGACGCTGTTCGGCATTGCCGGCCGCAAGAGCGGGTCGGTGGAGGGGTATAATTATTCCGACGGCAACAAGGGCGCCAACCTGACCTGGGACGCGGCAACGCTCGACCGCTATCTGGCCAATCCGCGCGGGGTCGTACCCGGTACCAAGATGGCGTATGGCGGGTTGAAGGACGATCAGAAGCGGCGCGATTTGATTGGTTATCTCGGTACCCTGAAGTAAGCTGCTGCCGTCCGCGCCGATGCGGCGACATTTGGGTAAGGGCCGATGATCGCGCAGCGCCATCTCCGTCGCTGGTTGTTGTTGGCGGCCTTGGTTGGCTTGCTGGCGGGAGCCGGGGCGTGGGCGGTTGGTGCGTCGGCGCAAATTGTGGCCGCGTGCTGGCTGGCGGCCAGTGTGCCACAGGCGGTGATGGTGGCGGTGGATTTCCTCCGCGGGTTGCGCAACGGCAAAATCGGCGTCGATCTGATCGCGTTGCTGGCGATTGTTAGCGCGGCGGCGTTGGGCGAGGCGCTGACGGCGGCGATTATTGCCATCATGGTTGCCGGTGGCGGCGCGTTGGAGGAGTTGGCAGAGGCGCGGGCGCGGCGGGAACTCGCCGCCTTGCTGTCACGCACCCCGCGCTCGGCGCATCGGATTGCGGCCGATGGGCTGCACGATATCGCCACCGCCAGCGTGCAACCGGGCGACCGGCTGCTGGTGAAACCTGGTGAGGCGGTGCCGGTGGATGGCGTGGTGGCCAGCGGTACGGCGGTGCTCGATGAAGCCGCCCTGACCGGCGAGCCGCTGCCGGTGAGCCGCCCGCCCGGCGATGCGGTGCGCAGCGGCGTGGTGAATGCCGGCGGGCCGTTTGAGTTGACGGCGACCACAACCGAAGCGGCCGGGACCTATGCGGCCGTGGTGCGGTTAGTGAACGCGGCGGAAGCCGAACGACCGCCGCTGGTGCGGCTCGCTGATCGGTGGGCGCTATGGTTTCTCGGCCTGACGGTGCTGGTGTCTGGCTTGGCGTGGTGGCTCACCGGCTCCCCCACCCGGGCTTTGGCGGTGCTGGTGGTGGCGACGCCGTGCCCGATGATTTTGGCCGCCCCGGTGGCGCTGATCTGCGGCGTGTCCCGCGCGGCGCAGCGT
>Ga0007801_10000366_pt1 | contig 14684 bp, 15 predicted proteins | sample CryBogmetaGMA2M_FD_60372 | JGI IMG/M metagenome (GOLD analysis project Ga0007801, IMG submission 60372) | Freshwater microbial communities from Crystal Bog, Wisconsin, USA - MA2M | ecosystem: Environmental > Aquatic > Freshwater > Lake | place: Crystal Bog, Wisconsin, USA | collected 2009-07-06
CCCGCGACGCGGCGCGGCGCGGCGCGACCATCCTGACCCAGACCCGCGTCACCCATGCCCTCCGGCAGGGCGATCTGTGGCAGATCACCACCCAAGACGCCAGGGGCACGCAGGTCCACCACGCCCGCGCCATCGTGAACGCCGCAGGCCCCTTCGTCGGCGCCGTGATGCAGGACGTCCTGCCCACCACCTCCACCGAAGGCGTACGCCTCGTGCGCGGCTCCATTAATGAGACAACCGTTTCTTTTATTCCTAAGTTGTTGGTCTTCGGTTTAATTATTTTGCTCGTTGGTCCTGTTAGCTTGGCCTTATTTATTGATTACATCAAAGAATTGCTTGGCCGTATTCCTAGCTTGGTGAACTAATGAATATTAGCGGACTACAAATCGAGCAATACATGTTGGTGTTCATGTTTGCCTCCTTGCGCATGTTTGGACTATTTTTGACGGCGCCTATGTTGGCATTTCGCAATTTACCAATCCTCTATCGCTTAATGTTTTGCTTGGTATTTGCTTTGTATATGATGCCGTTTTTATCAACGGAGCATTTGGTTGACGCCAATAGCACCATGACTTTTGGCATGTCTGTCATTGAGCTTTCCATTGGCGCTTTTATTGGCTTTCTCATTCGCGTAGGATTTATGGTGATCGAAATTGCTGCAGAGGTCTTGTCATTTCAAGCTGGCTTTAGCTTTGCATCTACCTTCTTTCGTGACCCCACTCTTGACTCTGGTTTGATGGGGCAGTTCTTAGGCTTAATTGCCATCGCACTTACTTTTGCGCTAAACATTCATTTGGTGTTGATTGATGCAATCATTGGGAGTTTTAAAACCATTCCATTTGGGGTTTGGCCAAGTAGTTGGGACTCTAAGGCTGTGGTAGATTTAGTAGTGATTTCTTTTCGCTTGGGTCTGATTTTGTCAATGCCAGTATTGCTTGTCTACATGATGTTTAATTTGACTCAAGCATTTTTGGGTAGAACAAGTCCCCAGATGAATTTATTTTCTGTAGGTTTTGCGGTCAGCATCCCCTTAGCCTTTTTAGTTATTTTTATGATTCTTCCGGATTTACAAATTGTACTTGAGCGATCCTTAGAAAACCCGATGCAAATTATTCGTCAGGGTTTGGAGGATTCGGGTGCGCGCTAATTATTTTTTGCTGATAGCAGTGCTCTTTTGTGGCGCAGTGAATGCACAATCTCAAACTGGCTCAGTTGAAGAAGCTATTTCTCCAAAATTGCTTGCAGTTGATAATGCTGCGCTTGATCAGCTGCAGAACGTGCCAGATAGTTGCGAGGAAAAATTCCCTTATCCCAAGACCAATTCCACCAATAAAGACCCCTATGCAGATTCAGGAGCTGACACCTGCCAGCGTTTATTGATTCGCGGTAAACGGATACAGTGTGAAATTGAAGGTTTAGTAGAGGGATCACCCAAGAAAACCACTACAGCTGGAAAAGTAGAGTTGGCTACTTGGGCTCGTTGCAATGGAAAGATAGCCCAAGTGTTGGTGGATGGTTATTACATGGCTGCGAGTGAGATTGAGCGCAGATTAGATGTATGCAGCTCGAATTATTATGCAGATCCCGGTAAGCCGCCTAAATTTAGTCTATACCAACGATTTTTAAAGTGGTACACCAGCAATGATTTAACACCCCCTCCGACTGATGAAATGCTAGAAGTAGCCATTAAGCAGTCAACCCCGCTCGATAGCAATCAATACAAAGTCGGTTTGATGAAGTGCGAATGGATGTTTACGAGGAGTAAAGCTCCCTTTATAGATCCCTTGCCAGGCGGGAGTATTGTAGACCGACCTAGCGATATTTCACCTGAAGGCAGTAGCCCTAAAAAGAATGCTCCCGTCAAGAAAAAGGCTAAAAAAACCACGTCTAGTACTTAATGGCGCCCTGGGGGATAAACGAATTGGCGTAAAAAGCCGTTAGTACCCTTATGAAAAACTATAAGAAACCATCTTATCTTGGAGTCCCTATGACGGCATTTCGTAAATTACCGCTAGCCTTGGCTATTACCCTTTTTAGTATTTCTGCCCTCGGTAGTGACCCACACACTTCTGCACCAACAGCTAGTGTGGCGGCAGATAAGCCTAAGGTAGTTGTAACATCAGGCCCCAGCGATGATGAGCTGAGTAAAGCTTTGCTCAATAAGATTAATAAAGGCTCTGGCGATATCGTGATTCGCACGAGTGACTTGCCTGCTGGTACTCCAGCTACTACAGTTGCTGAAGTAAAACCAAAGGTGGTCGTCAAAACTGCAAAAGTAGAGGCAAAGGCAGAGGACAAGGGTGGTCATAGTGAGGCGATGCACTGGTCTTATATTGATGGTCCCTCAGGACCAGAAAATTGGGCCAATATTGACAAAGCCAATCTAGCTTGCACTAAGGGTAAGACCCAATCCCCGATTAATATCAATTTAGATAATGCGGTGAAGGTAGAGCTCGATCCACTTGAGTTTGACTATCGCCCATCTCAATTGGCTATTACAGATAATGGCCATACTATCGTGGTCAAGTATGGTGAAGGCAGCAATATCTTTATTGATGGCCGTCAGTATCGCTTAGTCCAGTTTCATTTTCATAAGCCCAGTGAAGAAGCTATTAATGGCGAGCGCATGGAGATGGTGGTTCACTTAGTGCATCAGCATTATGATGGTAGCCTTGCCGTTGTGGCTGTCTTGCTCACCACTAAGATGAAAAAATATTGGTGGGCTAGTGATAATCCTAAGGGCAATCCATTAATTCAGACGCTCTGGAATAACATCCCAATCGTTAAAGAGCAGACCGATACTCCTGGTATCGTGATTAATGCCAGCCAATTACTACCTCAAGATCGTGGCTATTTCACTTACATGGGCTCTTTAACTACCCCGCCATGTTCTGAGGATGTACGCTGGTTCGTCTTGAAAACTCCAGTACTCGTTTCCGAAGAGCAGGTGCAAAACTTTGGACGCATTTACCCTATGAACGCCAGGCCATTGCAGCCAAAGGGCGATCGTGTGATTAAAGAGTCTAAATAAAGCAAGTAGTTACTAACTTTACTTGTTGAAATAGCTAAAATTAAAACCGCTGGGAATCACTTCCAGCGGTTTTTGTATTTAAATCGGCAAAAATTACCGGTCTATGACCAATAGCCAAAAGACTCATTTATTTACTAGGTGCTTACGCTAAGCTAATAAATCTAGTTTCATGGAGTAGTTAATTGATTCTGTATATGAATCAATAGCTTATAAAAAGAATAGGATCATTTCCCGCTTTTTAAATTCTGGCACGAAACTTGCATATCTCCATACGTGAATTTTCCTCTTTTGGAGATGCTATGAATGCTGTGCCGAAGTACGATCCACTCAGTTTTGGTGAAACTGCGCTCAAATTGCGCACGTATCGTCAGCAGGTGCTCGGCAATAATTTAACCAACTCCGATACACCAACCTTTAAAGCACGGGATATTGACTTTGGTAGTGTGCTAGAAAATCAACTCCAGGGCTTAGATAGTTCACGGTCTTTATCATTAGTCACCACTAATGATCGCCATCTTCCTGGAACTACAGTAGCTGACGATCCTAATTTGCTATACCGCATACCGATTCAACCATCGATGGATGGCAATACAGTTGATGCTGATGTTGAATTGAGTGAATTTACAAAAAATTCGGTATTTACCCAATCGGCACTCACTTTTCTGGGCGGAACCATTAAGGGCCGTATGTCAGCAATCACGGGGCAACCATCATGAGTCTGATGGCTACATTTAATATTGGGACTACAGGCTTGGTAGCCCAATCCTTGCGTTTGAATACAACGGCGAGCAATATTGCCAATATTGAAAGTGTGTCTGGCCCGGATGGTAAGCCTTATCGTTCGCGTCAGGTGGTTTTTACAGCTACACAACCAGCAGGTATGCCTGGCTCCGGTGTGGCGGTAACGCAAATTGTTGAGAGTACTACCCCACTGCGACGCGAATATAAACCAGGCCATCCTAAAGCTGATAAGTCTGGGTATGTAGACATGCCAAACGTAAATCCCACAGAAGAAATGGTGAATATGATTTCAGCATCACGTTCTTACCAGATGAATATTGAAGCTATGAATGTAACCAGGCAGTTGATGTTAAGTACGATGGATTTGGGTAAATAAAAAAGTAAATGACAGTTAATACTCGTCAAGAATAAAAGAGGATCAAATGACAACAAGTGCAATGAGTAATATTCGGATTTATGACCCATTAACGGCAAACAATCCTTCTACATCGACATCAGTTGCGACTACAGCTGCTAGTCAAACACAGAATTTTTTGAAGCTATTAGTAGCGCAAATTCAAAATCAGGATCCAACTGCTCCAATGGATGCATCCACCATGACGTCTCAGATGTCGAGTCTGAGTATGGTCAATAGCATGCAGGATATGAATACGTCATTAAGTTCCTTATTAGCACAAATGCAAAGTGCTAATTTTATTACTCAAGCGTCATCGATTGGACATAGCCCTTTAGCAGCCAGTAATTCAATTGCCTATCAAGGTACGGGTGGTGTGGCGATGGGTGCTAACTCTGTAAATGCGCTAAGTGATTTAGTGGCAACAATCAAAGATGGCAGTGGTACAGCTGTTAGAACAATTGACTTAGGTAGTGTGCAGGCAGGAATGACTAATTTTTCATGGGACGGTATGGATTCCACTGGGACACAATTAGGCGCTGGATATTATTCCGTAAGCTTATCAGGAACTACTGCAGCTGGAGTGATAGATAACACGCCAACTAATTATGTGGCATCACCGGTGGTAGCAGTATCAAAGGCAAGTAATGGTACGGATGTCAATTTAGCGCTTGCCGACGGTAGAACGGTGTTGGCTACAAGTGTTACGCAGTGGGATAGCTAATAAATAGTGTATCAGAAGATAAATAGAGACATAAAGGACAGGAATCATGGGATATAGCATTGCAGTATCAGGATTAACTTCAACTGCTGAGGCAATAGATGTAACGAGTAATAATATTGCCAATGCTTCAACGATTGGGTATAAAGCAGGTGAATACGTCTTTTCAGATGAATTCTTTAGAGCGCAAGATCCTCAAAGTAAGGACCGTAGTGGTATGGGTGCCTATCGAATGGCAATTCGGCGCGACCAAAATTACGGCACAATCACTAATACACAAAACAATTTAGATTTAGCGATTACTGGTCCTGGAATGTTTGTATTGGCTAAAAATGTAACGGGAACAACACCAACGCAAAGCCCATCCGTCTTTAACTTTACTCGTAACGGACAGTTTGGCGTAGACAGCCAAAGCCGAATCGTAAATGAAAATGGTCAGTTTTTAGTAGGATATCCAGCAACAGCTGGCCAAGTAAATTATGCGGCAAAGTCGGTTCTCACTTTAGATCAAACACCATTGCCATCAGCACCAACAACGCAATCACAGATCTCACAAAATATCAACAATAGCGGTGCAGTAATTGGTACTCCATTTGATCCGACTAGTAACCTGACTTATACGCAATCAACATCGCAAACGGTATTTGATAATTCAGGAAATCAACATACACTATCTCTTTATTATCAGAAAATTACAGCAGCGCCCTTATATATATTTGCTTCTGCCACAGCAGTAGCGTCAGCTAATGGTGGAGGTCAGTATGCATACAATGCCACACAAGATATTACCGCAATACCAACAGGTGGAGGGTACGCAACTTTAACAGCGCTTGCCGGCACCAATGCAACCAATGCCTCGCTTGATTCAACTAAATCCATTGCATCAACCGCTACAGCCGGACTAGGAGGGGCAGCAAATCATTTGGTAGCATTGAGCATAACATCGATGGTCGCAGTGCCTGCTAATCAGGCAGTTACTTATCAGATGAATATGGCCGATGGTACATCCGCCATGGTGACAAAAACAGCAGCAGGAACATACAAAGCTTCAGTCGATCGTTATGCAATTTATGCAACATTAGATGGCGCAGTTTTGCCCAATTCAAATGCTGCTGTACAGGCGGCCACGCCGAATCAATTAGGATCTATGGCATTTTTGGGCGGACGAAATATCGATTCTATTGCAAAAGATAATCTAGGAAATACTCAATACAACTCTACCTATGGATTTACTGCTGCTGTAAGTCCCAGTAATGTGGTGGGTATGACTATTGATAGTTCGCAAATGTCAGCAAATTCTGCGGCGCAGCAAACTTATGTCAATTCCCAAAATGGAAATTCATTGGCACAAGTCACAGGTTTTACAGTAGATGCTGGGGGAAACTTAACGGCTGCTTATGATAATGGTTCAACGAAAATTCAAGGACAGGTTGCCATTGCTACATTTAATAATACTGAGGGCTTGATACCTGTTGGCGCGAATGCATATGAAATGTCAGGAACTACTGGAATGCAATCCGGAGCAGTCATTTACGGATCAGCAAATACTGGAAATCTTGGTGCGATCAGAAGTAAAGCATTAGAAAGTTCAAACGTGGACTTAACAGCGCAGCTGGTTAAGTTAATGACTTTACAGCGTCAATACACAGCGAATTCACAAGCGGTTAAAGTTGAAGCCGCAACGATTGTTGATGATGCAATTCGCATTGGCCAATAAAGATTAATGACAAAATATGATTAATCGTTTTGCTTATACCTCGATGACTGGTGGCACCGCATCTAATGCACAATTGGCAGTCACAGCTAATAATTTAGCTAATGCACAAACACCAGGATTTAGAGAGCTTATAAGTGCGTATCGCACAGATCCCATTAAGGGGGTTGGAGCAGATACAAGGGCGTTTGTAGCAGATACGACACCAGGAAATAATTTTACAACTGGTCAAATTAAAACTACCGGAAACCCATATGACATGGCCATTAGAGGTGATGGATTGTTTGTAGTTAGAAAACCTGATGGCACAGAGGCTTATACAAAATCAGGGCAATTTTTTGTCAATGAACAAGGGGTTTTACAGGCAGGGCGAGATGTGCCTGTAGTTGGCACAGGTGGAAACATTACTATCCCCCCAAATGCTATTGTGCAAATAGCAGAAGATGGCCAGATTTTTACTCAGCTACCTGGTACGCAATTTCTCAATCAAGCAGGAAAATTAAAGTTAGTTAATCCTAATCCCGCAGATCTAGTTCGTGATGAAGATGGATTGTTCAATTTACCGGGTGGCCAAGCAGCAAATGATGGAACAGTCAAAGTGATACAAGGTGCATTAGAGTTAAGTAACGTCAATCCAGCTCAATCTATGGTGCAGATCATAGCCCAGACCCGATTGAATGATTTAAATATTCGTTCGATACAAGCGGCTGATACTAATGCCAGGTCAGCCGTATCACTTTTATCGCTATCAAAAAGTTAATAAAGTAGAAAGTTAATTATGTTAAGGTCACTATGGATTGCCAAAACGGGGATGGATGCTCAGCAAGCTAATCTCGATGTCATTTCACATAACTTAGCCAACTCATCGACTACTGCTTATAAAAAGATTCAGCCAATATTTGCAGATTTGTTATATACCACTATCAGAGCGGCAGGTTCTAATTCAAATGCACAAAATTTATTGCCTACTGGCTTACAAATTGGTGCTGGATCTGCAGTAACATCCACGGAGCGAATCAATGTCCAGGGTCCATTACTGCAAACAGGTAATAACTTAGACGTGGCAATTCAAGGTAATGGTTTTTTTCAAATTCAATTAGCTGATGGTACCCAGGCATATACTCGCAATGGCTCTTTCAGTTTAAGTGCAACTGGTCAAATAGTGACCACTCAGGGCAATACAGTTGCAGGGGCAGGAGTGATTCCGCCAACTGCAACGGGAATTATTATTAATACGGCAGGATTGGTACAGTACACGCTTCAGGGAAGCACCACTCCAGTTACAGCAGGCCAATTGACCATGGCAACATTTGCCAATCCCGCAGGCTTATCCGCTTTGGGAGACACCAACTTTATTCCAACCCCAGCCTCAGGTACTGCTCAAACACAGATCGCGGGGACTAATGGTATGGGGTCAATCAATCAATACTTTGTTGAGCAATCTAACGTGAACGTTGCAGAAGAAATGGTCAATTTAATTGCTGCTCAACGCGCCTATGAAATTAATACTCGCGCAGTTACAGCATCTGACCAAATATTGCAACGCGTTAGTAACTTGGGGCAATAATTGAATAAGCTACTGCACCGTTATGCCCTCTTGGTAGGAGGATTGGCATCTTGTGTTGCTATATTGGTTAGTTGTGCAAGCGCAGATAAGCCAACCTTACTATCAACACCTGTTAGTGCAAGGCCAAAACCAATTGCAAATACATCGGCAAATATGGGTAGCTTATATCCAGCCAATGAAGGCAGTCCCTACGAAACAAGAACATATCGCCCATTATTCGAAGACCGCAGAGCACGTAACGTGGGAGATACTTTAACAATTGTCCTAAATGAAACCACTAGCGCAGCGAAAAATAGCAATATGCTCGCAGAGCGAAAGGCAAGCACTAGCTCAAACTTTGGCAATACCAGTACAACTCCTAATGGAGTAATGACTAGCATAGCCAATATTGCTAACTTTGCTGGATCTGGTGATTTGAAAAATGAAGGAACTGGCGCGAGCGCTGTGAATAATACCTTTGCAGGCACAATTACATGCACCGTAGTTGAAGTTTTATCAAATGGTAATTTAGTAGTGGCAGGAGAAAAACAGGTTGCTGTTAGTAATGAAGAGGAAGTGATTCGCTTTGGGGGTGTAGTGAACCCCAATACTTTAGTTGCTAATTCGGTCTCATCTCAGCAAGTTGCAGACGCTCGGATTGAATATCGTGGTCGTGGTGCGACTGATGATACTCAAGGTACAGGTTGGTTTACGCGCCTACTCTTGAAGATTGCGCCATTATGATTAGGTTTTTTCATAAACGTATTTTTCGGGCAATTTCGTTTGGGGTTGTGTTGGCAACAGCATTCCCATATCAAGCACAAGCCGATCGTATAAAAGACTTTACATCCGTTGCTGGCCAAAGACCAAACCAATTGGTAGGTTATGGATTGGTAATGGGCTTAGATGGCTCTGGCGACCAAACAACGCAGACGCCGTTTACTATTCAAAGCGTGCTACAAATGTTAAGCGTATTAGGTATCACAGTTCCAACAACGGGAACGCAGTCCCAACTGCGTAATACTGCTGCCGTAATGGTTACTGCGGAATTACCAGCTTTGGGTAGACCAGGACAACCAATTGATGTAACGGTTTCTTCTATTGGTAATTCCACAAGTTTAAAAGGTGGAACTTTAGTAATGACACCATTGCGAGCAGCTGATGGGCAAGTGTATGCTCAGGCACAAGGTAGTGTTGTCATATCCGGAGCGAGTGCTAAAGCAGGAGGAGCTGCTACTACAGTAAACCATTTATCAGCAGGAAGAATTCCTAGTGGCGGCTTAATTGAGCGCGCAGTGCCATCGTTATTACCAGATGAATTTATACAGTTAGACTTGCAACGCGCTGATTTTTCCTTGATGCAAAAAACTACGGAAGCAATTGGCAGGCGATTTGGATTAGGCACGGCACTACCAATAGATTCACACTCCATTCAGGTGCGCGTTCCTCTTGAGCCACTTAAGCGCGCTGCATTTATGGCGACCCTAGAGCAAATAGAAGTCGAGCCGGTGAGTTCAGCAGCCAAGGTGGTATTAAATTCTCGTACTGGTTCAGTGGTGATGAACCAAGCGGTTCATTTATCACCATCAGCAGTAGCACATGGAAACTTAACAGTCAGAATTAATCAAACGCCAACAGTTAATGAGCCACTCCCTTTTAGTCGGGGTCAAACCACGGTCTCTGTTCAAGATACTGCAACGATTGATAATGGCGGCAAAGAAAATAGTTTGATTAGCGTACCAGCTGGCGCTAATTTGGATACGGTGGTTAGGGCTCTCAATATGTTAGGAGCTACCCCTCAAGATCTTATTGCTATCTTGCAATCATTAAGAGCGGCTGGTGCACTTCGTGCCGAGCTAGAAGTGATCTAATGGATATCAATTCAGTTACCTCAACGGTTGATTTAAACACGGCAAAGTTATTGGTAGATCAAACAGCACCTATTAAACAGAGTAGCCAGACAAAAACTGAAGCTCAAATTCGCAGTTCAGCACAAGGCTTTGAAAGAATATTAATTAGGCAAATGTTAAGCACAATGCGTAACCCAAGTATTCGAGGCGATGATGATGCGCGCACGGCATCTACTGGTTATTTAGAAATCGCCGATGATACTTTGGCCGAAACCTTGTCTAAAGGAAAGGGCATGGGTTTTGGTGACAAAATGGCGCAGGCGTTATTACAGCAGGCCAATGTCAAACAATTAATCGCAAATGACCAAAAAGCCGTTACTACAAAAGTAAGTAGGCCCATTGCCTACCCAGCAAATGTGGCTAATACTTCAAATTAAAACTTTTTATGCCAATTTATAACATCTCGGACACTGCGTATGCTGGCTTACAAATAGCGCAAGCAGGGATGTTGGTAACCTCGCAAAACGTTACCGGTTCTTCACTGGACGGATTTACGCGCAGAAATGCCAACACCGTCATGGATGCATTAGCCCCAAACTCCTTGCAATTAAATGGTACGAGTTTTGCTGTTGATGGATTTACACGTCAATATTCATCCTTGATTGGTGCCCAGTTATTAACGCAACAATCAAAATCGAGTTATTCAGATACCCTAGTTCAATACACCTCTTCGTTGGATAGCTTGGTATCGGATAAGAACACTGGATTATCTACCTCACTAGCGAACTTTTTTAATGCATTTGGTACTTATGCTGCAGATCCCACTAGTTTAGCTTCGGCGTCAGCAATTACTGCTGCTGCGACTGACGTTTCTAACCGTATGGCAGGGATGTCATCCATTCTGACCCAACTTCAGACTAGCGCCCAATCTGGAATGACAGATACAGTTAATCAGGTCAATACGCTCTTGCCTGAATTGGCTAGTATTAATCATCAAATCATCAACGGAACTAGCCCGGGTAATACCGCGCCATCGGCTGACTTATTAGATCGAAGAGACCAAATACTGACCAGTTTGCAAAAATTAGTTGGCGGTCAAAGTCTCATTAATCCCGATGGTACTGCTACTCAACTACTGAATGGCTTGCCTTTAGTGGAAAAAGGATTTGCTAATAAACTTACTATTAGCAATGATCAAAAAGCCATTAATCTAATCTACAACACCAAAAATAGTGCGGGACTCAATAATGTGCAATCCATATCGACTATTGCGGGAGGTCAGGCGGGAGCATTATTAAATATTATCAATAATTTTGTACCAAATGTGACGCAAAGACTTAATGCAACAGCCATGGCATTGGTAAAGGTGGCTAATCAAGCTGGTCAAACTGGTCAGGGAAATGCGACTAAGGTGCCTATTTTTGGATTTCAAATAGGCAATAATATTTACTCAAGTCTTTCGACGGGAGATATTACTTCAACGATTCCAAATATCACCAGCCTTGCAGATTTGCAGTCTTTATATAGTAGTTTGAGTAATGCGATTGATGCAAGTTCAACCTTAACAACAGGACTAATTACTGGGACAAATAATGGCCAGGTTATTTCAATCGTTGCTCAGCCAAATGCAGCCGCGGCAACTTATACCTTGGCACAAGTGGGCGCTACCAATCAGGTCACACTATCAGCAACCATTAATGGCGCTGTGGTTTCGCAAACTAGCAGTATTACGGATGCGACATTAGGATCATCACAAACACTTAATTTTGATAAACTAGGGGTTGCCGTAACGATTGCCAATCCTGTGGCTTACGCAGTGTCAAATGCGACTGGCTTGATATCCAATAGCACCCCTTTTGGTGGTCATAATACCAATGTCGGACAAATATCTCTATCAAACAACTCTCTGGCTGGGACCTATACGCTCACTCAGATTGGAACTACATTACAAATGAGTGGCACCATTAATGGAGCTGCTGTAACTCAAACAGTCACAGTAGGATCTGGAAATCAAAATTTAAATTTTGATCGCTTTGGCATTAATATTCCTGTCTCAAATGCTACGGCTGATAGCGGCACTGTTATCGCGACTGATATTGCACATGCAGCCAATATCGTTGTTTCGGCAGCAAATTACAGTATCCCAGTGACAAGCGGCATTCAAGTAGCCACACCATTAGTCGCTGGCCCCCCAGCCACTTCTGTTAGCGCAATCAATATTAGTACAACAGCATCGCCGGGTACGTATACGTTTACAGCAGATGCTGTTGGTAACCTCACAATTTCAGGCGTGGTAAACGGTAGTGCTACCACTCAAACAGTTTTAGTCTCTAATGGCTCAGCAGGCCCGATTAATTTTTCTCAATTTGGAATTTCCATCACCACAAATGGACCAGCAACTGGAGCTGTAGTTGCAACAGCGATCGCAGCCTTAGTGCCTAACTCAATTACGGTAATGCCAAATGCAGATTCTGGTATATCGCTAGCTCAGCATATTAATAATAAGACGATTGTTGTGCAAGGTAATGCCAATCAATTACAACTCTATGGTTTAACGGCGGCAAATTTTCGTTCCGTAGCCCCATCTGATCCTAATGCCTATATGAATGGCGCCACCCCAATTATTAGCTCAGCAGCAGCAAATGCAGTATCTGCCATGAGTGGTGTTATTGGTGACTCTGTTGCTAGCTTGGTTACTGATGTTGGTAATCAAGTGTCAACCTGGACCAATAATCAAAAAGCTGACACTGCCGTATTGGGAAATTTAACTACTCAACAACAAAGTGTATCTGGTGTGAACTTAGATGAAGAGGCTGCCAACCTATTGAAATATCAGCAACTCTATAGTGCATCGAGTAAAGTATTGCAAACTGGTAACCAAATGTTTAGCGCCTTATTGGCGATCATGGTTTAGGGGTAAATAATGACAATTCGTATTAGTTCTAATCAAATTTTAGATGCTGGGGTTCAGTCAATGGACGCTAGTCTTACTGAAGCCATGTCCCAACAGCAAAAAATTTCTAGTGGCAACAACTACAGTAAGGCCTCTGATAATGCCTATGCGGTAGCCCGCGGCGTTAGACTCAGTTTTGATACAACAAAAATGGCGATGTTCACTCAAAATCAAAATTTTGTTGCTAGTTCCATGGCTAATTCCGATACGCAATTTAGTAGTATTGGTAATCAGATGAATATCCTTCAGCAATTGATGGTGCAATCACAAGATGGTTCATTAAATGCATCCAATTACACTGAACTGCAGCAGGCAGCCCAAGGTTACCTTGATACTATCCAGACCCAAGCTACTGCGCTTGATGGGACTGGAAAACCTATATTTCCCCAAACTGCGACAGTAAACCGAGTACAAATAGAGCCCAATGTCATGGTAAATACTGCCGTTAAATATAGTGATGCATTTGGTGGCGCAGGAGCACCTTCCAAAACCGATGTGATAGCCAAAATTCAGGATTTTGTCAATTATTTAGGCCATAAAGCAGCAGGCCAAAATATTGATACAACAGCGATGCAGTTGGTTGCAAAAGGGCTACAAGATGCTTCTAGTCAGATCAGTATTGTTCAGGAGGGCGCCGGCGCTATAGCCAAACAGGTTGATAATTCAAAAAATGCGACCAATTCAATTGATACTCAGTTAAAGGCTACCTCGTCGGCACTGTTAGATACGGATCTGGCGGCAGCTACAGCGGCTTATACTAGAGCCCAAACGATTTTATCGGCTGCTCAGGCAATGTTTGCCAAAATCAGCCAAACTAATTTGTTTTCAAAACTATAAATGGATTGAGTAGCTAGTATGAATATTCCACTGGGTTGGATTATCGCGATGGCTTGTGCTTTGGGGGGTTATGCTCTTCACGGCGGTCACATCATGGTTCTTTGGCAGCCAACCGAAGTGCTCACGATTGTGGGCGCTGCGCTAGGTACGATGATTGCTTCAAACACAATGGTCAATTTAAAGAAAACTCTCGCTGCATTAGGCGGGGCTTTTAAATCTAAAGGCTCGGTAAAGCAGATGCACTTAGACTTGCTCTGCCTGATGTTTGAAATATTACAAAAAATTAAGCGCGATGGCCTGATGTCTTTGGAAGGTGATATTGAAGAGCCCGAAGCTAGCCCACTCTTTGAAAAATATCCACTAGTCAGCAAAGACCATCACTTAGTAGATTTTATTACTGACTATTTACGCATGATGCTTGGTGGCTCACTGGATGTTATTCAGATCGAAAGCTTGATGGACCAAGAGCTTGAAGTGCACCATCAAGAAATCCATATTCCTGTAGCATCCGTGACAAACGTGGGTGATGGTTTGCCAGCGTTTGGTATTGTTGCGGCGGTGATGGGTGTAGTACACACCATGGGTTCGATCGGTTTGCCACCAGCTGAATTAGGCAAGTTGATTGGTGCGGCTCTAGTAGGTACCTTCTTGGGTATTTTGCTGGCCTACGCGATCGTCTCTCCAATTGCTAAAGTGCTAGAGCAGAACGGTGAGGCTGATACTCGCTCATTTATGGCTGTGAAAGCCATCTTGATTGCAAGCTTAAGTAATTTTCCACCAGCAGCTGCAGTCGAGTTTGGTCGCAAGGTATTATTTAGTTACCAAAGACCATCATTTGCTGAGTTGGATGAGGGTACTAAAGCCGTTAAAGGAAAGTAGTAGAGCATGGCTAAGACT
>Ga0007801_10000372_pt1 | contig 14592 bp, 8 predicted proteins | sample CryBogmetaGMA2M_FD_60372 | JGI IMG/M metagenome (GOLD analysis project Ga0007801, IMG submission 60372) | Freshwater microbial communities from Crystal Bog, Wisconsin, USA - MA2M | ecosystem: Environmental > Aquatic > Freshwater > Lake | place: Crystal Bog, Wisconsin, USA | collected 2009-07-06
CGACGTCTCGGGGCATCATTCCAAGCACATGAATGAATTCCTCAATCGCCCCGTCGATACCGTGATCACCGTCTGCGGAAATGCCGATCAGGCCTGCCCGATCTTTCCCGGTCAGATGCATCGCTTTCACTGGGGATTTGACGATCCCGCCCATGCCGCGGGAGGCGACGAAGAGGTGCTCAATGAATTCCGACGGGTGCGCGACCAGATCAAACTTGTATTTGAAGCTTATGCATCCGGCCTGGAGCAGGGCACAACATTAACAAGCCATTTGGATCAACCTGCAGTCGTATGAGCTCACTCACTAAAAAACTCTCTTTCCTGGATCGTTATTTAACCGTCTGGATCTTTACCGCAATGGCGGCGGGCATTGCCTTGGGATATTTCATCCCGGGGGTGGAGGGATTCATCAACTCCTTTCAGGTTGGCACCACCAACATACCCATCGCCATCGGGTTGATTCTCATGATGTATCCGCCTTTTGCCAAGGTGCGTTATGAAGATCTCCCCGATGTGTTCAGGGATAAAAGGATCCTGGGTTTAGCTATCCTGATGAACTGGATCATCGCCCCGCTGTTCATGTTCTTTTTGGCGATCACTTTCGTACCGCACCGGCCCGAGTACATGGCCGGACTTATTCTGATCGGTCTGGCACCCTGTATCGCGATGGTGATCGTCTGGAACGACCTTGCCAAAGGGTCAACAGAATATGCAGCGGGTCTGGTGGCGTTCAACGCCATCTTTCAGGTCTTATTTTTCAGTATTTACGCCTATGTGTTCCTGACCATCCTGCCGCCCGTATTCGGACTCGCGGGCTCCGAGGTGAATGTGACCATCACCCAGATTGCCAAAAGCGTAGCCATCTATCTGGGCATTCCCTGCATCGCCGGAATGCTGACGCGGATGATCATGCTCAAGCTCGTTTCCAAGGAGTGGTATCACGGGCATTTCGTTCTGCAGATCGGAAAGATAACCCTCATCTCCCTGCTCTTCACCATCGTGGTGATGTTTAGCTTGAAGGGGAAACTCATCATCACCATCCCGATGGATGTGGTGACAATAGCCATCCCCCTGCTGGTCTATTTTGTGGTTATGTTCCTGCTCACCTTTTTTATCACGGCAAGAATGGGAATCGATTACAAACGCTGCTGCACATTGTCCTTCACGGCCTCCAGCAACAACTTTGAACTGGCTATCGCCGTGGCGATCGCGGTATTCGGAATTCATTCAGGTGCTGCTTTTGCCGCCGTCATCGGGCCCTTGGTTGAAGTTCCGATCATGATCGGACTCGTTACTGTCGCCCTCTGGCTGAAGGGCAAATACTTTACCAAAGAGATGAACGCGACCTAGTGTTTCCTATGCGGGGATGTGCCGCTCTCTGCGCTGCTGTGGGGCGCAAAAAACTATCGCCCTGTTTCGAGCTGTCATTATCATGCTCCCTTCATGGAGAGAACCACTCACTCAGCCACCAATACCACGGCGGATGTCCGCAAGTTTGGAAACTCCGAAGCGGATTTCCGAGTCTATGAACGGCTCGCGGAAATGATGGCCCAGGGGAAGCACGGGGAGCGCTGGAAGATCCGAACCTTCAGCCCCGATTCCGTAGAAGCCGCTCGTCTCGATCCCTTTGGCGTCCTGCGGCTAGACCGGGCATTTCTTCCGATCAGAAATCAGGGGAGCGAAGTCAACACAGCCAAGGCGATCTTCGGCCCCTTCCTCATCAAACCCGAGAGTCTGGGAAAATTGACTGCGGTCCTTGGTGACATACTGCTCCAGGGAGTCGTCAAGGAGCACCTTGCGGGCGGTGGTTCCGTGGCCTTTGCCGTCGGTCCGCACAAGTCGTATGCCGACATTCCTGTTTCCGGCATGGCCGCGGCGCAACTGGGAAGCGCGATCGCCTGCAATCAGACGGAGTTCACCCATCGGCAGGTGAGTTTGCAAGAACTCTCAGGCTATAAGGTGATCGACGACGGGATTCTTCGCTCAGCCAATGTCTTGCAGACCTTTCCCGACAGCAAATCGGGCAAGGATGACGCCTTCGCCGAGATCCGCGACCACGCGAACATGCTCGCCATGAAGGAATATACCCGTCTGGTGCGTCAGGGAGGACAGATCTTCTGGATCAACGAGGGTGGCTCGGAGAGCAGAGCCGATATGCTGGAGGGAGAGCAGATTGCCGCACGCGCCAGCAAGGGAAGTGCCGGACTCTTGCATCATTACAACAAGCGGGGAGCGGATCGCATTCTCACAATTCCCTATGCCATGGACTGCGATCCCTTCAAGCCGGGTGGAGGCTTTGAGCCCCACGAAGTCCCCTTTCTCTTCCTGAAACCACGGTTCATGCACGGCGATGAGGAAGTCCATGCAATGATGGAGGAAACCCTCGCGGCATATAACGGGATCAAATTACCTGAATCCCTCCCCGCCCGCTATGAAACTGAAGCGGAGCAGAACGAGCGCCTCGGCCTCACGGCGTGAGGCTTGCAGAACTTATACCAATCACCTCGGAAATGACACTATCCGGCTGGTTTTTTTGCTGCTCTTGCTCCCGCAATCAGTACTCTGTGGGCTCCGCTTCGCGAAGGCTATCACAACGGCTCCGCGAGGCCCGTTATAGGCGTGTGGCTGAGTTGTCATCCCACTAGTATGTTCTACCATTGTCCTTTCCAAAGAACTCGATTCACGGCCAGTACTCGACGGCAGGTGGTTTCATCACAGCCGAACTTCGGAGTTCGGATTAAATATAGTCGGTATAGTCCGCATTGAACATCTGCGAGGCGATTTCCAACTCCAGATCGGCAGGTTCCGCCTCCTGTGCCAGTCCCTCGCGATACGCAACACGGGCCACTTCGGTGGCGATGCGCAGGGAAACTTCGCGAATGCGGCTCAGGGAGGGATAGACCCGTCCTTCGGATAGCTCTTCCGGCGTCACTAATTCGGAAAGCGTGCGTGCGGCAGTCAGGAACATTCCGTCGCTCACGGTTCGGGATTGCGAGGCAAGAACGCCGAGACCGACACCGGGGAAAATATAGACATTGTTTCCCTGACCCGAAACGATGCGGCGCCCCCCGAAGTCGACGGGAGGCATGGGGCTTCCACTGGCAAAAATCGCCCGCCCGCCGCTCCATTCGATGGCTTCATGGGAAGTGCACTCCGCCTTGGAGGTGGGATTGGAGAGCGCGAAGATGATCGGGCGTTCGTTGTTCCCGGCCATGAGGGAAATGATCTCACGCGTAAAAACCCGTCCGGCACCGGAGACACCGATAAGAACGGTCGGCTTCACGGCACGCAGTGCGGAGGAAAGGTCGGCGCAAAACTCCGCTTCGTGGGCAAAATGTTTTTTGTGCTCGGCCAGATCGTTCATTCGGGATGCCACGACCATCCCCTTGGAATCGACAAACCAGCAGGTGCGCCTGGCCTCCGCAAGGGGCAGACCGCTGGAGACAAGATACTGCGTGAAAAGCTGCGAAATACCCAAACCCGCCTCTCCCGCACCCATGAAAAGGATCCTCTGATCCTCGGCGCGAGCCCCGCTGGCGCGGAGGGCGGAGATTATTCCCGCAACGGCAACCGCAGCAGTCCCCTGGATGTCATCATTGAAAACGCAGGCTTGGTCTCGCCAGCGATTAAGGAGGCGGAAGGCGTTGCTGTTTCCAAAATCCTCAAACTGAATCAGGCTTCCGGGAAAGATATCAGCGGCGCTCTCCATAAACTCGGTGACGAAATCATCGTACTCGGGGCCGCGCACCCGGGGTCGGCGCAGTCCGATGTAATCAGGTGCCGAGATCAGGGATTGGTTATCCGTTCCCACATCGAGTACCACGGGGAGGCAGTAATAAGGATGGAGTCCCGCGCAGGCCGTGTAGAGCGAGAGCTTGCCGATACTGATCCCTATGCCGTAGGCACCCAGATCACCCAATCCCAGAATGCGCTCGCCATCGGTCACAAGAATCATGCGCACACCGTCATTCGGCCAGTTTCGCATGATCTCGCGCACCCGTCCCCGATCCTCGATGGAGAGAAACAATCCACGCGGGCGCCTCCAAATACTGCCGTATTCCAAGCAGGCCTCTCCCACAGTCGGCGTGTAGATCAGCGGCATCATCTCTTCGAGATGGGAAAGCAGAATGTGATAAAATAGCACCTCATTCCTCTGCTGAAGCATGGTGAGATAAATATATTTATCGAGATCCGAGACCTGCTTCCGGACATTGGAAAGAATGCGCTCGGCCTGCTGATCAATCGTCAGAATGCTGGCCGGAAGCAGCCCCCTCAAGCCGAGCACATCCCGTTCATGAGCCGAAAAGGCCATCCCCTTGTTCAGGAGTGGATTGTTCAGGAGAGAGGTGCCACGCGGCAAGGGGCGCCCTCCGGTGGAAAGAATTGGCCCACGCATTATTTGTCGCGATACTAGCCTCATCCTCCACTCAGGTCAAATCCTGCCCGACAAGGGCCTTTCTCAGTGTGCAGACTACGCCGTCTGTCCCGCCTGGATCGCGGTCAGCGCAATGGTATAGACGATATCCTCGACAAGGGCACCGCGGGAGAGGTCGTTCACCGGCCTTCTCAGCCCCTGGAGCATGGGACCGATGCTGATGACATTGGCGCTGCGCTGCACCGCCTTGTAGGTGGTGTTGCCGGTATTGAGATCCGGAAAGATAAAGACTGTTGCCTTGCCGGCGACGACACTTCCCGGAGCTTTTTGGGCGGCCACCTTGGGAATGGCTGCGGCATCGTATTGAAGCGGCCCGTCGATCAGGAGGTCGGGACGCTTCGCCTTGGCAATGGCAGTGGCCTCCCTCACTTTGTCCACATCGGCTCCCGATCCCGATTTGCCGGTGGAATAGCTGATCATTGCAACCCTCGCCGGTATGCCGAAGCGCAGGGCCGACTCGGCGCTTTGGATCGTGATGTCGGCCAGTGTCTCGGCGTCCGGATTGGTATTGACCGCGCAATCTCCATAAATAAGCACCTGCTCCGGCATGCACATGAAAAAAATGGAAGAGGCGACTTTCACTCCGGGCTGAGTCTTGATGATCTGAAGGGCGGGTCGGATCGTATTGGCCGAGGAATGGAGAGCTCCTGAAACAAGACCGTCCACCTCGCCGAGCGCGAGCATCACGGTGCCGAGCCAGACTGTATCCTCAAGCAGTTCCTCCGCGCCTTGCGGAGTCAGGGCCTTGTGTTTGCGCATTTCCACAAGCGGAGCCACATACTTTGATCGAACCAGATCGGGGTCGATGATTTCCACGGAGTCAGGGAGTTCGACTTCCTGATTTCTAGCCACTTGGAGGATGATTTCAGGTTTACCAAGCAGAACGCAGCGGGCTATCCCCCGTTCGGCACAGAGGGCGGCGGCCCTGATGGTGCGTGGCTCTTCCCCTTCGGGCAGCACAATGCGGCGTGACGTTTTCTTGGCGAGTTCGGCAAGACGGAAACAGAAGGCCGCCGGAGACATGCGCACCTCGACGGGAGCAACGCTGTGGGATGTGATCCACTCGGCATCAATGTGGCTGGCGATGAAATCCATGGAAAGCTGGGCTCTCTCAATGTCATCTGCCGGAACTTCCGTGCTCATGCGACTAAGGTGCGTGGCGGTTTCCCAACTATTGGTGGAGACCCGCAGGAGCGGAAGACCGGTCTGCCAGGCAGGGAGACAGAGATCCATGACCTTTTCCTCGAGTTTGGTGTCACCGGTGAGGAGCAGTCCCGCCATTGGGATCTTATTGAGGGCAGCCATGGCGACACCAAGGATCACATCGATCCGGTCGGCAGGTGTGATCAGGATGGCCCCAGGGGCAAAAGTGTGGATCGAATTCGGAACAGTGCGGGCGATGAGGGATATTTTTTTTGCCCTCCGGGAGAATATTTCCCCCTCATGGATGATCTCGGCATCCAGATAGCGACTGATATCGATCGTCCGGCAGGCGGTGAGTTCCGTCTTCTGGGGAATGGCGCCGATGAGGCGGCAATGATCGGGGCGCAGGAGACGGCTATCCTGCGTCCATTGCCGGCGGATTTCATCCGGAGTGAGGCGGGAAGTTGCAGGAATCCGGTTGATGATGCACCCGATCACCCCTTTGTTGCTGACGCCGCCAAACTGCTGCGCGGCGATTTCGATGCGCTCCTCCACCTCGGCAGGAGTGGCATCCGCGGCGGAACAGGCAAGGATCACTTCGGCACTCAGGGTGCGGGCCACATGAAGATTGAGTTCGGAAGTATAGCTGGAGTTGGCATGGGGAATCAACCCCTCCACCACCACGACATCGGCATTGCCGGATGATTGATGAAAGGCGCGGACGACCCGCTCAAGCAATTCATCCAGATGCCCTGTTCCGATGAGCCGCTCCGCTTCCTCGAGTGGAATCGGAGTGGGAGGCTTCAGGGCCGTGGTTGCCCGGATAAAATGGGTGGAGCGTTCCGGTCCGGAATCGTCACCGGCGGGCTGTCCGATCGGCTTGTAAAAAGCGACCCGAATGCCATGGTTGTCAAGTGCTCGGAAGAGACCCAGCGAAATGGAGGTGAGTCCGCACCCGCTGCCCACTGGAGCCAGAAAGAGCGTATGTGGCATTTTCACAGGTGAGCTTTCATGAGATTGGCGGTCTCCATGGCGATGACAAGTTCCTCGTTGGTAGGTACCACAAGGGCAAGAAGACGGGAGTCAACGGTGGTGATCCTGCCCGAGGCACCTTTGCCATGCACGGCATTCAGGGCGGTATCCAGAACGGGACCAAGCACACGGAGATAGGCAAGGGTGCGCTGACGGATGACTGCGGAGTTTTCACCGATACCACCTGTGAAAATCAGCGCATCCACGCGATCAAGCCCAGCTGTGACCGCCATAAGATGCGTTGCGAGTTTGTAACAGAAGATCTCCACAGCAAGGCTGGCATCCTTGTTTCCAGCGGCCTCTTCCGCCAGCAGTGTGCGCATGTCACTACTGATCCCTGAGATTCCCAGAAGTCCGCTTTTTTTGTTCAGCGTATCGGTGATTTCACCAAGCGATTGCCCGGTACGCTGCTGCATGAAGAGCAGCACATTCGCATCGAGATCACCGCACCGCGTCCCCATGACAAGCCCTTCGAGCGGAGTGAATCCCATGCTCGTATCGACGCTTTTTCCCTCACGCACCGCGCAGACGCTGGAACCGTTCCCGAGATGGGCGGTCAGGAGCTGAAGTTCCTCGATCGTCTTGCCAAGCAGGCCGGCAGCCTGACTTGACACATAGCGGTGGCTGGTGCCGTGGAACCCATACTTGCGCACCCGGTGCTTTTCATACCACTCGTGAGGAACGCCGTATCTGTAGGCATGGGGGGGAATGCTTTGATGAAAAGCCGTGTCAAAGACCGCCACATGCGGCAGATCCGGAAACTTCCTCCGCGCCACATGGATTCCCAAGGCATTGGCAGGGGCATGAACGGGAGCGATGTCTTTGCAAGCGGCAATCGACGCCTCCGATGCATCGTCCAGCAGAATACTCTCGTTGAATTTTTCCCCTCCATTCACGACACGGTGTCCAACGGCCTCCACGCGGTAGCTCGTCAGATGTCGAAGCATTTCATCGAGGGCGCCGTCATGGCCGGCATCGGGTATGGAAAGGGTCTCCTTCGTCCCATCGGGAGACTTGATCTCGATGAGCGCCTCCGGACTATTGAGCCGTTCAGCGAGTCCCGAAACGACGGTCTTTCCGGTCTCCGGATAAACCAGGGCAAACTTCAGGGAACTGCTTCCGGAATTGATCACGAGAACCAGCGGCTGTCCGGAACCGGCAGCCTGAGAATGGGTAGAGGACATCAGAAAATCTTTGTTTTATCCAAATGAGCAAAATTAAAGCTTATTTGTTATCCCAAAGCATTTCAAGAGTATCTATTCCAGATATGTGAAATGCAGAATTGCCTGTGTCGGCAACCAAATTTATCAGATACACTCAACCCTGTTGTGAACACAAATATGGCTTCCACCTTTTCCACGACCGATGCGAACGAGGCTGTTGCCTCAGTGGCCTACCGTTTATCGGAAACGATAGCGATTTATCCGATCACCCCCTCCTCCGCGATGGCTGAGTCGTGTGATGAGTGGCTTTCTAAAAATCGTCTCAATCTTTGGGGAGACTCACCCAAGCTTGTCGAGATGCAGTCGGAGGCGGGAGCTGCGGGAGCCATTCATGGAATGCTTCTGGCCGGTTCGATGAGCACCACCTTCACGGCCTCCCAGGGGCTTTTGCTCATGATTCCGAACATGTACAAGATTGCCGGGGAACTCCTCCCCTTTGTCATGCATGTGACAGCCCGGACACTTGCAACCCATGCACTCTCCATTTTCGGCGACCACTCCGATGTCATGGCCTGCCGGCAGACAGGTTTTGCGATGCTCTGCTCCGCCTCCGTGCAGGAGGCGCAGGACATGGCCCTCATTGCCCATGCGGCGGCGCTGGAATCCCGCGTTCCCTTCCTCCACTTCTTTGACGGCTTCCGCACCTCGCATGAGGTGCAGAAGTGCGAGACCCTCGATGATGAAATACTCCGGGCATTGATCAACCCCGAAGATATTGCCGCCTTCCGTGCCCGTGCCTTGACTCCCGATCGTCCCACCCTGAGGGGAACGGCCCAGAACCCGGACGTCTTCTTCCAGGCCCGCGAGGCTTGCAACCGGTATTACGACGCCCTGCCCGGAATCGTCTCAAAACTGATGGAGCGCTTTGGAGAACTCACGGGAAGGCATTACAAATCGGCGCAGTATTACGGTCATCCCGAGGCTGATCGGGTGATCGTCATCATGGGTTCGGGAGCTGAAACCGTGCAGGAAACCGTCAAGACATTAAACGGTGCCGGAGAAAAGGTTGGGGTACTTCATCTGAGACTCTATCGCCCGCTTCCCGCCTCCGAGATTATTGAGTCTCTCCCTGCAAGTTGCCGTAGCATCGCCGTCCTGGATCGCACCAAGGAGCCTGGAGCTCTTTGCGAACCTCTCCATCTCGACGTTCTTGCGGCCCTCTCCGAGGCCCGTGCCGAAGGAAGGCTGACCATGGAGGTCGACCCCGTCGTCGTGGGGGGACGCTACGGTCTCTCATCCAAGGAGTTCACTCCGGCGATGGTCAAGGGGGTTTTTGACAACCTCCTCTCCGAGCGGCCAAAGAATCATTTTACGATCGGCATCAATGACGATGTGACCGGGCTCTCGCTCTCTTATGACGCGGACTTTGACATTGAGCCGCCCACGACGACCCGCGCGGTTTTCTATGGTCTGGGAGCGGATGGCACGGTTGGAGCGAACAAAAACTCCATCAAGATCATCGGGGGTCAAACCCCGAATTATGCCCAGGGATATTTCGTGTATGACTCCAAGAAGTCGGGAGCCGTCACCATATCCCACCTCCGCTTCGGGCCCGAACCGATCCGTGCCCCTTATCTGATCGGCAAGGCCGGCTTTGTCGCCTGCCACCAATGGTCGTTCCTGGATAAGTTGCCGATGCTCGATTGCGCCTCCGAGGGGGCCGTGTTCCTGCTCAATGCCCCCTACCCCGCCGAGACGGTGTGGGATCGGCTTCCTCTGGAGCTTCAGGAGCAGATGATAGCCAAACGCATCCGTTTCTACTGCATTGACGGCTACAGCGTGGCCCGCAATGCAGGCATGGGGGGGCGGATCAATACCATCATGCAGACCTGCTTCTTCGCCATCTCCGGCGTCCTTCCCAAGGAGGAGGCCATCACGCGCATCAAGGATGCGATCCGCAAGAGCTACCAGAAAAAAGGCGAGGAAGTCGTCCAGCGCAATTTCGCCGCCGTGGATCAGACGCTTGCCTCCCTGAGCGAAGTCCCCATTGCTGACAAAGTCACCACCCAGCGCCGCCGTCCACCCACCGTTTCTCCCGAGGCGCCTGACTTCGTGCAGCGTGTCACTTCCCGCATCATGGAAGGTTTCGGGGATCTCATGCCGGTGAGCGCTTTCACCGAGGATGGTTGCTGGCCGACAGGAACCACCCGGTGGGAAAAACGCAATATCGCCATGGAGATACCCGCCTGGGATCCCTCCATCTGCATCCAGTGCAATAAGTGTGTGGTGGTCTGCCCACACGCCGCCATCCGCGCAAAGTTCTATCCCTTAAGCGAGCTGGAGAAGGCTCCCGAGGGTTTCCAATCGACCTCTTTCCGTTCCAAGGATTTCCCAGACACCGGCTTCACCATCCAGGTGGCGCCGGAAGATTGCACCGGTTGCCAACTCTGCACCACGATCTGCCCCGCCAAGGATCGCACCAATCCCCGCCATAAGGCCATTGATATGGTTCCCAAGGAGCCGATTCTCCAAAAGGAGCGCGCAAACTTTGACTACTTCCTCTCGATTCCCGAAGCGGACCGTACCTTGATCGATCTGAAAACGGTCAAGGCCAGCCAGTTCCTGGAGCCGTTGTTTGAATATTCGGGGGCTTGTGCCGGTTGCGGCGAGACTCCTTATATCAAGCTCCTCACCCAGCTCTATGGCGACCGCCTGATCATTGCGAACGCCACGGGTTGCTCCTCCATCTATGGGGGCAATCTCCCGACCACTCCTTACTCCACCAATCGCGACGGTCGTGGTCCTGCCTGGGCCAACTCCCTCTTCGAGGATAATGCAGAGTTCGGTCTCGGTATCCGGCTGGGAGTCGACCTGAGGACCGCCCATGCGCGCCGTTTACTCTCACTCACGGCTCCCTCGGTGGGGGATGGGTTGGTTGCCTCCCTGCTTGATGCCGATCAATCCGATGAGGCCGGCATCCGCGATCAGCGCGAACGGGTCAAGGCCCTGAGAAATTCTCTTTCATCACTCGCCTCGGAGTACTCGAGCGAGCTCCTGCAGGTCGCCGACTATCTTGTCAAAAAAAGCGTCTGGATCCTCGGCGGTGATGGCTGGGCCTATGATATAGGATATGGAGGCCTTGATCATGTCCTCTCCGGAACTGCTGATATCAATGTTCTCGTCATGGATACGCAGGTTTACTCCAACACGGGAGGGCAGGCATCCAAAGCCACTCCTCTTGGTGCCATTGCAAAGTTCGCTTCTGATGGGAAGAAAGTGCCTCGCAAACAACTCGGGGTGATGATCATGGGATACCAGACGGCCTATGTCGCCTCGGTGGCCATGGGGGCCAAGGATGGTCAGACTCTCTCCGCCCTCATGGAGGCGGGAAGCTACTGCGGCCCGTCGATTGTGATTGCCTACAGTCATTGCATCGCCCACGGGTTCAATCTTGTGCATGGCATGGAACAGCAGAAGCTGGCCGTTGATTCGGGCTACTGGCCTCTCTACCGCTTTGATCCCCGCAAGGATCTCGGAGAGCGCTCGGCCCTGCACCTCGATGCCGGTGAACCGAAGGTGAAGGTTTCCAAGTTCCTGCTCAACGAGGCCCGCTTCCGGATGCTCCAGACAAGCGATCCCGCCGAATCGGAATTACTCATGGCAGCCACCCAGACAGATTGCGACCAGCAGGGACGCTACCTGCGCCGACTCGCCGAGGAACTCTCCGATCCCAACGCAAAAATCTGATCACCCATCCTATGACGAGCATCGATCTTTCCACCTCCTATCTCGGCCTCCAGCTTGCAAATCCTTTCATGCCGGGGGCTTCCCCCATGGTCGATAATCTCGACACGGTGAAGAAGCTCGAGGATGCAGGGGCCTCCGCCATCATCCTCCACTCTCTCTTTGAGGAGCAGATCGAGATGGATCAGCAGGGCGTCGACTCCCTCATGCTTAGCCATGAGGAGTCTTTTTCGGAGGCTCCGAGCTACTTCCCCAGAGCCGATGAGTTCGCCTTCACCCCCGATCGCTATCTCGATCAGATCGCCGCAATCCGCTCCACCGTGGCCGTGCCGGTCATTGCCTCCCTCAACGGCGCCTCTCCCGGCGGATGGGTTTCCCTCGCGCAGTCCATGCAGCAGGCCGGCGCCAATGCCCTCGAACTCAATATTTACCAACTCCCTTCCGATCCCGAAGTGAGCGGCTCCGATATCGAGGACTCAGTCGTTGAGATCCTGGAAAATATGCTCCAACGCATCTCTATCCCGGTTGCCGTGAAGCTTTCCCCCTTCTATTCTTCCCTGCCCAATTTCGCCACCCGTCTGGCCGGAAGCGGTGCCCGTGGGCTTGTCCTTTTTAACCGCTTCTATCAACCCGATATCAATATCGAGGATCTCGAGGTCTCTCCCTCCCTCCAGCTCTCCGATTCCTCCGAACTGCTCCTGCGCCTGCGCTGGATGGCAATCCTGGAAGGAATCCAAGGCCTCGATTTCGCCCTCAGTGGCGGCGTCCATCATGTCGAGGATGCCGTAAAAGCCCTCATGGCAGGCGCCACCACCGTCCAGTTGGTTTCCTGTCTGCTCAAACATGGCCCCGATCACCTCATGAAGATCATCTCCGGGGTGTATAACTGGATGGAGGAACACGAATATTCCTCGGTCAAGGAGCTCCGCGGCTCCATGAGCTACCGCAAGTGCCCCAACCCAGGCGGCTATGAACGCGCCAACTATCTCCGCGTCCTCCAAACCTGGCAGGTGTAGGAAGATTCAGCAGCAGATTTCCATTCAGACAAACCCCAGATTACAATGACATACAAAACCATCAGTTCCATTGGTGAGCGCCCTTTGCTGAAAGGGACCTCCTTATTAAAAAATTCCCTTCTGAACAAGGGTATGGCCTTTTCCGAACATGAGAGGGATGCGCTTGGTTTGCACGGCCTGCTCCCTCCTCGAATATTAACCATCGAACAGCAAACAGAACGCGCTCTGTATAATTTTCGAAGACAGGCGACGGATCTTGAGAAATATATCTATCTCACCATGCTCCAGCAGCGGAACGAGGTGCTGTTCTACCATCTTCTGAATTTGCATCTTGAAGAGATGATGCCCATTATTTACACGCCGACGGTAGGGCAGGCGTGTCTCGAATACGGTAGTATTTTCCGGCATCCACGCGGTTTGTATCTTTCCATTAAGAAACGGGGGCAACTCAGGGAGATCATGCGTCATTGGCCCAATACCGGAGTCAGAATAATCGTAGTCACCGACGGGGAACGAATACTCGGATTAGGTGATCTGGGGGTTTATGGAATGGGAATATGTGTCGGGAAGCTTGCCCTTTATACCGCCTGTGCAGGATTACACCCGTATTACTGCCTGCCGATTACGCTTGATGCGGGAACTGACAACGAGGCCCTGTTGGCCGATCCTTTTTACCTTGGCTTGAATCAGCGCCGTGTTCGTGGAGCGGAATACGATGATTTCATCACTGAGTTTATGGAAAGTGTGGCGGATGTATTCCCTGCGACTTTGTTGCAATTCGAGGACTTCGGAAACAGCAACGCCTTCAGTTTGCTTAAAAAGTGGCGTAATAAAGCCTGCTCATTCAATGATGACATCCAGGGCACGGCCGCCGTGGCGCTGGCAGGACTCTTCGGCGCACTCCGCACCAATGGATCCAGGGCTGAGGAACAGCGAATCCTCTTCATGGGTGCCGGCGAAGCCGGTCTCGGTATCGCACAACTTTTTGTGCAGCACCTTGCTTCCCTCGGAATGCCGCTTGATCAGGCAAGACAAACATGCTGGTTTATGGATTCCAAAGGATTGGTCGTGGCCTCCCGCTCAAAGGAGTTGACGGAACACAAACTTGAGTTTGCACATCAGGCCGAGACATGCTCCGGGCTTGCCGACGCTATCAGAACCGTGCGCCCGACAGCCTTGATCGGTGTGGCTGGAGCAGGGCGTGTCTTTACTCAGGAGGTTGTTTCCCTCATGGCCGGGTTGAACGAAAGTCCGGTCATCTTTGCTCTTTCCAATCCGACATCCAAAGCGGAGTGCACCTCCCAAGAGGCGATAGAATGGAGCGAAGGACGGGCCATTTATGCCAGTGGAAGCCCCATGCCGGCAGTGGATTTCGAGGGTCGCCACATTGTTTCAGGGCAGGGCAATAATGTTTATATTTTCCCGGGAGTTGGCCTGGGGGTTCTCGCCTCACAGTCCCGCACGGTTACTGACAGCATGTTTTTGACTGCATCACGAACGCTTGCCGACATGGTCACTGCCGAGGAAATCGCCGAAGGGAGAGTATATCCCGGCCTTGATCGGATCAGGGAGGTTTCCCTTCGCATTGCCACGGCGGTTGCCAAAATCGCCTTCCGTGATGGTCTAACAGATCTGACAGAGCCAGCCAACCTGGAAGAGGAGATTGCCAAGCTGATGTTCCAGCCCGAATACGTCGAGTACTCCTGAATAACACCTCCCTCTACGGGTGAAATGACAATCCTGTCAGGGAACCGCTGATTGAGGCTGTTGAGAAGAAGCAGTCAAAAGGAATGACTGCGTGTTGGTGACGCCTATTTCCACGTGCAAACTGCCGTTGCCTGTCTCGGGGTAGACGCCAGCCAGCCACGCTAGGAATCGCAAACTTGCGACCTTTCACATGGGATCGCCGCAATAGCCGAGATGCGATTAAATCAGTCGCTCCTTAAAAATGGGATAAGAGTTTGGTGATTAGGATAATAGGCATGGCATTTGCTTGATTGGATTACGAGAGGATGGGCAAAGGAGCCATCAAGCCCCGTAAACCGAGAGAGATGAAATC
>Ga0007801_10000376_pt1 | contig 14496 bp, 15 predicted proteins | sample CryBogmetaGMA2M_FD_60372 | JGI IMG/M metagenome (GOLD analysis project Ga0007801, IMG submission 60372) | Freshwater microbial communities from Crystal Bog, Wisconsin, USA - MA2M | ecosystem: Environmental > Aquatic > Freshwater > Lake | place: Crystal Bog, Wisconsin, USA | collected 2009-07-06
GCCTGTACTGGAAGCCGCCGTGATCGTGCCGGATTGGTTGATGGTGGATGCGGCGGCAAGCTGCACCGTGCCGCCCGTGGTCTTGCCGGAGGCATCCAGCGTACCGCTGTTGTCGATCTCATTGGCCCCAGTCAGCCGGATCACGCCGCCGCTACTGGTGATGGAGTTGGCTTCCACGGTGCCCGTGTTGTTGATCACCGCGCCTTGCAGTTGGCTCGCCACCACGGCGGTCATCAGCACTTGCCCGTCAGGGGCTTGGATTAGTTGTTTGTTTTCGATCAGGGTCTTGACGGTGGCTGGGTCAACCTGGATGTTGACCAAGTTGCTGCCGTTAAACTGTAGCGTGACCCCTTCGCCCGCCGCCAGTGCCACGGTGCCACGGTTGGCGGTGATCGTGCCGCTGTTGACCACCGTCGCGCCGATGAGGGCGACATAGCCGCCGTTGGCTGCGGTGATCTGGCCATTGTTGACCACCGATGCCGTCGATCCGTCGCGGGTAAAGTGGTATTTGCCGTTGGCAAAGTCCTTGTCGGAAATATTCATCGTTGTGGCGACCAGCCCACCGACATCCACCTGCGCGGTCTTGCCGAAGATCACGCCGCCCGGATTGACCAGAAACACCTGCCCGTTGGCGGTCAGCTTGCCCTCAATCACCGAGGCATCGCTTTGCAACACCCGGTTGAGTGCCACGGAACTGGCGTTGGGCTGCTGGAAGTTGACCTGCGCCGCCGAGCCGATGTTGAAGGTCTGCCAGTTCAACGTGGCCTGCTGGGTGGCCTGGTTGATTTGCAGTTGCGCCGCGCCCGGTTGCGAGATCGTCGCCTGGCCGGAGACGACCTGCCCACCGGTGGGTAGCGCGGTCGGCGCCGGCCCTGCCGCCATGGCCGCACCGGCTAGGGCCAGTTGCAAGCCTAAGAAGATAGGATGAAGGCGAAACTTAAACTCATTGCGGTGGGCTACCATGGCTTTATCTCCGTTTGTTGTAGCGTTCTAACACTCAACTGATGTTACGCAACTATGTGGGCCGTAGCCCGGATGTATTAGGGGCGACCGACCGGTCGCCCCTACGGCGTAATCTGGGAGAACGTGGGCGGGGCTAACTAGGATTTTCGCTCGCCAAGCGGCTCCATCCGGGCTACGACAATGATATTCAACGGCACGGTGCGTAACATCAGTTAAATAATACTCCCGCCGATAAAAAAAAAGAATAATTTAATGTAAATTATTTGGTATTTAATTAAGGCTATTTCTTGAGTGAACCCTTTGGTTTTTAATGCCAAGACTCTTGCACTTTAGTTGCTATAAAATGTGTTCCTTTTAATAAAAAGGGAAATAACCATGACAACAATTAAATATGAAACTGATATTGTTGCTTGGGAGAATTAACAAGCACGATTGGTACGCGCTGGACAGTTTGAATCACTCGATTTGGATCATTTTGCGGCAAACCTAGCCCTGACCCGGTGTAAATCCTCTACTGTGTCCACCCCTGCCTCGGGTGCGCTGTCGACCGGCATGACTAGAATGCGCTCACCCATCCAGAGGATGCGCAGTTGTTCCAACGATTCGACGGCTTCCAATTCCGAGGGTGGCCATGACACATAGCGATGCAGAAAACCGACCGAATAAGCATAGACACCAATGTGACGTAGCCAAGGGAAATCTAAAGGAAGTTCGGCATTTGTGTTGTTGAAGGACTCCCGATGCCATGGAACGGGCGCACGACTAAAATACAAGGCATGACCGTCGCGGTCCAGCACGACTTTCACCACATGGGGATTGAAGATTTCCGCCCTGTCGACAATTGGGGTCGCCAGCGTGGCGACTTCCGCCACATCCTGTTTCGCTAATAATCGGGCCAAGCGGCGTTTCAAGTCCGGCGGGATAAAAGGCTCGTCGCCTTGCAGATTGACCACGATGGTGTCATCCGCCCAGCCTATAATATCGGCTGCTTCTCTAATCCGCTCAGTGCCGCTGTGATGGTCGGAACGGGTCATCACCACCCGCACCGGCAAACCGGCCACGGCTTCGGCAATGCGCTCGTCATCGGTGGCCAGCACCACCTCGCTGGCCCCGGACTCCAATCCGCGTTCGCAAACATGGACAATCATCGGCCGGCCTGCAATGTCCAGTAAGGGCTTGCCCGGAAGCCGGGAGGAGGCGTGTCGGGCGGGTATGACTATTTTGAAATCGACCATTTTAATTATTATCTGATGTTACGAAGCGCGATGGGGTTTGCAACCCCGTCGCTTACGTTTTGTGTTTGCAAACTATGCCTGTCTAACCACGAAACGTTACGGACGGGATTACAAATCCCGTCCGGCTAGGCATAATTAATAGCCTATCACTCCACCAAAGAAGACGGGTGCTTTGAAAGGGCATCGTATTCCTCCAGACTGATCTTGCGGGCTTCGTTTTCCAGCATCACTGGAATTTCGTCGCGTATAGGAAATGCCAGCCTGTCGGCCTTGCAAATCAACTCCTGTTCTTCTTTCTTATAGACCAAATCGCTCTTGCAAAGCGGGCAAACCAAAATTTCAAGCAGTTTTTTATCCATCGTGTCCAACCTTCAAAAGTCTTAATAAAGTTTCGCCGAAAGCGGCTGGCAAATTTCCCCGCAACGGTACGGTCCAAAAGCGTTCACAAGCAAAGCCAAGGCATTTTACTGCATCTTTTTCAGTCATCAACACTGTGGCATACTTGCTAAAGTTCATATCATCACGGGTAAAGCGATAATGGTCTGGGAAAGCCCGTTCCTCAAAGCTTAACCCCGCTTTTCTTAGATCGTCAAAGAAGCGACTCGGATGGCCGATGCCGGCGATTGCCACTAATGGCTGGACCCCGACAAAACTATCCAAAGGTCGATGCAAACTTACATCTAACAGGCTCACTGCATTCCCAAGGGTGAGGGTTAGCGGAAATTCATTTTCAAACGCCGCCCCCCCCCGGCAGACGATCAAGTCTACCCCAGCCAAACGCCCAACCGGTTCGCGCAAAGGGCCGGCTGGCAGGCATAGCCCATTGCCAAAGCGCCGCTCGCCGTCCACCACGGCAATTTCTACATCCCTTGCCAACCCATAATGCTGAAGACCGTCGTCGGCTATTAAAATATCGCAAGCGGTCTCCGCCAATAATGCACGTCCGGCTTCGGCACGGCGGGGAAATACAGTGACCGGGCAACCCGTTCGCCTAGCAATCAACACCGGTTCGTCGCCCACCTCCCTAGGGTCGCTGTCCGCATGAACTGCAAGTGGTTTGTCGAGTTTGACACCGCCATAACCCCGGCTCAGCACACCGGGCTTATAACCACATTGCCTCAAAAAATCAACTAGCCATATCGTTAGTGGGGTCTTGCCCGTCCCTCCCACCGTGAGGTTGCCGACCACAATAACAGGAACAGGCAACCGTTCCGCCTTCTTCCATTGTTTAGCATAAGCCAAACGCCTTAATGCGACAGCCCCGCGAAACACTACAGAAAGCGGAATCATGCCAATAGGAGGTTTTGACTCATACCATTGGCGTTGCAACCATTCGGAGAAAAAGTTAGTAGTGTTGGTGGCTTTGCCAGAGCTGTTGTGATTTTTCATAAAGCCTACTTCACCGCCGCTTCGGTGGCAAAGGTGACATGCACAAAACCGAGTTGGCCTGCGGCATCCAAGGCACCAATAACAAATTGATACCGAGTGGACTTGTCGGCACGGATAGTCACTACAGGGTCTTTATTCTGACCTGCCGCATTCAAGAGCACCCGCTTGATAGACTCCAAATTATTATTGTCCACCGTATGTCCATTAATTTCATAGCGGCCTTCCGCGTCGATGGCCCATTCTATGTTGCTATCTTTGTCGCTCGCGTGCCCACTGGACTCGGGCAAATGAATATGCAAGGCCGCTTCGTGGCTGAATGTCGTTGTCAACACCAAGAAAATCAGCAACACAATGAGTACATCAATCATCGGGATCAGGTTTAGTTCCGGCCTAGCCTTTCCCCGTCGATTAAAATTCATGGCTAAGCTCCTCACTCTTCGCGCTCGCCATGCAAACGCTCGATCAGGTGCAATGCATCTTCTTCCAGGCGCAGGGCCAACTCATCGACCCTGCTCTCAAAAAAACGATGGAATATCAGACTGGGAATGGCAATGGCAAGCCCGGATGCGGTGGTAATGAGGATTTCCGAAATGCCGCCAGCCAAATGCATCGGATTGGCTATGCTGCCGCTAACGGAAAAGGTGGAAAAGACTTTGATCATCCCCAATACGCTGCCCAATAAACCCAGATAGGGCGAGATGGAAGCAATTGTACCCAAGGTATTCAAATATTTGCCCATTTCATGAACCGCCGCACGCCCCGCATGCTCAATGCTTTCCAGCATAATTTCACGACCATGGGGATAGTTCTGGATGCCTGCTGCAAGCACAGCCCCCAGTGGGGAACTGGTGCGCAATTCACGGATATGGGCCATGTCGAGTTGGTTTTTGCGATAGAGGTTCCAGACCTGTGCCGTCAACCGGCGCGGCATGACTTTCTCCCTGCGCAAAGACCAAAAACGTTCGCCTATGATCGCCATCGCGACAATTGAACAGGCGATGATAGGCCACATAACCCATCCCCCGGCAACAATAATTTCAAGCAATTTGGTGTTCCTTCATTTCGCAAAACTGGTTTAAGGTGGGTATTCTAACCTAAACAACGGCATTTGAAGTGCGGCCTTGGTCATCGTTCAGCCCGATGGATGAATTTGTTGAGTGCGGCGACTCCCCGCCGCATGGTTCGGAAAGCGGCGACGAGTCGCCGCACTCGTGATTGGGTGGGCTGAACGATGACCAAGGACTGAAGTGCAGAGCCCCATCACCAGCAATTCTCATTTACGGGTGTTTTACCATTTCGGGCTTCTCCACCCACCCCCAAACGATGAGTAATGCAGCCAGACACATTCCTGCCGCTGCGCTGAAGACAAACTCAGCCCCTAAGCTCACCCACACCTCACCGCTGGCGAAACTACCCAGCATCCCCCCTAAGCCGAAACTTAAACTGCCATATAAAGCCTGCCCCTTACTCTGATGAGGCCAGGCGAAATGTTTGTGTATAAACTGAATTGCCGCCACATGGTTTGCCCCGAAACTGGCCGCGTGCAATAGTTGGGCTAAAATTAACAACACCGTGTTATCAACCCACCAAGCGATCAAAAACCACCTTAACACGCTCAAGGCAGTACCAGCCAACATCACACCCCGCAAGTTGATTCGCCTGGAAACTCTATGAAAAACTGAAAACAATAAAATTTCCGCAACAATTGCCAATGACCATAGTAAGCCGGTTTGGCTAGCGTTGTAGCCACTCTCCTTGAGATAGACTGAAAAAAAACTGTAATAAGGCCCGTGGGAAACCTGCACAAGTAAACAGACTAGGAAAAAAGCGATGACCCCCTTGCGCTGAAAGATTGCCCTTAACGAACCCGCCGCAATGCCATGGACCTGCATCGAACGGCCCGGCAACAGCAATGAGACGAACGCCATGCCCAAAAACGCACCCAGCACCAGACTAGGCAAACAGGCCATGGCAAGGAAGGCATCCAAAGCCCAACCCACTGCAAAGACGGCTAGTACAAAGCCAATCGAACCCCAAATACGGATGCTAGTGTAGCGGTGAGAATCTTGACGCAAATAGCTCAGCGTCAACACCTCAAACAGAGGCATGGGGGCGTTCCAAAAAAAACTCACCATAAGAATAGTCAAGGCCAGCCAAACGAAACTGTCCTCTTTGAACACCAAAGCAAAACTGGCTGCAGTCAGACAAGAAGACACGCGGATCAATGCAATATTGCGTCCGGTATGGTCTGCGAGCCAACCCCAAAGAGTGGGGGAAATAACCTTGGTGGCGGGTAAAATGGCCATCAACAGGCCGATCTGTGAATGGTTAAACCCCAAAGTTTGTAAATACAACGCCCAATAAGGCAGAAAACAACCCAATGCGGCGAAGTAAAAGAAATAAAAGCCGGACAGCCGCCAATAGGGCAACTTGGGTTGAGTGGGCATCAGATGTGGAAGTAGGTAGTATTATTCAACAGTTAATTCTCATCACCTATCCGTTGTGAAAAGTAGCTGCAAAGTGTTCGTAGGAGCGGTCTTTAGTCCGCGATTTTCGCAGGCTAAAGCCATCTCCTACAAGCATGTGTGGCGAACCGATAGGTGACAAGTTATCAAATTATTGATTGTTGACAATCCTTTAAACGTCCGATACTCCACACGGAATTGGCGACAATCCCGTCACCACATCCCCATTTTGCCCCCTATGCCTGAGATAATGGTCCAGCAGCACTATCGCCACCATTGCCTCGGCGATGGGCGTGGCGCGAATACCGACACACGGATCATGCCGGCCTTTGGTGATGACTTCCACCGGCTCGCCACGGACATTGACCGAACGTCCAGGCAAATGCAGACTGGAAGTCGGCTTCAGTGCAATGCTGGCGACGATATTTTGGCCTGATGATATCCCGCCCAGAATGCCGCCGGCATGGTTGCTTAAAAAACCTTCCGGCGTGGTCTCGTCGCGAAATTGCGTACCCTTGGCTGCAACGCAATCAAATCCACCGCCGATCTCCACACCCTTGACGGCGTTGATGCTCATCAATGCATAAGCGAGTTCGGCATCAAGCCGGTCGAAAATCGGTTCGCCCAGCCCTGGGGGGACACCTTTGGCAATGACGGTGATTTTCGCGCCGACGGAATCGCCTTCCTTGCGCAACGCCTCCATATAGGACTCCATTTCGGGCACTTTATCCGGGTCCGGGCAGAAAAACGGATTATTGCCGACTTCTTCCCACACCAAGCGTTCGGCCTTGATGGGTCCGAGTTGTGACAGATAACCGCGAATTTCGACACCCAATCGCTCTTTCAAGTATTTTTTCGCTATGCTCCCGGCGGCAACGCGCATCGCCGTCTCCCGCGCAGAAGACCGGCCCCCGCCCCGGTAGTCGCGGAAACCATATTTCATATGGTAGGTGTAATCGGCATGGCCGGGGCGGAACGTCTCGGCAATATTGGAATAATCCTTTGAGCGCTGGTCGGTATTCTCGATCAGCAAGCCAATCGGCGTACCCGTGGTTTTCCCCTCGAACACGCCGGAAAGGATTTTCACCTCGTCCGCCTCGCGGCGTTGCGTGGTATACCTTGAAGTCCCCGGCTTGCGCCGGTCCAAATCAGTTTGAATATCCGCCTCGCTGAGTTCCAGCCCCGGCGGGCAGCCGTCCACGATGCAGCCTAACGCGGGGCCATGGCTTTCGCCAAAAGTGGTAACGGTGAAGAGTTTGCCTATTGTGTTGCCTGACATAAATATTTGGACTTATGGGTTAATTGATTCGCACGGAAGGAAATTTCTGAATGGCTAAATAAATCAAAAATCACATTCCTAACTACTGGCATTGATACGGAATTACCAAATTGGCGATAGGCGTATACATCCAATGGGTGACATTGAAATGAATCAGGAAAACCTTGTAATCTTGCGCATTCCCTAGGGGTTATTCTGCGCACCCTCCCATTATGCACTACACCCAGTTTATGGGCATCACTGGTTACCAATGTAATAGATATACTAGTCGGGTCAAGGAACTTGAAAACCTCAAATGACATATTGCCAGCGACAGGGTTATATCTACCATCGGCTTCCTTTAGATAGTCTTTTTCAAGTAAACCCTGTATGATTATATCAATGTCTTTATGGTCAAAAAAGGTTTTAATTTCATCAAGGGTTAGCTTCTTGCCGTCTTGGTGTGTGCCAAATTTCTTTTTCCTGCGGTTGGCAATCAGGGCATTCATAAATTCAACCTCCAACTCATTACAATTGCCCTTGATTCCAAGTTCCCATGAATGAATCGAATTGCCATTGCGGTGGTCAATCAACCGAAATCCATGTAATTTTTCAGGGTTTTTGCCTACGATTTTGAGTACTTTTTTGATGAATTCAGGGCTGCAATCATATTTACTATCTGGATTGCTTTCCAAAATATCAGCCACGACACTAGATGGATAATGATAAAACAAATCGGTTTGTACCAATAAATCCTTAAACTTGTGAGAATCTGCCGCCCCTAAATCAGATTGCAGGGTCAATTTAGGTTGTGTTTTATCAAGCCCAACAATGTACACTCGAACTCGATTTTGAGGGATACCAAAATTTGAACTATTCAATATTAAAAACGATACGCCATAATCCAATGCTTTTAATTTTTCGATAATCGTTGCAAATGTGCGGCCCTGGTCGTGACTAGTCAGCCCCCTGACGTTTTCCAATAAAAAGCCCATAGGTCGATGGTCTCTCAACAATCGCTCGATTTCAAAAAAGAGAGTCCCTCGCGTATCAACAAAGCCTTGCTGTTTGCCAGCATATGAAAATGGCTGGCAAGGGAATCCAGCCAACATGAAATCGAATGGAGGAAAATAATTGATTCCATAAATATCGCCTTGGGGGCGTTCCCCATAATTTAATTGGTAGGTCTCTTGGGCGCGTTGGTCGATTTCGGAAGACAGAACACATTGGGCATCAATTCCTAGTTCCCACATGGCTTGTTCAAACCCTAGTCTAATGCCGCCGATACCGGCAAACAAATCTACAAACCTAAGCATTAAATTTCTCTTGAATATAATTTGCCAAAACTGCTATCTCTGATTCTGAATATGCAACGGTGCAATCACTAAAATCACAAATTGTACTGACCGCTGTAGTGCGTTGAAAATTACCCGCCCCATCTATCACATAAGCAATAAAATAGCCATTTTCATGCATCAAATTCTGACGATTTTTCGCTTGACCTGACTTTCTCTCAATTACGCTATTAGTAGTGACTTGAAATGTCACCTCCAAGCCGATTTTGTTTTCATTGTTTTCAATGACTACATCAAAAGGCATTCCGCCTACTTTGTCATAACCAGATAAATATATCAGACCATTGCGAGTGATTTTATATTTTCTCGGTAGACTGTTATAGAGAATATCATAGACATATGTTTGTGCAATCTGACCAAGGCTGTTGGCATTTGCGCCCATGGTAATTCTGCTGACATGAAGATATTTTTCTTTGACATATTTATCAATTGCTACATCATCACCGAGTAACATCCCGACTTCACACCTTTCCAACGAAGCTAAGTGAGCAACATCTGATGCTGCACCATGTAACAAAATCATTATAATATCTTGATAAAGTGGGGTTAAATTATAACTTTTTATTATGGAAACCCCATCAATATGAAGCTTTGCATTACCCAGTCCGTTTACAGGCAAAGATTGAAATTCATATAGTTGCTGCTATGTTCTAAAGACATAGTGCATGACATGGCGATTTGTTGCCTGATTTATCGGAAACACTGAGTTAAATTCTCGACCTAATCGCTTGATAAGCTCTCCAACATAATTGGCAAGAATAATTAGGTGTTTTAGAAACAGGTTTACAGGCATTGCGGATGCCTGCAAAACATCAAACACTTGCCTTGGATTGTTACCTGAAAGTTTAAGAATGCTGATAAATTGCTCTTGAGTTGCAATAAGTTTTGGAATTACGCTGGCCTCTGCAACCGTTGCCTCCAATTCTTTTGGCCACCACTTTATGGCCATTTTCTCCAACTCTTCAAATGTTCTATTGTATTTCACTATAACTTCCGTTTCATTATGGCAAGCCCCGCTCCGCCCTAACTAACTTCAAGGCACAATTGAATGGCCTCATCTATATTCCTCAATGCTTCATCCTTGCTATTGCCCTGACTTACGCAACCCGAAATGGAAGGACATTCGGTGATCCAAACACCGTATTCATCGCGATCAATGGTAACTAGAAACTTCATGCCTCAATACTCCTATGCTTCAAATGATATTTTTCGGGAAATTCATGACCCGATCCCCCGGATTCCGCAAACTCCAGCCTAGCTTCGACTAGACCGACTCGGTTTTCAAAACCGAGTCGGTCTTGGCATATGCAACCGCTCCAACGCATCAATCTGCCTATCCTGCCACCGCGCCAGGGTCAACATCGCCACCGTCGCACCGATCATCGCCATGAGCATGTCCGACTGCGTATCCCACACATAGCCTTGCGTTCCTAAAAAGGCTTCCGCTGCCTCGCCGGTTGCCACCGCCATGAACCATTCAAAAAACTCGTATAAAACGCTAATAGTCACGCAAATGCAAACCACCACGAAAGGCAACCAAGATTTGCGGGCAATCACTTGAAAGCGAAGCAATAACTCCCTGACCAGCATAGCCGGTATAAACCCTTGCGTGAAATGAGCGAGTTTGTCATAGTTATTGCGGGTTCCCCCTAGATAATCGCGTATCCAGTTGAATAACGGAACTTCCGCATAAGTGTAATGCCCTCCAATAAACAAGATATAACATTCCACCAAGATCAGCAGATAAACCATGTCGGTGAAACGAAATCGCCGATAGGTCCATGCTAAAACGGCGAATGCAAGCAATGCCGGAAGAACTTCAAGAAACCAGGTGAAATAATCCTTGGGGTGTATTCCAGAAATAACTAGGCCGGAGAAGAACGCTACGATAAACACCTGCCGTTTGATTGATTCAACCACCTAAACCGCCCCGGCTTTTTTGAGCAGAGCCGCTATCGTTTCGGCAAATAGATGGTATCCCTTGGCGTTGGGGTGTATCTCGTCAGATTTGAGTTCATGGTTTAACAGAATCTTATGCATAATCCCGTCTTCATAAGGAATATGGAACTCCTCGGCGATTTGCCGGTAAAATTCTGGTGGTGAAAGCATTAAACCGAATTTTGGCACCCCCACCAGCACCACCTCAACGCCTTTGTCCCTGGCGAGCCTTATCATGGCCCGGATGTTGTCGGCGGCTTGCCGTTCACCCAATTGGCGTAGAAAATCGTTGCCGCCTATGCATAGGATCAGCAGATTTGGGGTGTTTTGATCCAACACATCTGGCAATCGCGCCAGACTTTCTTCAGTGACCTCGCCCGGTACGCCAGAACGGATTACGGTATGCCCTACCAGGGTTTGCAATGCTGCCGGATAGCTTTCCTCCGCATTGGCACCCGTCCCGTAAGTAAGGCTGTCGCCGAAGGCCAAAATAACCGCGTCTTGGGGTAAGAGACCAAGCTTTGGAACGCTAGGCCCACAACTGGTTAATAATAGGAAAAATAAAGCCAATACAGACATTTTCCCCCTAGCCAAACTGGGTGCGATATTCGTCAAGTTGGTCCGCTGTCAACAAAAACACCCCATCGCCACCGCGATCAAACTCCAGCCAGCAGAAAGGGACATCGGGATAGGCATAGTCCAAAGCCTCGGCGCTGCTGCCAACTTCGACGATTAGCAGTCCATCGGGTTTCAGGTAGGCATGGGCCTGACTCAGGATGCGTCGGATGCAATCCAAGCCGGATGCACCCGACTCCAAGCCCAAGCGGGGCTCAGCATGGTATTCCGCCGGTAGGCCGCGCCATTCTTCGCTTGCTACATAAGGCGGGTTGCTGACAATAAGATCGTAACGTTTAGCCGGGAGCTTATCGAATAAATCGGAACACACTAGTGTCACCTGATCCTCAACATCATGGGTTGCGATGTTTTTCTGCGCTACTTCCAAGGCTGGTGCAGAAATGTCCACCGCGTCCACATCGGCATCTGGAAATGCCACTGCACAGGCAATGGCGATGCAGCCGGAACCCGTGCAAAGATCGAGAATATCGGCCACTTCATCTGGCTGGCTTAGCCACGGGATAAATTGCTTTTCGATCAGTTCGGCAATCGGCGAACGAGGCACCAAAACCCGTTCGTCCACATAAAACGGCAAACCACAAAACCAGGCTTCCTTAGTAAGATAAGCCGCAGGTTTGCGCTCGGCGATGCGCCGCTCAAGCAGGCCGAGCACTTCCAACCGCTCGTCAGGTGTCAACACGCAGTTGAAATAGCCATTAGGCAGGTTATGCGGCAGGTGCAAGGCATGAAGCGCCAAACAGGCTGCCTCGTCAATGGCATTGGACGTGCCGTGACCAAAAAACAAACCGGCCTGCTTGAATCGACTGGCACCCCAGCGGATATAATCACGCAAAGTGGTAAGATGATCGGTGATGCCTTGCGGATAACTCATGGTAAGTTCACTCGTTTGTGGATTTCTTCACATTTTACCCTAAAATTAGAAATGCAAGGATGCTAAAGACAGCCCCCGGCAATTCTTATTTTTCCCATGGAATCTTCCAACTTAACGGTGCCAATCAAGCCATGAATGAAGATCAAACTAGGCCAGAGGATTTTGAAATGAACGCACTTAACCGGGTGCGTGCCTACCACCATCGCACCAAACACGGTTTTGGCCGTTATGCAGCCAGTCCGGGCTTTATGGATTGGGAAACCCAGCCCAACCCATTCCGACGTTTTGAAGGCGCACCGCAGCACACGCTTACCCTCGCGGCTGACAAGCTAAAGGTTTTGTATGCCGATTTATTCGCGTTAGAAGGAATTGTGCCAAATCAGCTGGATAAACAGAGTGTAGGCATATTGTTAGAGCTTTCGTTTGGCCTGGCAGCCTGGAAGCAATATGGGGGCGACCGCTGGGCTTTGCGTTGCAATCCATCTAGCGGCAACCTCCACCCCACCGAGGCCTATGTAATTACAGCGGGTGTGGCAGGTTTGGGTAACGGAGTCTATCACTATGCCACCCATGACCATGCGCTGGAATTGCGCTGCAAATTTGAGCCACCCTCCCATGGCTTGTTGGTGGGACTAAGCTCCATCCACTGGCGGGAAGCTTGGAAATACGGGGAACGTGCATTCCGTTATTGCCAGCACGACATCGGACATGGACTGGGGGCATTGCGCTACGCCGCCGCCGTGTTAGGTTGGCGGGTACGCTTGCTGGACGCTTGGGGCGATGCGGATATTGCCGCTTTACTGGGGCTGGACCGTCAAGCTGACTTTATCGGAGCCGAAACCGAAGCACCCGATCTGCTATGCCTGATCGAAACCGGCATTAATGGATGCGAGGAACCCGATATCGACGGAATGGTGGACGCGGCCAGGATCGGGGCTTGGACGGGCAAGGCCAATACTCTTAGCCAAAAGCACACAAGCGACTGGCCGGCGATTGATGAAGCCAGCGAGGCTTCGCGCAAACCCCGAACCAGCGACACTCGTCCCTTTGACGAAAGGCATAGTTCAACAGCATTGCCGCCTCTCGCCCCCATCCTCTGCGAACTCCTTGCCCCCGAACTAATTAAGCAACGCCGCAGCGCCCAAGCTTTTGACGGCGTGACTGCGATTCCAGCCAAAACCCTATACCGCATTTTGGATTCAACTGTGCCGCGTACCAACGCACTGCCCTTCGATCTGTGGAACTGGCCGCCTCGGGTACATCTGGTGTTATTTGTCCACCGGGTAGTCGGCTTGCCGCCCGGAGTGTATATCTTCTGCCGTAGTGCTGAGGCGGAATCAGCGTTAAGGGCGGCAATGAAGACAGAGTTTTTGTGGGAGTCTTGCGAAGCTTGTCCAAGCCATCTAAGATTGTTCCGGCTATTGCGGGTCAACGCGCAGCAAGCGGCAGCCACATTGTCCTGCCAACAAGCCATCGCCGGGGACAGTGCCTTCAGCCTAGGGATGCTGGCCGAGTTCGAGTCCGGTTTGGGTGAAGGGCCTTGGGTTTACCGGCGGCTGTTTTGGGAATGCGGGTTGGTTGGTCAAACGCTTTACCTGGAAGCCGAAGCAGCCGGGGTCAGGGGAACAGGCATTGGCTGTTTCTTCGACGACCCGGTGCATGAGTTGCTGGGCTTGACCGACACCGCATTTCAAAGCCTCTATCATTTTACCGTGGGCAGTGCCATGGTGGATGATCGCTTGCAAACCCTGCCTGGTTATTGGCATTTGGATTCTCAATAATCAACCCAACCGTTGCTTGACAGACCACGCCAAGGCGAGCCCGAAACCAAGAAACCCCGCTATTCCTAACACGGCTTTGCGGCGGTTTACCGCAATGACATGGTCTTGGCTGGATGAGGATATGATAAACGTCCGACCGTCCGCGGGCTTTTTCAATAGATTTATTTCCGGGTGCCGCTGGCTTTCGTATAAATTCGAGATGGCTTGCTTTTCCGCCGTCAGACGGACGTTCTCCCACTCTTCTAAATCAATTTGTCCGTCCCTGTTGGCATCAAACCGCTGCAATAGCCCACCACGATCCCGCTTCCACAGGGATAGCAAATCGCCAGTCGCTTCCTTGATGCTTGCCTGTTCACTGCCTCCCACACCGGTAAACTGGCCTATGGCATAGAGTGGGTCATACTCATGGATGCGGCATTCGGTGTAACGGAAGGAACCGGCGTGAAACAGCATAGACCACACGCTGGTTTGCTTGGGGGCAAACATCGGTCGGCGTGTATTGCCGCGCCAGCGGACCTTGACGGAGGGTGTCACTTCGGCACCGTCGGGGTCGATGACGCATTTTCCAGTTTGGTCCACTAGATAAAAGATAGCATCGCTAACAC
>Ga0007801_10000378_pt1 | contig 14473 bp, 7 predicted proteins | sample CryBogmetaGMA2M_FD_60372 | JGI IMG/M metagenome (GOLD analysis project Ga0007801, IMG submission 60372) | Freshwater microbial communities from Crystal Bog, Wisconsin, USA - MA2M | ecosystem: Environmental > Aquatic > Freshwater > Lake | place: Crystal Bog, Wisconsin, USA | collected 2009-07-06
CGTCCAGCGAATCACGACCTGCCCGGTCTCGGTGAACTTGACGGCATTGCCGCCCAGATTGATCAGGACTTGCTTGAGCCGCATGGCGTCGCCAACCAACTCGGGCGGAATGGCCGGGTCCACGTCAAACACCAGATCCACATTCTTGGAGCCCAGATTCGATGACAGGATGACCGACAGATCCGCCAGCAGTCGCTCGACCAGGAAGGGCTCGGGATCGAGCTGCATCTTGCCGGCTTCGACCTTGGAAAAATCCAGGATGTCGTTGAGCAGCCCCAGCAGGGAGCGCGCCGCGCCGGCCGCCTTTTCGGCATAGTCGCGCTGGTTGCTGTGCAGCGCGGTGTTGCGCAGCAGTTGCAACATGCCCAGGATGGCATTCATGGGGGTGCGGATTTCGTGGCTCATATTGGCCAGAAACTGGCTCTTGGACACACTAGACTGCTCGGCCAGGCGCATGGCTTCGCGCAACGAAGCTTCATACTCCTTCTGGCGCGAGACGTCGTAAATCATGCACAAATTGCCCACCAAGGCACCGCCCTCGTCGACCATGGGCGAAAAGATCAGGCTGGCCTTGAAGCGCGAACCGTTCTTGCGCAGCAGCGTCCATTCCTGTGCTTCGCGAATGTGCAGCACATGCTCAAAGACCTCCTGCGGATTCGGTGCATGGCCCCAGACCAGTTCCAGGGTTTCACTCAAGGCAGCGAGTTCGGAGGGCTCGAAAAAGAGCTCGGCACTGTGCCGGCCAATCAGCTCATCGGCGTCGAATCCAAGCAGATTTTCCGCACCCTTGTTAAAAACCTGAATGCGCTGATCCAGCCCCAGACTCACCACCCCCACCGCAGTGGCGGAGTCGAGCACGTTTTGCAGGGTGGACGTGGTTTGCGCCAGCTGCTGCTCCGCCTGCTTGCGTTCGGTAATATCCATGTGCGTGCCATACACCCACAGCGCATCGCCATCGTCCTGGCTCTTGGTCAGCTTGCCCCTGCCCAGCACCCAGAGCCAGTGCCCTAATTTGTGCCGCATGCGCACTTCCATTTCATACACGGGTCGCTCGCCGCGCAAATGCTCCTGCATGCAGATGGCGCTAGCCACCAAATCTTCCGGATGCACCAGTCGCGCCCAGGTGTTGTAACCCAACGGCTCCAGCTCTTCGAGCGTGTAGCCCAGCATGGCCACATACTGGTCGTTGTAAATGCTCTCGCCGGTATGCACATTCCATTCCCAGGTGCCCACGTGGGTGCCTTCCAGAATGGCCTGCAAGCGCCTTTGCTGCCCGCCCAGTTCGGCACCGCTGCGCTCCACTTCGAGCTGGGCCAGATGCACCTTGGTGACATCCTGGAATGCGCCCACCAGACGCTCTGGCCCGTTGTCGTCAAAGCTCACCTCACCAAAGATGCGCACCCAACTTTGCTGGCCCTGCGCGTTGATGAACTCCACCACCATGTCCCAGGGCGTGCCGTCCTGCTCCGCTTTGCGCACCGCATCGCGCAGGCGCCGACGGTCGGCTCGGGGATAAAAACTCAGGGCCACCTTCTCGGTGGGGCGGAAGTCAGGCGCCATGCCGTGTATGGCGCAGGTCTGCGCGCTGAACAGAACCTCGCGTGTACGCAGATCAATCTGCCAGGCTCCGACACTGGCAATGCGCCCGGCGCGGTCCAGAAAAGCCTCCATCTCGCGCAAACTAAGCTCCACCTGCTTGCTCTCGGTGATATCGGTATGAATGCCCCCTATCCACTCCGCCCTGCCGTCCCGGGTGCGCGTCATGACCTTGGCGCGGGCCAGTATCCACATCCAGCTGCCATCCTTGCGCAGCGCCCGCAACTCGCAGGAATAGTGGTCGGTAGCGCCAATAATGCAATTTGCCGTGGCCGTATTGAAACGCGCCAGGTCGGCGTGATGCAGCCTTTGGTGCCAAAACTCGTCGGCGGTAGGTAGGACTTCGTCGCGGGAAAATCCCAGCATGGTAGACCAACGCTCGTTCCAAAGCTGCTCTCCGGTCTGCAGATTGCTTTCCCAGGTGCCCACCAGCGTGCCCGACAGGATGTTCTCTGTCCGCTCCTTCTCGACCTGCAGCGCCGCCTTGGCCCGTACCACTTCGGTGATGTCGCTTTGCACCGACAGGTAGCCGCTGATGCGGCCATTGGCGGCGAGTATCGGCAGCACCTCCAGGTCGGCCCAGTAGTCCTGCCCCTGCTTGCTGCGCTGCAGAACCTGGATTTCGACGCGTTCACCGGCCTCGGCTTGCAGATCAATAATGGCGCCCGTATCGGGATCGCCCAGCGGGCTGTGCAGCAGTTGGCTCGGGCGCAGACCCAGGGCGTCTTCGGGCGTGAAGCCGCACATGCGGGTAAAACCTTCGTTGACCCAGGTAATGCGCCACTCGGTGTCGGTAAAGTAAACCGCATTGGAGGTGCGCCGCGCCACCATGGCCAAGCGCTCCAGTTCACTGGTCATTGCGCTGGCCAGCTCCAGGGCACGCTTGCGCCCAGCCATCAGCAGCCACAGCACCATGGCCAACAGCACGCTCAGGCTCGAGCCCAGCAGCGCGCCACTCAGGTGGTCGCGCGAATGGAAAGCCGCGTCGAAAGCCGCGGTGGAGTTGCTGCGCACATAGAACACCTGATCGGCCAGCAACACCGGCCGGACCACCGAATAGCTGCCAGAGACCGCGCGCAGTCGGTCGGTCGGGGCCGTGTTCGCGTCGCCAGGCAAGACGCTGTCGTAAACCAGAGATGCTGCATCCAGCTCCGGTCTGTCGAACAGTTGGAAGTTGATCTGTCCGGGGTCCAGCAGCTTGTCATCGGCCGCCAATTCAGCCAGCCGCAGCGGCGCAAAGGCCCAGCCACGCAGCGCCTGCACACGCTCCTCTTCGGTGACTGGCACGCTGCCCTCGCGGTACACCGGCACCAGGTACAAAAAGTCTGCCGAACCGGCCTGCAGGGGGTTGGAACGCACCAACGCGGCCTGGCCCGAGCGCATAGCCGCTTCGGCGGCCGCGCGCTGCATCGGATTGGCGCCTATATTTCGGCCCAGCACATCTGCATTGACGCCTGCGGGCTCCAAATAAGCGACCACCAACAGGTCAGGATTAGCGCCTGAGTCTTGCAACTTGCGTGCGACGTAGCCCACGCCCCGCACACCGTCAAAGGCAGAACCCAGCTCAGCGGCACGGGCATAGCTTCTGAAGTCCGCCGCAGTGATATCGGGGCGGCTCAGGACCATGGCGCTGACGCCATGGAGCAAACGGTCCAGATCGGTAAATCTGGCAGTCAGGGTGGCGTCCACATGATCGGCACGTTCCAGAAAATGGGTCTGTCCCTCTTCGTGCAAGGCCAGTCGCCCAGCGTCCGCGTGGTACACCGTAAAGGCCAAACCCGTGCCCATCACCAGCAGCGCAATGCTCAGCGGCCCGCGGTATAGAAAAATGCGACGGGACTGGTCCGACCATTGCCTACGCTGCACCCACTGCAGGCCCAAAACCACCAGCACAAAGACCGTGGCGAAGACCAAGGGAATGCTGGCGTATAAAAGGATCTCAGCTAGGCCTTCGCGCAAATCAAATTCCCCCACATGCATGTATTGAATTCCAAGGAACCGGGCCTTTGGATGATGCCAAAATTCATTCCCAAAGAACAGCCATTATTGCCGGTCGCGGCTAGGGCAGGCGGTCCAGGCTGTTGCGCATGGCGGCCTGGGCCACGGCGTCCAACGCGCCCTCATCCAGTGGCCGACCCGAGATCAGGCGCAGCTTGCCCTGGGCCAGCATCTTGTCACGCATGCGCCGTGAAATGGATTGCGTCGTGCCGAAGGCACCGGTAAACAGGTACAGCGTGCCATGCGGGCTGGCCCAGGTTAGCTGGGTACGCACCCATTGGTCCTTGAGCCACAGCTCGACCCACGTACCCAAAGGCAATTCCACGTCACTCGCTGCGACCTCCCAGGACAGCAGATCCGGTGCCAGTTGCGGGTGCAGCGGCAGCACGCTTTCCGGCAACTCCATAAAGTTGGACGCCAGGGCTTCTTGCGGACCTAGCCACGGATTGCCATCCGCCACCGGACGCGGTCGTGCTGCGGCCTGGGGCAAGCGCGTCTGCACCTCGGGCGCTGGCGTTGCCTGGGCCGCGTGGAAGGCCTTCTGGTGGATGGCCATCAAGGCCTCCAGAAACACGCTGGTGCCGGTGCCTGGATAGTGAATGGTGTCAAGCCCTTCGCGCAGGGTCGCCAGCAAGCGGGGCAGCAATCGGGTCAGCTGGGCCGGATTGCCACGGGCCAGCTCCGGATGCGCGCTCCACAACAGCGCGGGAATCAGCGCCCCGAACTTTTCGTCCGCAGCCGAGCCCACTCCCTGGGTGATGCGCACCTGTGCCAGCACCTGGGCCCAGGGGCCGCACAGGAAGTCAATGACCACGGTCGGCACGCTGGCCGCGTCGGGATGGTTTTCTATGCCCTTGGCAATTCCTTCTGCGAGCAGATTGCGTGCTTCGGCATGCTGCAGCGCTTGGACTGCGGCATCGCGCCCCTTCTCCGTCGGGCGCGCGTCGTCGCTCCAATGCTGCTGCAAGCGGCCGAGCTGCTGCTCAAACACCTCGGCACTCTCAATCGGCGCACTGAACAGAGGTGACAGCGTGCGTTGCAGGCCTTGCACAAAGTCGTCAAAGCCCCGGGCCGAGAGCGACTCGAAGGCCATGCTGCGATGGGTCAGCTCCTGCAGCAGGCGACGTGCCGGGTGCTGCTTATCGGTAAAAAAACGCTGGTCCACCAGTGCCAGACGCAGCAAGGCGGGCTCCAGCCGGCGGATGAGCTGACGCACCGGCTCCAACAGACGCACATCCTGCGCCATGTTTTCCACCATCAGCGTCACCACTTCCAGGCTCAGTGCCTGGGCAATGTCACGTGCGCCGCGGCGCAGCAGCAGGCGCTGACCCTCCACACTGTCCTGCGACAGGCCCGGCTGAGCGGCGCCTGCCTGGCGACGCTGCTCCAGACTTTGCACCACCCGCTCCACTTGCTGCATCTCGTGCAGCGCTTCGAGTGCCGCCGGTACGGTGTTGGCAAAATCCGATGCCGGACCTTCTGCAGGGCTGCGAGAGTCATCAAACTGCTGCGAAAACTGCGCTGCGAACTGATCCACTCGCTGGCCGTCCTGCTGCGCCACCAGGGCGCCAGAGAGCAAGCCGTGCAGCCGGTCCAGGGTCAGCAGTGCCTGCTTCTCGCCCGGCGGCCGACCTGATAGCGCACCCAACGGACCCTTGCTCGCCAGCGCGTAGCTGACAGCGACCACACCGGCCAGTCGCAAACGGGCAGACACCTGAACATACAGGGCGCTCAGTTCCTGGCCGAGTGTGGCCGACATGGCGTTAAGCCATTGCCACTGAATGCGCGGCGCGGCCTGGGTTTGCGCCAGCACCGCCTGCAGTGCATTCACAAAGGCCTCTGGGCGTAAGGGATTGAGTTCGGCGCGCACGCTGTGCATTCCCAGCAGGCTGCCCATCAAGGTATTGAGTTCGGCCAGTTCGATTTCTGTTGCCAGCGTAGCCACCTGCTGGACCCGGGCCCGGTTGACCGTGGCCTGCACCTGCGCATCGTCCATCAGTTCGAGTTGGTCAAAATGCAGATCCACCCGAGGCCGCGTATTGGTAGCTTGTGGGCCCGGCGGGTTGGCAAAGGCCTGCAACAGCGCCTGCGCAAAGCCCTGGCACAGAATGGCTTCGCAACTGCGCAGCAGACTGGCCGACTCAATCAGCGCATCGCGCTCCTGCAGGTCGCGAACTTCCGCCTCCTGGCTCTGCAAGGCCAAGCGCGCGGCGGCCACCAACTTGCCCATCAGGACCGCGCCGCCCGCCGCTGCTTCCTGCAGGGTGGACCGGTACAGTTCCTGTCGGGACACGGAGGGCCGACCGGACATGGCTGAAACGGCCGCGCCTACTTGAGCGCTTTGTAGCGCATGCGCTTGGGCTTGGCACCCTCTTCGCCCAGACGGCGCTTCTTATCGGCCTCGTATTCCTGGTAGTTGCCGTCGTAAAAGGTCCACTGGCTGTCGCCTTCACAGGCCAAAATGTGGGTGGCAATGCGGTCCAAAAACCAGCGATCGTGGCTGATGACCATGATGGTGCCGGCAAACTCCAACAGCGCGTCTTCCAGTGCGCGCAGGGTTTCCACGTCCAAGTCGTTGGAGGGTTCATCGAGCATCAGCACATTGCCGCCGGCAATCAGGGTCTTGGCCAGGTGCAAGCGTCCGCGTTCACCACCGGACAGCATGCCGACCTTCTTCTGCTGGTCGCCGCCGTTGAAATTGAAGCGACCGCAATAGGCGCGGCTGGCCATCTGGAACTTGCCCACGTTCAGAATGTCCAGGCCGCCGGAGACGTCTTCCCACACCGTCTTCTCGTTGGCCAGGTCATCGCGGTGCTGGTCGACAAAGGCCATCTTGACGGTCTGACCGATCTTTACCGTGCCGGAATCGGGCAGTTCCTTGCCGGCAATCATCTTGAACAGCGTCGATTTGCCGGCGCCGTTGGGGCCGATGATGCCGACGATGGCACCAGCTGGAATCTTGAACGAGAGGTTGTCGATCAACACGCGGTCGCCAAAGGACTTGGTGACGCCGACAAACTCGATCACCTCATGGCCCAGGCGATCCGCCACGGGGATGAAGATTTCGTTGGTTTCGTTGCGCTTCTGGTATTCGAAGTCCGAGAGTTCTTCAAAGCGGGCCAGACGGGCCTTGCTCTTGGCCTGGCGTGCCTTGGGGTTCTGGCGCGACCATTCCAATTCCTTCTTCAAGGCCTTGGCACGCGACTCTTCGCCCTTTTGTTCGGATTCCAGACGTGCCTGCTTTTGTTGCAGCCAGTCGGAGTAATTGCCCTTGTAGGGAATGCCCGAGCCGCGGTCCATTTCCAGAATCCACTCGGCGGCGTTGTCCAGAAAGTAGCGGTCGTGGGTGATGGCCACCACGGTGCCGGGATAGCGCTGCAGGAACTGCTCCAACCAGTCCACCGATTCGGCGTCCAAGTGATTGGTGGGCTCATCGAGCAGCAGCATGTCGGGCTTGGAAAGCAACAGACGGCACAGCGCCACGCGGCGTTTTTCACCGCCGGAGAGCACGCCGATATTGGCGTCCCAAGCGGGCAGGCGCAGGGCGTCGGCGGCAATTTCCAACTGGTGCTCGGAGTCGGTGCCGGCGGTGGCGATGATGGCCTCCAACTCGGCCTGCTCGGCGGCCAGGGCGTCAAAGTCGGCGTCTTCTTCGCCGTAGGCGGTGTAGACCTCCTCCAAGCGGGCCTTGGCGGTGAAGACCTTGCCCATACCGGCTTCCACGCTTTCGCGCACGGTCTGCGTCGGGTCGAGCTGCGGTTCTTGGGGCAGGTAGCCGATGTTCAGGCCGGGCATGGCGATGGCTTCGCCTTCGATGTCCTTGTCCAATCCGGCCATGATCTTGAGCAGGGTCGACTTGCCGGAGCCGTTGGTACCCAGCACACCGATCTTGGCGCCGGGGAAGAAGGACAGCGAGATGTCTTTAAGAATGTGGCGCTTGGGCGGCACGATCTTGCCGAGCCGATTCATGGAAAAAACGTATTGAGCCATTGCTTGCGATGTATGTGGGTGACGTAAAGAGCGCATTATCGACTGCCCGGGCCGAACAGGCGAAGCAGAGTCTGCGATTCCCGTGCTTTTGTCGGCTGTGCGGCGCACCAGCCTTGCTGCAAGCATGCCAATGGTGTCCAGAATCGCTGCCTCTTTGCCACCTCTGCTGCACAACGTGCGACAATACCAATATTGCGGCGAATCAGTTGCCCGCAATGCCAGCACCTTGCTGGGGAGCCCAACGACACATTGCGCTCCATCCTTGTGAATCCATCTGCCTTTGACTGACCGCTGGCCACCAGGCTTGCGGAACGGCCGGTACCCCAGCGCCTGGAAGGGCGCAATACCCATGAACTTTGAAGAACTGAATCTGGCTCCGGCCATCCTGAAGGCTGTGCGCGAAGAGGGCTACGAAACCCCCACCGCCATCCAGTCCCAAGCCATCCCCCTGGTGATGCTGGGCCACGACCTGCTGGGCGGCGCCCAGACCGGCACCGGCAAGACGGCGGCATTTACCCTGCCCATGCTGCACCGCCTCTCCATGAGCCGCAGCGCGCAAAACAAATTCGGCGGCACCGGCATCCGTGCCCTGGTGCTGACCCCCACGCGCGAACTCGCAGCCCAGGTGGAAGAGTCGATCCGAACCTATGGCAAATACCTGCAACTGAGCAGCACCGTGATCTTTGGCGGCGTTGGAATGAACCCGCAAATCTCCAAGCTCAAAAAGGGCGTGGACATTTTGGTGGCCACACCAGGGCGTCTCTTGGACCTGCAACAGCAAGGCATGCTGGACCTGGGCCAGGTGCAAATGCTGGTGCTCGACGAAGCCGACCGCATGCTCGACATGGGCTTTATCCATGACGTGAAGAAGGTGCTGGCCCTGGTGCCCAAGGACAAGCAAAGCCTGCTGTTCTCCGCCACCTTCAGCGACGAAATCCGCGAACTCGCCAACAACCTCTTGAAGAACCCGCAAAGCGTGCAGGTGACTCCGCGCAACACCACCGTGCAGCGCATCACCCAGGTGATCCACCCCGTGGGCCGCGGCAAGAAAAAGGCCCTGTTGGCCCACATCATCAACGAGAATAACTGGAGCCAGGTGCTGGTGTTTACGCGCACCAAGTTCGGCGCCAACAACGTGGCCGAATTCCTGGAAAAGAACGGCATCAGCGCCATGGCGCTGCACGGCAACAAGAGCCAGGCCGCCCGCACCCAGGCGCTGGCCGGCTTCAAGAGCGGCGATGTGCGCGCCCTGGTGGCCACAGATATTGCTGCCCGCGGCATTGACATCGACGACCTGCCGCATGTGGTGAACTACGAAATCCCGAACGTGAGCGAAGACTATGTGCACCGCATCGGCCGCACCGGTCGTGCTGGCGCCGATGGCGCTGCCGTCAACCTGGTGTGCCTGGACGAAGAAGGCTTCATGCAGGACATCGAACGCTTCACCAAGCAGAACATCGAAGTCAAAATAGTTGAAGGTTTTGGCCCCGAGCCCGGTGAAAAGGGTGAGCCCATTGCCATGGGCCGCCAGACCATCTGGGGCGGTGCCGGTAAACCGCCGAGCCGCGACGTGATGCAGGCTGCCGCCAAGGCCGCCCGCACCGAGATGCTGACCCGCGTGCGTGACAACAAAGCCGGCGCCGGTGGCGGCGGTGGTGGTGGCGGACGCGGTGGTCAGGGCGCAGGCCGTGGCCGCAACGGTGGCAATGGTGGCGGCCAGGGCGCCGGTGCGCCGCGTGGCGATCGCAATGACCGTGGCAACGACCGCAGTGGCGAATTCCAGCCCCCGCGTCCGCAATCGGCCCGCCCGCCGCAAGGCCAGGGCCGTGGACGCCCGATGGGAAATGGCATGCCGCAGCAACCCGCTGGTTATGCCAATGAGCCGCGTGAACCGCGTCCTCCGGCCGGTCAGCCAGACCCGATGCGCACCAGCGTGGACATGATGGCTGAGCGCGGCGCTCGCCGCAACTACGGCGGCGGTAACCGCAATGCAGGCGGTGGTGGTGGATATGGCGGCGGTGGTGGCCGTAGCGGCGGCGGCGGCGGTTACGGCGGCGGCCCGAGCAACGGACCCCGTGGTCCGCGCGGCCCCGGTGGCGGCAACAACCGCTAAGAGGCCCCTTCAGCTCCTGACAAACAGCGTCTGCAGGGGCTCTGGGCCCACCTGGCGGCTCCAGTGGCCGTGCACCAAGGGATCAAACTTCGCGTCCTCGGGCAACAGGTCGGCCGAGTAGAAATGCTCGCCCGGCTTGAAGATGCGCGAGGCGCCGTCCTGCAGGCCAATCTCCATCTGCCCGCCCAGGATGAACACCCATTGCGGCGCACCGGTGCAGTGAGGGCTGCTGCGAAAACCCACCGGGCTATAGCGTAGCTGGAAACCGCCCGAGGCAAAAACTTCCGACAACATGGACTGCGGATTGCCCTGCCCCATCGGCAGCTGCTCCTCGCGGAAACGGGCGCGTCCGTCGGTATCGGTAAACAAAATGACTTGGGTGAAATGGTGCATCGCTGGCTCGCAATAAATGGGGGACTGGAAGGGCTGCCATTCTGCAACAGCGCCAACCTGCTGCGGCGATTTCCGCCACAATGCGGCGCATGAGAATACTTCACACCATGCTTCGCGTCGGCAATCTCCAACGCTCCATCGACTTCTACACCACCGTGCTGGGCATGCATTTGCTGCGCAGCTCGGAAAATCCCGAATACCAGTACACGCTGGCCTTTCTGGGCTATGAGGCCAACCCGGCGCAGTGCGAGCTGGAGCTCACCTTTAACTGGGGCGTGGACCACTACGAGATGGGCACGGCGTATGGTCACATCGCCCTGGGCGTGGAAGATGTGTACGCCGCCTGCGCCAAGATCAAGGCCGCTGGCGGCAATGTGACGCGCGAGGCCGGTCCGGTCAAAGGGGGCGACACCCTGATTGCCTTTGTGACCGATCCAGACGGTTACAAAATCGAGCTAATCCAGCGCGGCGCTTAAGCGGAAATTGAGGCGCTTTTTCGCAGCGCGTGGGTGGCCTGGGCTAGAGCCGTCACCAGGGCCCAGTCTCCGGCCGCCACCGCATCCGTCGGCACCAGCCAGGAACCACCGACACAGACCACGTTGGGCAGGGCCAAAAACTCCGGCGCGTTCTGCAGCGTTACACCGCCTGTAGGACAAAACTGCACATCAAAGAACGGGCCGCTCCAGGCCTTAAGCATGGCCGGTCCTCCGGCCTGCATGGCAGGGAAGAACTTGAGCTGGGTGAAGCCATCTTCTTGCGCCATCATGATTTCGCTGCCGCTGGCCACGCCGGGCAACAGCGCCAGTCCGACATCGCGGCAGGCCTGGCCGACTGCGCTGGTGTAGCCGGGGCTCACCGCAAAAAGTGCACCGGCGTTGGCCGCCGCTTGCGCATCGGACCGAGAGCGCACGGTGCCGGCACCGACCACGGCCTCGGGCACCTCGCGCGCAATGGCTTCGATGCAGGCCAGCGCCTGCGGTGTGCGCAAGGTGACTTCCAACATGCGGATGCCACCGGCCACCAGGGCACGCGCCATGGGCACGGCACGGGCCACGTCGTTTAAAACGATAACGGGGATCACCGGTGCATCCTGCATCACTTGCAGGGCGCTAAAGGTCTGGGGTGTACTCATGAGAAATCCTATTTGAAAATTGTTGAGGCTGTCAGAACCAGGTGCAAGCGCCCTGCTCTGCTGCCAAGGCGTTGCGCCGCATGTTGGCAAACAGCTCGCGCCCCATGCCCACGCCATTGGCGGCGCGCAGGGCTTCGGGCATGGTCGCCAAGGGGCGCGCAGCCCAAACTGCGGGGTCCACCAGCACCTGCAGGGTTTCGGCGTTGGCGTCCAGGCGGATCACATCGCCGTCGCGCACCTTTGCCAGATCACCACCGGCGGCAGCCTCGGGCGAGACGTGGATGGCGGCGGGCACCTTGCCGGAGGCGCCGCTCATGCGGCCATCCGTCACCAGGGCCACGCGAAAGCCCTTGCCCTGCAGCACGGCCATAGGGGGAGTGAGCTTGTGCAACTCGGGCATGCCATTGGCCTGCGGGCCCTGCCAGCGCACCACGCAAATCACGTCGCGGTCCAGCTCTCCGGCCTTGAAGGCCACATGCAGGGCCTCCTGTGAATCGAACACGCGGCAAGGAGCTTCGATCACATGGCGGTCGTCCGGCACGGCCGAGATCTTGATCACACTGCGGCCCAGATTGCCCTGCAAGAGTTTCAAGCCACCGCTGGCGCTGAATGGGCTACTTGCCGGGCGCACCACGCTGTCGTCGCCACTGGGCCCTGCGTCATGCCACTCCAGACTCCCATCGGCCGCTGCGGCCGGAATGTTGCAAAACTCACGCAGGCCGCCGCCGCGCACGGTCAGCACATCGGCGTGCATAAAGCCGGCGTCCAGCAGCTCGCGGATGACAAAGCCCGGGCCACCCGCGGCCTGGAACTGGTTGACATCGGCGCTGCCGTTGGGATAAACACGGGTCAACAGCGGCACCACATCCGACAGGGCCGAGAAGTCGTTCCAGTCGATGAGGATGCCGGCCGCACGGGCCACCGCAACCCAATGGATCAAATGGTTGGTGGAGCCACCGGTCGCCAGCAGGGCCACCATGGCATTGACAATGCAGCGCTCATCGACCTGCTTGCCGATAGGAGTGAAGCGCTTGGCCTTGGTGATGCCGAGCACCGTGCGTGCGGCTTCCCGCGTGAGCTCTTCGCGCACGCTGTTGCCGGGGTTGATGAAGGCGGTACCGGGCACATGCAGGCCCATGGCCTCGAGCAGCATCTGGTTGCTGTTGGCGGTACCGTAAAAGGTGCAGGTGCCGGGGCCGTGGTAGGCGGCCGATTCGGCTGCCAGTAACTCATCACGACCGACCAGACCCACTGCGGCCTTTTCACGGACCTTGGATTTGTCATTATTCGACAGGCCCGAGGTCATCGGCCCGGCCGGCACAAACACCGTGGGGAGATGGCCAAAGTGCAGCGCGCCGATCAACAGGCCGGGCACGATCTTGTCGCACACGCCCAGCATAAGCGCCGCGTCAAACACGTCATGGCTGAGCGCTATGGCCGTGGACATGGCGATGGTGTCGCGCGAGAACAGGCTCAGTTCCATACCCTCAAAGCCCTGCGTCACGCCGTCGCACATCGCTGGCACGCCACCGGCCACCTGGGCCGTGGCACCTTGTTTGCGGGCCTCGGCCTTGATCAGGTCAGGGTAATGCTGCAGCGGCGCGTGGGCCGACAGCAGGTCGTTGTAGGCGGTGACGATGCCAATATTGGGCGCCTTCTCGGCCACCACCTTGAACTTGTCTGCCCCGGGCAGCGCGGCAAAGGCGTGCGCCACATTGGCGCAACCCATGCGCTCGGTGCCGGGCTTGCGCTGGCTGGCGGCATCCACCTGGGCCAGATAGGCGCTGCGGGTGGGCGCGCTGCGCGCAATGATGCGCTGGGTGACGGCGTGCACCGTGGGATGCAGATCGGTGGCATTGCGGGTTGTTGACATGGTGCTTTAGCGTCCTCAAGGGTTTGTAACTAAATTACATGTTCTATGGTAACTTGGAAAGCAGAGCTTGTGTAGGCCTCGAGTTACCAGTGGGTTACAGAAGCAGCGTCCTTTGCTGCCGGTGCTATCCGAGCGCTTGCAACAGCCGCAGCGCCGCATCAAAGTCAAAGTCATGGATGGCCTGCTCCACTGCATCGGCATCCTGAAGCCAGGCGCGCAAGGCTGCGGCGTGCGTCTCCCACAGGCTCAGCGCCTCGGAGTCATCCTGCTGCAGCAGCAGCTGGAGTTGCTGCAACACGCTTTGCAGGTCTTGTTGCCGGATCGGTAGCTCCGCGCCCGCCTCGGGCAGCGGCCCAGTCATCAGGCCCGGTGTGGCGCGCAGGGCTGCTACCAGCGCGTCGAGCTGAGCCTGGGCCGGCAGAATCAGGCGCTCCAGCACCGCTGCGTCCGCAGCCTCACGCAAGGCCTGCTCCAGCTGCCCCGCCAGCTGGCGCAGCGGCTCCGCGCCCAGGCTGGCGGCCAGCCCCTTGAGGGTATGGGCCAGGCGCTCGGCAGTATCGCCATCGGCCTGGGCCAAGGCCTGCTGGATCAACTCCATCGCAGAATCCTGCGATTTCACGAAGCGGCTCAGCATGCTCAGGTAAAGCGCGGCATTCTGGTTGGACAGGCTCAGGCCCTGGCTCACGTCAAGCCCCGGCACCTGGCGCAGGGCGTCCAGCAGCTGGGCTTGTTGCGGCAACGCGGCAGCCGCGGCGGACGCCCCGGCTGGAGGCGCGGCGGCCTGGCCCAGGCCCGGGCGGGGTTTGATCCAGCTCAGCAGCGCCTGCCACAGCTCCTCCGGATGGATGGGTTTGCTGACAAAACCATTCATGCCGGCTGCCAGACAGCGCTGCTTGTCCACCTGCATGGCGTTGGCCGTCATGGCCACCATCGGCAAACTGTCTGCGGCATAGGTTTCGCGCACCAGGCGCGAGGCGGTCAAGCCGTCCATCACCGGCATCTGCATGTCCATCAGCACCAGGTCATAGGGCTGCCCCTCGGCCTGGCGCTGATGGATACACTGAATACCCAGCGCACCATTTTCTGCCACGTCCACGACCAGTCCGACACCACGCAAGAGCTCGCAGGCCACCAGCTGGTTGATCTCGTTGTCCTCCACCAGCAAAATACGTGCGCTGGCCAGATCTGCCATGGCGGCTTCCAGTGCCGTCGCGCCCGGATTGCCTTGTGGCTTGGGCACATCGACCATCGATACTCCGCTGCCATGCAGATCGATGGGAAGTTGGCTAGCCAACTTCTGCGGGCAACTCAGTCCTAGGCGCGCGGTAAACCAGAAGGTAGAGCCCTGCCCCAACACGCTATCCACCCCGACCTCACC
>Ga0007801_10000379_pt1 | contig 14463 bp, 12 predicted proteins | sample CryBogmetaGMA2M_FD_60372 | JGI IMG/M metagenome (GOLD analysis project Ga0007801, IMG submission 60372) | Freshwater microbial communities from Crystal Bog, Wisconsin, USA - MA2M | ecosystem: Environmental > Aquatic > Freshwater > Lake | place: Crystal Bog, Wisconsin, USA | collected 2009-07-06
TCCGTTCAAGCTCCGGGGAAGGAGTGCATGTAGAATATTTCTGTATCACTTCACGAAGGATCTTTTGATTCCATCAAACCATGGAAGTAACTCGATATTAGCTATTTTTTTTGGGTCGTATATCTTCTTTAGTATTGCTTTATCTAATATTTGGGAGCAATGGGTTTTTAATTATGCTATAGGTACTAATGTTTCCATAACGTGATTTTTATTATTTATACATTATAATAGCTCTATAAGTCTTAATACTTAGCAATGGGTACAATTTACCTATTGCTATACATATAAGTTTATATATCAGAACTTATTATTTCTTGGAAAACCAACAGGAGGAATTTTTCCAGTCTGTGATCTTTTTGCAATCCAAGAAGTTAGGTTTGTCTCTGTTCTAGTTTTTTCACCAAGTGGCCAGGTTAGGCCTTTTGAGATATCAAAGGTTTTGATATCTGAAATTTTAGCATCTTTATATTTTTGAATAGTGACACCTTGTCCCTTTTTCATTTCAGGGAGTTCATCTAGTTTGAATATTAAGAGCTTTCTGTTGGTTCCTATCACCGCAACATGATCCCCTTGTACAGGAATACAAAAGGCAGCTTTTTCTTTTTCCGGGACATTTAAAATTTTCTTACCTGTTTTAGTCTGAGCTAAAACATCATCTTCTGCGACAATAAAACCCTTGCCACTTGAAGCTGCAATAACTAGCTTTTGTCCTGGAGTATGAATAAATAGTTTAACTACTTCATCTTTATCTTCGATATCTACTATTAGCTTAATTGAGTCACCATGTCCTTTACCACGGGGGATATTATTGCAAGCTATGGTATAAAATTTGCCCGAACTGACAAAAACTATCAATTTATCAGTGGTATAGGCTTTTAAAATAAAGCCTTCTTCGTCTCCTTCTTTATATTTTATTTCAGTGTCAATCTGATGGCCTTTGATCGCCCTGATCCAACCAAGTTTAGAACTAATGATGGTAATTGGTTCTTTTTCTACTAAAGCTTCGATGGTAATTTCTTGAATGGAATCAACTTTTTCAAAACTGGTTCTTCTTTTTCCGAGAAGAGTATTATTTCCGTATAATTTTTGAATGGTTTTAGTTTCTTCAGCTATGATCTCCATTCTATTATCTCGATTATTTACAACTTTGAGTAATTTATCTTTCTCTTTTTGCAGAGATTCAAGCTCTTTCCTAATTTCAAATTCTTCGAGTTTGCGTAGTGAACGTAGGCGCATATTTAATATAGCTTCAACTTGCACTTCAAGGAGAGAGTATTTTTTCATTAATATTTTCTTGGCATCATCTTCAGTTCTAATGATATGAATAACGTCGTCGAGATTTAAATATGCGACTATGAGTCCTTCAAGGATAATCAAGCGAGCATTTATTTTATCCAATCTGAATTTTGAACGTCCTAAAATAATCACATTGCGGTGTTCAATAAAAAATTCAAGTACTTCTTTAAGATTGAGTACCCTTGGTACTGAGCCACCTGTTAGTACGTTTAAATTCAGCTGAAATCTTGTCTCAAGATCAGTTAATTTAAACAGTGATTCCATTAGCATTTTCGGATCAGATGTGCGCGTTTTGGGCTCTAGGATAATTCTCATTTCATCACTTGATTCATCTCTGATATTGCCAAGCAAAGTAATGCGTTTTTCGCGAAATAATTCGGCAATTTTTTCAATCAATTTCGATTTTTGGACTTGGTAAGGGATTTCAGTGATAATAATTTGGTAAAGCCCGTGATGTAATTCTTCAACATGCCATCTTGCCCTCGTGCGAAAACTTCCTCTTCCGGTTTTATAAGACTCTATTATACTGGTGCGATCCTCTACTATTATACCTCCGGTAGGAAAGTCAGGACCTTCGATAAATTCCATTAGCTCATAAACGCTGGCATCTTTATTTTTAATTAAATGTAAAATAGCATCACATAGTTCGTGTAAATTATGTGGTGGTATGGACGTTGCCATACCAACGGCTATTCCTTCAGATCCGTTAGCAAGAAGGTTGGGAAAGCTAGCAGGCAAAATAGTTGGCTCAATTTCGCTATTATCATAATTTGACTTAAACTCGACTGTTTCTTGGTCTATATCATTTAGGAGTGCTATGGCAATATCTGTCAGCCTTGACTCTGTATAACGCATAGCAGCAGCATTATCACCATCGATAGAGCCGAAATTTCCCTGGCCATCAATCAGTGGATATCTTACCGAGAAGCTCTGTGCAAGTCTTACCATCGTATCATATATTGCTTGATCGCCGTGAGGGTGAAATTTACCCATTACGTCACCCACTACCCTTGCTGATTTTTTATAGGGAGTGTTGGGGTTGAGTTTGAGGAGCATCATATCGTAAAGAATGCGACGATGGACAGGTTTTAAGCCATCACGTACGTCAGGCAGTGAGCGCGACATAATGGTGGATAACGCATATTCCAGATATCTATCGCCGAGCGCATCGGCAAAAAATTCTTCTTCGATTATTTCTGTTTTCTTAACGTTACTTGCCATGCTACTTCTTATATTTTGTTCATAGTAAATGCTAACTCAGGGATAGATGTGTTTAAAATAAAGTGCCACAGGGAGTGTCATCTCGGCCATTAGTAAATCAAGCTGAAGCATTAGCTGAGGCTATTAATTTACTTATGAGCCGTGATCCATATTTAATCATGGCTAGATCCCGGATAATAAGTCTAGCAAGTACTTCCGCTACCGCGTCAGGCTAGCCTAATTTCCGGGATGACACATCCGAGAGGTATATTTTGTTCATCTAGTCCATAGTTCACCCACGATAAACATAGCATAGTTATGGCTTATGTGGAATCGGAATGTTTTAGCGTATCGCTGGAATATCAAATAAATATTTCCAAAATTAAGGATATGTTAAATAAATTTAATTATACTCATAGAATGATATAAATCATGGGGCAGTCCTAAGTGAAAAAATTTACCGTACCTTGCGATTTTGGTGGACAAAAATCTCCTTTTACCATATATATTGGTTATCCTGAGCCAAATCACCATCCTCTCCATTTTCAGTCAAATTGGCTCTCTAAGGAAAGAGGTGGAGTAATTCCACCAGAAGTAATGGATAGTATTAGTAAATTGAGAGATTTGGCCACGCAAAACAATGTTTCCTTCGAAGAATTATGCGTCTATGCACTCGGTTCAGCGCAAAATGAAGGTGAGGGCGAAGCTAAAAAAGATGGCGAAGGGGGGGGCGATAGCACAGATAACCCAGAAGAAAATAAAGAAGATAATGCTGCATAATGTTAAAATCTCAACTTCAATTCTATCTGCTGATTTTGCATCTTTAGGTAGTGAAGTAAAATCCGTCTCAGAAGCTGGATCTGACTACATACATATTGATGTAATGGATGGTCATTTCGTACCAAATTTAAGTTTTGGTCCGAAGATAATCAAAGATATAAGAAACTTAAGTTCGCTACCCTTCGATGTTCATTTAATGATTTCAAAGCCGGAAAAATTTATTCAGGAATTTGCGAGTAGTGGTGCCGATATAATTACCATCCACCAAGAGGCGGAACCACATCTAGACAGAGTAATAAATTTGATAAAATCTTTTGGAAAAAAAGCTGGAGTTTCAATAGTTCCCTCGACTCTTCCCGAGCATCTGGATTATATCTTAGAAGAAATTGACCTTGTTCTAGTTATGACAGTAAATCCTGGGTTTGGTGGGCAAAAATTTATCTCATCGCAGCTTAAAAAAATTGAAACTATCAAAAATAAAATTATCAAATTAGGAAAAAAAATAGAACTTTCGGTTGATGGTGGTATTAATGAGATTACCTCTAAACAAGCAATTAATGCAGGGGCTGATGTTCTGGTAGCTGGAAATTATATTTTTTGTGGGGATAGTGCTTCATACAAGGAAAAAATATCTCTATTACGGGCCTCATGAATAAATTTCTCTCTTATGCAGAAAATTTGTCTAATGCTAGTGCTGTACTTGGCGATTCAGATATCTCAAATTCTTACAATGAAGCTTTGATTTTATTATCTCATGCAGCTTCTTTAACAAAGGAGCAGATTATTTCAAAGCTTAATGAGAGTGTAGTTAGCGAAATCCATGATAAATTTATGAATCTTGTAGCTAGGAGGGGCAAGCACGAACCTCTTGCTTATATCGTTGGTCATAAGGAATTTTGGAGTCTTAATTTTGCTGTATCCGAGGCCACGCTAATCCCGCGCAGTGATAGTGAAATATTGGTAGAGTCTGTGTTAAAATTTTGCCCTCAAGACCAGGTTTATAATATTTTGGATATGGGCACTGGGTCTGGTTGTTTGTTATTATCAATTTTACATGAATTGCCAAGAGCTTTAGGCTCCGGAATTGACATCTCAACGAGCGCCATAGAAGTGGCAAGACAAAATGCCAGTAATTTAAATTTAAGCTCGAGAGCAAATTTTATCAATATTGCTTGGGGGAGCTTTGCTCTATCAGATTTTAATATTGTTATTTCAAATCCTCCTTATATTGAAAAAGAGCAAATAAAGTACCTTGAGCAGGAAGTTCATTTTGAACCAATCACTGCTCTTGATGGTGGAATTGATGGGCTCTATTGTTACAAAGAAATTATTTCATTATTGCCAAACCTCGCAACTCCAGATTTTAAGGGTTTTTTTGAAATTGGATATGGACAAAGTGAAGCTGTTTGTGCTTTATTAGAAGAAGCTGGGTTTCACGTAGTTGGAATTGAAAAAGACCTATCAACAATACCAAGAGTTATCATATTTACAAACCAATAATCATGTGAAAAAAGTAATTTAAATGATCGTACTATACCATTTTCCCTTATGTCCTTTTTCAAGGTCAATTAGAATTCTTCTCAAGGAGAAAGCAATTCCTTTTGAGCTAGTGCTGGAAAACTATTGGGAAAGAAGTTTCGCACTTGGTTGCCTTAATCCCGCTTTTGAAGTGCCGGTATTACTTGACGAGAAGAATGTTATCTGTGATGTATCTGCAATTGTTGAATATATTGAAGAGAAATATGACAATAAAAGATTGCTCGGGGATGATCTAGAACATAATGCTGAAGTAAGAAGAATAGCGAATTGGTTCAATTATAAATTTTATGGTGAAGTAACAAAATATATTATTAATGAGAAAGTTATCAGGTTTTATGAGCAAACTGGTCATCCAGACTCCGAATATATTAGGGCTGCCAGAATCAACATAGAATATCACATGAAATATTTAGAATTTCTCCTTGGCAAAAGAAAATGGTTAGCTGGCGATAGAATGACATACGCAGATATTGCTGCTGCTTCCCAACTTTCAGTGTTAGATTATCTCGGAGATGTCTCTTGGGATGAATTTGAGTCTGTGAAACATTGGTACGCAGTGATCAAATCACGACCGAGCTTTAGATTGCTGCTAACGGATAGAATAAGTGGATTTGTGCCTGCCGAAGCATATTACGATTTAGATTTTTAAATATTAACAAAGGAAATAAAATGATCAAACTAATGATTTCTACTCTAATACTAATTATAAGCATGGGACTACCTGCATGTGCAAAAGATGGTGAGGAATTTACTAAATCTATTATGCTATATAAAAATGGGAAAATTGACGAGGCAATAAAAATTACTAAATCTTTAGCAGATAAGAACGATATCAAGGCTATATATAATATGGGTGTCTTTAGTTTTTTAGGAATTGGTATGGATAAAAACTATGAAGCAGCCTTTAACTATTTTAAGCTTGCAGCAGATTTGGGTAGTATGGATGCACAGTATAATTTGGGTGAAATGTACTATCATGGTTTTGGAACTAAGCAAAATTATGAAGAATCTGCCAAACTTACAAAAAACCTAGCAGAGAAGGGAGACAAAGAGGGAATTTATCACTTGGGAATGTTGTTGAAAAAAGGTTCTGTGTATCCGAGAGATGTTAATAAAGCAATTTTACTTATTCAAGAAGCCTCAGATAAAAATAGTGCTCAAGCTTCTTATGCTCTCGGTAAAATGTACCAAGAAGGTGATGATGTAGCCAAAGATTACAATCAGGCTATAAAATATTTTCAAAAAGCTGCTGAGCTTGGTCAATTGAAAGCTTATGGGAAATTAGCTTATCTCTATGAAAAAGGCCTAGGAGTTGAAAAAAATCATAACCAAGCTAAAATATTACGTAGTAAAGCAAGGCAAGCGGAGCTTAGTAAAGATAGCGAAATTATACGAGGAATTACTAATTAACAAAGGAAAAAAATAATGGATACATTTCAAGCCATAAAAGAGCGTAGAGCGGTCAAATATTATGACCCTACGCATCAATTAACCAAAGCTGAAGTTGATAAAATCATAGAATTAGCTATGGATTCACCTTCTTCCTCAAATATTCAGCATTGGCGCATTGTAAATGTTGTCGATAAAGGGCTGCGCACTGAGCTTCGCGCAGCTGCCTATGACCAAGCGCAAGTAACTGATGCATCGTTAATATTTGTAATTGCGGCGGATGTAAAGGCCTGGAAGAAAAACCCGGAATATTTTTGGCGTAATACTGCAAAAGAAACTCAGAGCTTCATGGTCACTATGCTCACAAATTTTTACCAGGGTAAAGAGCAGCTGCAGCGCGACGAAGCTTTTCGTTCTATTGGTATCATTATGCAGACCATCATGCTTGCTGTTAAGGCTATGGGTTATGATTCTTGCCCAATGATAGGTTTTGATACTGATAAAGTTGCAAAAATCATTAAATTGCCTGAAGATCACGTGATAGGTGCAATGGTTACTATTGGAAAAGCTACCAAACCTGCCTGGCCAAAAGCTGGCTATATTGATAAAGAAGTGGCGTTTATTGAAAATAATTTCTAGTCTGTGCATATTAAGCAACAGATCTAAACTATAAAATCCAGATAATTGATGGAATTATAAGCTAAGTGGTTAGTAGAGGTATCTTTGCTAATCACTTTAGTATGGTCTACACAATACCCAGTAGTTGCTTAATTTTTAATTTATTCAAGCTCAAGGGTGCAGGCCTTGTATTTCGGACTTTTATGGTCAATTGTTTATGTTGACTTAAATCAATAATACTGGCAAAACTTCTTCTTTAACCCCAAAAATTGTAAATAAAAATGCCAATAAATGAACAGAAAGTAGACGCTACTAATTGTAATAATTCAGTTTGTATTAGTATACCGCACTTGCTAATAGCAGCTGATTCAGGAAACAAAACATCGGTGGAGTTAGAATTGGAAGCTGGTGCTGATCCAAATTGCTCTGACATTTATCATATGACATCTTTAATGAGGCTAGCGCTAAAATCAGCTAATGAGGAAAATGATGAAATTGCAAAGCTACTTTTGAAATTCAAAGCTAATCCTAATTTATCAGATATCAACGGTAACACGGCTTTATTTATGGCAACAGACCGAGCAAATGATAGTTATCTAAAAATACTATTAGATGGTGGTGGTAATCCTAATTCAATTAATAACAATTTTTATTCCCCTTTAATGATGGCTGCTCAAATAGGGAGTATAACAAAGATGAAGTTACTTTTGGATACTGGTGCTAAAGTTAATTTTATGACTCACTTGGGCTCAGCCTTGTCGGTTGCTTCTGCCAAGGGAAATATAGAAAGTGTAAAGTTACTCATAGGACGCGGTGCTGATCTGGATGGAATACTGCCGCCTTTGCTTGTTGCTAGTGCGAATAATCATGTTGATGTAGTTAAAGAATTACTTAGAAATGGTGCAAACCCTAACCCTGATAATATAATTAAAGGTAAATCAGTATTAGATATTATTCAGAGTTTTGGTAACCAAGAAATAAATGCTGCAATAGGTGAAAAAATGACTCTTTCTGAGGAAGAATATTATCTCAAATATCATACAGATAATTGGGAGGGGGGCGGATTGGCTGGTGATACGATCTTGGAAAGCATCTAAGTTTTTTACAAATTAAGCAAGTGGAAATTTGGTTAGTCGCGTTTACAAATGGTACAATTATAATAAACGCGACTGAATTTTAGGTCTAGCCAACCAATCCTATTAAAACTTCATTTCCATCATCAAAAATTACTTCATAATTCTGGTCTTGATAATATGGTTCATGTGCTGGCGCCTCAGCCAGAGCATCTTGTAAATCGGCATTTGCCTCGAGAGATTGATAATGAATGTCATGATAAAATACATTAACCCCTAAATCTTGATAATTTTTGCCTTCGCGTTCTATCGTGACAATTCTTCCATCTGCGTGAAAGATGTTAATCTTGATATTTAAAGCGTCCGCAAGTCCTTGGATAAGAACGTGGTCGGCAAATTCTCCATTCTGACTCATTTGGGGTACATTATTCTCAATTTCTTCCAAACTTTCGCCCAAATTATCATAATAGAGCTCGAGATTATCAGATACTTGTTTAGCTGCTGTTTCTCTTAGTTCCTGAGGGCTTAATATTCCATAGCCAGTGTATTTAAGTTGATCTGCAACTGAAAGGAAAAAGCAATTGCCTTCACCTCCGACGTCTTTTATGGTAAATCTATTGATATTTGAGTTGAGTGCATGATGTTTCATTTTGAACTCTCTATTTTTAGATTAATAACGAATATAATAAAATATTAACATATATTAACTTTTATGTCAATATACATGAATATATGGTTGTGCTGGGAAGTTAAATCTTGCGTTCTAAAACACATAATAAAAAGATTTTTTCCCCTTAGTTTTAAGATATTGCTGTGCTCTGAGTCTGTTTTCATAAATAGACTCAACCAACTGCCAGAATCTTCGAGAATGGTTCATTTCGCGCAAATGGCAGATTTCATGGGCTACAACATATTGCATTACCGAGTATGGAAGGAAGACTAATTTCAAATTGAATGATAGGTTTTTAGTATTGCTACAACTACCCCATCTGGATCTTATATTTCGAATAGTAATTTTGCCAAAACGCTCATCTATTCTACCTGAGTAATGTTGAGCTAGGCACAAGATTTCTTTATAGAGCAATTCTTTGAGGAATAGTTCAATTTTACGTGGTATATGCTCTTTAAGACCATTTACGATAATTCTATCTTCAATAATTTGGGTTTGCCCACGAAGCGCATCCGACAATGTTACCTTATAATAATTGCCAAGAATGGGAATTATAGAATTTTCACTTATGTGATTAAAATAAAGTTTGTTCAGTTTTGGACTACGTTTTTTCTTTTGTATTATTTTACGTTTCTTGAAGAAAGAAAAAATAGCCATTAATTGACAGCTTCGACGCTTACAACCTCTGGCACGTAATGTTTAAGCATAGATTCTATGCCATTTTTAAGGGTGATAGTAGAACTTGGGCAGCCTGAGCATGAGCCATGAAGCTCAAGTAAAACAACCCCATCTTCAAAACCTTTAAAAATAATATCACCTCCATCTTGCGCTACCGCAGGGCGCACGCGATGTTCAATCAGTTCTTTAATTTGTTTGACTATCTCGGTATCATTTTCATCATAAACAGATTTTTCCTCTTGCTCATCTTTGAGGATTTTTTTACCCAGGACATAGAACTCCATGATGGTTACCAAAATATCAGGCTTGATAACATCCCAAGTAATCTCATCATTTTTAGTGACAGTAATAAAATCACTTCCCAAAAATACATTTCTGACAAAATCAAATTTAAATAACATTTCAGCTAGAGGAGAAATACTAGCCTGCTCGGCACTTAAAATATTCACTGGGTCATTAGCCCCAATTACATCAAGCCCAGGGATAAATTTGAGCGAATTAGGATTTGGAGTTTCTTCAGTTTGGATAAACATTTCTTAGCTATTCTCTATATTGTGTGGTTAATTGTTATCTGTTCAGTCATGACATTCCTGCGATAGGTGTGGGGGGGGATCCAGATTATCATCCCAGGATAATAGAAAGCTTTGGATTCCCTCCTTCGCGGTAATGACATTCCTCTTGTTAGTAACGCTTTGCATACGCAAAGCTACTCATCTAAGATCTGGAAGGACACGTGCCGCCACTATTTTACTAGTTTCTAATCCAGAACTTGCGTTAGTAGTACATTACAAAACTAGCCAAAGCCTAATAGATATATTTAAAGTTTATAGCACTTCAGTAGCTAAATCTCAATTTATATTTTTTACCTTGACCTTTGATTATGCATTTAGTCTGAATATTTCATAATTACGTAAGTTCTAGCTATAATCATACGCTCTTAGTAATATTTATATAGCAACGCTGTCCCTGCCAAGGGAAGCACTTTTGTTTCTAAGTAATTTTGCTTCATGTTTCCCAATTATTTTAGTTTCTTGAATATTTGGTTTCAATTTATCAAAGGCTTTTTTGGTGTCGTCTATATTTTTGGCATCTGAAACATTTTTTATCTCTGTTGACTTTGAAGGTGTTGTTAGGTAGCTCCACATTTGATAAAGATTATCTCGATATGAGTAGGCGGCAGTTACAACACCAGCTGCTATGGCTGCAGCTGCTATAGTAGGAGCACTAGTGATAATAGTTGATGCTGCGATGGTTCCAAAGTTTGCTGTGCCCACGGCCACTGAACTTGCAGCTTGCGATAATCGTCCGATACCGTTTCTAAAATCTGAGTTTATTTTTGAAGCGACATAAGCTCCTCCAACAACTCCTGCGGTTTCAGCAACATATCCAGCAATTTCGTTCCGTGTTTGGTATGAAGTTTTAGTTTTGTCATTTAGACAATATTGAACAGCCCCAAGAATCACTGCGGGAACATTCGTATTGGCACGAATTTTCTGGTCGGTATTATCCTTTATATAGTTTGTAGTAGTGTTTTTCATAAAAGCATCGCTACCATCAATGAGTGGAATATTAGTTAGCACCATATTTTTTTTGGTAAAGATTTGTCTATTTTTCTCGCAGTTGTTAGCAAGTTTTAAAGTAGAAGCAAATTGCGAGAACTGATAATAAGTATCTGGTGCTACACATATTTTTCTCTCAATAACATTTTCCACTAGCTCTGAAATTTGCTTTGCTTTTGGATCTTTCCCACTTATCATGGACGCAATTAATTGCTTTGATAATTTTGGTGATTTTATAACTTCAATTAGTCCATCTTTATTACCAAATCGTTCCTCAAAACTATATCTCTTGATTTCGTTATCTTTCTTTTCACTAACTGTAAGAAAATCTGCTTTTCCACTGTCCTTTATCAGTGCATGAGCTTCAAGTATTTCCCTTTTAGCATTTTGCAACCCAATTGATTTCCATATCAAGGGAAATTTGTTATACCAAGGTTGATGGTTAATTTGTTTCTCTAGGGAGAGATATTTATCTGTTAAAATATCATGAGCCTTAGAAATCCACTTTGAATTTTTGTTTACGTTATTTAATTTGTCTGCGAGATCAGTATTATTAAAAATAGCTCCGTCTACAGCCTTAAAGTTATTGTGGTTTGCAAGTTCTGATTTGAGAGAATTGCCATGTTTAATAAAGCCTAACCCCTTGTTATTAATTGATCCTATCATTAAATCATCATTACTTAGACTTACCCTTTTATCCAGATAGGTATCACGCGTAAGATAAGTACATAAAGCACCTTTAACTCTTTTAATCCTGCTTTGTATTAGAAGGCCTACTGTAGCTGCTGAAAGCATTTTTGATGCTCTAGAAGCCAATTTACCCCAGATGGGTATTCCACCAATTAAATGTGATGATTTTGATACAACACTATTTGAGGCAATGATTGCACTTACCGCTAGGGCTTCATCTACTAATTTTACTGGTTTTGATACATAGGGATTTGCCCCTTTGTTAATTAATTTACTGGTTAAATCTACGCATTTATTTGCTTCCTCAGTGTTAATATCTGTTATCGGAACCTTATTTTTCTTAATTTTTTCTATTCTACCCTTTTGCTCATCCTTTAATTCTTGATCCAATTTTGCTTTCATTGGTAAAAGCACATCGTCAGAGAGTGGCTCAAGCCCATCTCTTTGCGCTGCTATCAGGAATGCAGAAACACCCTTCTTATTTGTTAGATTGACATCTAAATTATTGGCAGACATGACAGTTTCAATCATATCTTTGTTATTCAGAAGACAAGCATATATAAGTGCGGTATTACCCTGACTATCCTTGGAATTTATATTGGCACCTTTGTTCAGTAAATCCTTAACCATGCTTATATTATTATTAAGTACAGCTGACATAAGAGGGGTTCTTCCCTTTTTGTTGGGCGAATCAATATTTAAGCCATTATCTAATAATTCTTCTGCTATTTCAGATCTTCGCTCATTATTTTTAGATCCGATAGCAAGGTAATGAAGTGCATTATTGCCACTTCTATCCACGTGTTTAAAATCAGTTTTTGAGCATTTTTGTTTAATTGAATTAATAATATTAGGGTTGCCGCCTTCGCATGCAGCCATTAATAAATTGGTGCCATGTCTATTTACTGACAAATTCCCAGTTTTAGTTGTAAAAATTGCCCCTTCATCAATGAGCATATCAGATAAATCAGGGTCAGCAGATTCAGCAGCATAAAATAAAGCACTATTTCCATCATGATCTTTAGCGTTAATAACCTCTTGCCAAGCATTATTGTCTATTTCAAGTGCCTTTCCCCTTAGGATAGCAACACCTGCTACGTCTCTATCACCATATTGAGAGGCAAGCATTAAAAGATTTTGCCCCTTTTCATTGGGAATGTTTAAATCAGCTTTAGGGTGATTTAAAATATTGTAAAGGAAATCTTCTTGTGTTTTATTCGCTTGGCCGTTTATGCGAGACTTTACTATATTTGAGTAGGCAGCAGTTAGGACGTTATCTTTTTTATGAGTTGCCTTGACCTTGGTTCCGTATATAGATGAATTTACAAAATCTATAGCTGATTCTGCATATCCTGGCTTCTTATCCACATCCAAATCAACTTTGAATGCAGTATTTATATCAAGCGATTCAATAGTGTTTTCTTTGTCAATATTATGTGTTAACACCACTTTTAAGGAAGCGTAAATATCTGCAACAAGTTTTTTATTTTCATCAATTTGTTTATCGGTTATATCTTTAGCAAGATTTTTTTCTTCTATGCTCTTTATCTCTTCAAATGCTATATTTACAAGATTCTTATATTTTGTTGTGTTATAGGAAGTTTTGGTACTTAAAATTCCATCGTTATGTTTAAGAATGCTTTTCACAGCTTCTGGTTTGCCTACGAGTACAGCTTTTTCTAATGTATCATAGTGAATTTCATCTGGATTAACTTTACTTACAATTTTAGAAAAAACTTCCGTTTTTGCAAAAAGTGCGGATTCTAATAATGGTATTTCATATACTGCTCCTTCCGGATTTGCGACCTGCAAGCTATTAATTCCTTTACATTTCTCAAGATTAAAGAAGTTTTCTGCCAGATCATCATCATTACTTTTTATTGCGCTGGTGATTATTGCGGTTTTTATTTTTTCTACATCTTTTTCGGGAACATATTCCATGAATTTATTAGCTAAAGGGACATTCCCATTTTTTAGTGCAATCATCACATAGGTTTTATAATTAGCAATATCCTCGGTCTCAGAGAGCTTTATTTTATTTGCCAAAATGTCAAATATTATAGTTGCACTAGTCTTGTTTGGCGAGTATGCAAGCATGCAAAGAGGGTTTCTTCCCATCGTATCTGCTGTAAAACAATCTGCCCCACGATCAATAAGTGCTCTAGCAATATCTATTTGTCCAGAGTAACACGCCTTGTGAAGGAGGCTAAGTTCTTTAGTGTCTTTTTTATTAAGTTCGTCAGGCTTGGCACAGTTTATTCTATTTACCACGGTATCTAGAGAAGCATTTTCTGTATATGTTTCTGACAAGGAAATTATTTGTGCTGCAGAATTTCGAGTTGTTTCATCTTTAGAGCTTAGATCAATAATGGCCTTTCTTTGTTTTGCCTGATCTATATCTTGTTCATGGCTATTTTTCCATGTTTCAACAGTTTCGTTTCCATCAAACATACTGACGGCAGCTTCTAGCACTATCTCATCTTTTATTAGGCCTCTTACATAGATATCGCAAAATAGTTGCTGATAAGCCTTATTTTCTTCCCCGTAACCTCTATTGTAGATTTCTTTTATATCTGATTCATCTAATTTACCAAAAGCTGAGGCTTGACCAGTTCCATGTCTAATGAGGATACTTCCTAGGATTGCTACTGCCCTTTCTGCTTCATACTTCCCATCCAAGATGGTTCTAATTGGTTTTGACATAATATTACAATTTTTTAGTGATAATTAATTTGATCATGAAGTAAATATATTAAAATATAATTAATGTTATACCCGCCCTTCCTATAGCTTCTAAATTTAATATTTCGTTAATAAATATATGTTAAATTTACATCAATGAGGAAAAAATAAATAAAGAAAGATGAAACAGAAAACAAAAACAACTAAACCAATTACACCTCAAAATTATACACCGCAAGAAAGTAAAAAGATCGCCGAATATATTATAGACAATATCAATATTTGGAAT
>Ga0007801_10000380_pt1 | contig 14447 bp, 17 predicted proteins | sample CryBogmetaGMA2M_FD_60372 | JGI IMG/M metagenome (GOLD analysis project Ga0007801, IMG submission 60372) | Freshwater microbial communities from Crystal Bog, Wisconsin, USA - MA2M | ecosystem: Environmental > Aquatic > Freshwater > Lake | place: Crystal Bog, Wisconsin, USA | collected 2009-07-06
CATCGCGCACAATGTGCTGACGTCAAGGTAGCCGCTAAACCTATCCCTGCGTCTCGCCCTGGATCAGATGTAGATTAATGGCTACATTGAGATGACACCTTCTCTTCGCTGGGCCTTCGGGTCCTTTTTCTTTTTATATTTTGCTTACGTTGGCTTAGTCTCGCCGTATGCCAGCCTATTCTTTTTAGATCGTGGTTTTAGTGTTATTCAAATCGCAGTCCTCATGTCGATGCTGCAAATTACCCGTATTGTTGGACCATTCTCTTGGGGGTGGCTCTCAGACTTTTTATCTAATCGGGTGGGAATTATTCGGTTTTGCGCCTGCTTTGCCGCATTTATATTTTTATCCATTTACTTTTTAGAGAGCTACATTAGCTTTTTTATCTGGATGTTTGTGCTGCATACTATTCTGAGCAGCTTGATGCCGCTTGGCGAATCTGCAACCGTACATGCTTTATTTAAAGACAATTCTTTCGACAAACGCTATGGGCGTCTGCGTCTCTGGGGCTCATTGGGCTTCATTTTCATGGTGCTAGCTGCTGGCGAGCTCTTTCAACGTAAATCAATAGAACTTTATCCCGCAGTAGGCACAATCGTTTTGCTATCACTAGCCTTGGTAACTTTCTTGCTCCATGAGCCTAAGATGGAGCGCCGAAAAATGGTGAAGGGCGAGTTGTTAGTCGTTCTCTTTAATCCTGATGTTCGTTGGTTTTTGATTTCTGGCTTCTTTATGGTATTTGCTCATGCAGCACTTTATGTTTTTTACTCCCTCTATCTCGCCGATCTTGGTTACGATAAATTTCAAATCGGGCTCTTCTGGGCCATAGGCGTATTTGCAGAAGTCATTTTCTTTTACTTCCAAAGTAAAGTGCTTAGTCGCCTAGATGCCGAGATTGTGCTTCAAGTGGCTTTTGGGGTGGGGGTTATACGCTTTATTTTGATTGCTTTTCTGCCAATCACATCGGTTTTGATCTTTGCGCAACTTCTGCATGCTGGCACATTTGCAGCTCATCACAGTGCAGCAACTAAATTACTCCAGCGTTGGTTTACAGGGCCCTTGCAGGCTAGAGGGCAAGCCCTTATGGCTACTGTCTCTTATGGCTTAGGCGGTACATTGGGGGGATTATGTGCAGGCTGGATTTGGGAACTGTCCCAACCGCGTGATGTCTTTGTCATGTCTGCATTTGCCTGCGCCTTGGCCGGCGCATCGATTCAAAAAATGAGACTACGCCGCTACTAAAGAGAGTAGGGCGAAGCCTGCTTATTGAATTTTTGCTTTAGTACGAAGTTTTTGCATCATTTCTGAGAACTTTGCTTTTTGCCAATTCTGATCGGCCATGATCATTTGTTTGAGTTGATCTTTCATTTCATCAAAGCTTGGAGCCTTTGCATCGCGGGAATCTACCGTTTTGATAATGTGATATCCGAACTGAGATTTCACTGGCTTATCAGTAATTTGACCGTTTTTCAGCTGCACCATCGCTTTTGAAAACTCGGGAACTAGGGATTTATCAGAAACCCAACCCAAGTCTCCACCATTCTTAGCTGAGCCCGGATCTTTAGATTTAGCTTTGGCGATATCTTCAAAATTAGCACCAGACTTTAGTTGAGTAATGATTGCTTTAGCATCTGATTCTTTGTCTACCAGAATATGTTCAACGTGATACTCCTTGCCGGAGTACTCATCTTTTACATTTTCATAGGCGGCTTTGAGTTCTGCATCAGAAACGCCCTCACGTTCTACAAAATCCTCAAATACAGCCGCCACCAAAACGCCTACGCGAGATTGTTCTAATTGATCACGTACAGATTCTTTTTGGATGACCCCGCGCTTATCTGCTTCTTGCAAAATCAGTTCACGCGTTATCAGCATCTCACGGGCTTGATCTCGCACTTGAGGATTATCTGGCTTACCTGTTTTAGCCACTAATTTATCTAATTGGGACTTAGGAATTGCTTTGCCATTAACGATAACGGCATTTTGAGCAAGCGTATTTGCTGATAAGAGAGCTGCGAAAATACTACTAATGAAAAATGCTTGTGATTTATACATAGCTTAGGAATGAATAGAATTAGTGATCAAAATGGTTAGGTAATGGGTGCGGCCTCAGTGTAAAACAGCCTCAAGCACCAGTCTCTCCAGGCGCTATAGCGTTAATTGTTAAGGCATGAATTTCTGCTGGAATATGGCGACTTAATGCAGCATAGACTGCACGATGTCTAGCCACTAAGCTTAAGCCTTTAAATTCCGGAGCAACGATAGTTAACTTAAAGTGACCGCCACCACTAGCTGCACCCGCATGTCCAGCATGTAAATGACTTTCATCTTCAATTTGCAGTTGATCGATTGAAAATGCTGTATTTAGATCCCGCTCAAATAGTGCAATGCGTGTTTGGTTAATATTCATTCTGGGGGATGCTCCATATGGCGTGATAGCCAAATACCTTGAACAATAACAAAGGCCACTAGTAAACCTGTGCTGCCAAAGAGTTTGAAGTTGACCCAAGTTTCTTCCGAGTATTCAAAAGCAATATAGAGGTTGAGCACGCCCATCAGAAAAAAGAATACAGCCCAAGCCATATTAAGACGATGCCAAACTGAATGTGAATTTTCAGCTTTCAGGGTTACCTGCTTACCCATGAGGAATTGTATCCAATTCTTTTTGAAAAATTGGGCGCTAATAAATAAAGCCCCTGAAAACAGCCAGTAGAGTGCAGTCGGTTTTAGCTGAATGAATGTCTTGTCATGCAAAAAAATAGTCAGGCTACCAAATACCAGAATCATGACCAAGCTAATCCATTGCATTGCATCGATCTTGCGATGGCGATAGTAAACCCACAGAATTTGTCCAATGGTGGCAACCATGGCAACAATCGTTGCTGTATAGATATCACCAAATTTAAAGGCGATAAAAAAGAGAATGATAGGGAATAGATCGAATAAAAATTTCATAAGAAAGGATTATCCAACTATTTGCCCGTCAGCTTGGTAATTAAGACTTGTCCGTAGGCTTTGCATTGGCGCTGGGCTCAAAGCTCAGGGAGGCAGAGTTAATGCAATAGCGCAAACCGGTAGGGTTTGGGCCATCATCAAAGACATGTCCTAAATGGGCATCACAGTTAGCGCAACGCACTTCGGTCCGAATCATGCCATGGCTGACGTCTTTGATCTCTTTAATGGCTGACTCTTCCTCAGGTTTGTTATAGCTGGGCCAACCACAACCGGCATCAAATTTAGTTTCTGAGAGAAAAAGTGGGGTATTACAGCAAACGCAGGTATATCTACCTTTATCCCAATGATCCCAGTACTTTCCAGTAAAAGGTCTTTCAGTTGCGGCTTCTCTAGTAACGCGATACTCAATATCACTAAGCATTTTTTTATATTCTTGATTTGTTTTTTTCATACGAACTCCTTTGAGTTAAATGCGAAAAAAGTTGAGGTATTAAGAAGAGCAGCTAACTTCAATCGATTCTAAATCTGGCGGCGGAGGGGCTGCGTATTCTTGGTATTGCTCCTGCTCATCAAAGGGCTTCTCTAAAATAGTCAAGAGTTTAGCTATTTCAGTAAAGTCCTGCCGCTGAGCCATTTCAATGGAGGCTTGGGCTAGATGATTGCGTAATATGTATTTTGGGTTTACAGCATTCATTTTTTGTTGACGATCAGCATCGACGCTGGATTCTGCCTTTAAGCGGCCAATGTAATCGCTAAACCATTGATCAATTGCATCTCGATCAAGGAAGTCATTACGCAATTTAATTACGCTGATCGACTCACTCGTATTGATGTTTGCAAGATCCCGAAACAGGGTCGTAAAGTCAACCTTTGAGTCATGCATCGCTTGTAGAAGTCTCTCGATCAACAAAATATCATCATCTTGTACAGTGCTAAGACCTAACTTCTGCCTAAATAGAGATTGCCAAGCTTGACCATAGATCGTTGGAAATTCACCTAGCGTATTAGTGAGTAGCTTTTTAGCCTCATCTTCAGAATGATCCAATTCCAGCAAAGGAATAAAGGCACTAGCTAGGCAGGCCATATTCCAATGCATGATTTGGGGCTGTCGATGATAGGCATAGCGGCCCCCTTGATCGCTATGATTGCATATATGGTCCATTTGAAATTGATCCAAAAATCCAAAAGGGCCATAGTCAATCGTGAGACCTAAGGCACTGATGTTATCGCTGTTGAGAACTCCATGACAAAAGCCAACAGCTTGCCATTGGGCCACAAGCTTTGCATTGCGAGCACATATCTTTTGAAATAAATCTAAGTAAAGATCTTTACTATTTCGACACTCTGGATAGTGTTGGTCTATCAGTAAATCAGCGAGCTCTTTTAGACGAACAATATTCTGCATTGAAGCGAAATGCTCAAAGTGGCCAACCCGTATAAAGCTTGGTGCTATGCGGGCGCATACTGCAGCAGTTTCCAGAGTCTCTCGAAGGACAGGTAGCTTAGAGCCAACGATAGATAGGGCTCTGCTAGTGGGTATGCCTAGAGCATGCATAGCTTCACTACATAAAAATTCGCGGATAGAGGAGCGTAGAACAGCTCTACCATCACCCATGCGAGAGTAGCGTGTTTTACCCGCACCTTTGAGTTGCAATTCTTGGCCTGCAATGTCACCCAAGAGGATCGCTCTGCCATCACCGAGCTGTCCAGCCCATACGCCAAATTGATGTCCGCTATAAACGGTCGAAATCGGGTTAGAAAATTTCTGGGATTGGGTATCCAAACTATTGCCAGCTAAGACATCTAGCCAAGTCTCGTCTTGCGGATAGCCATCGTTGTTTAGCGGTATCTTGAGTGCTTTTGCTGCCGATGATGAAAAAGCTACCCAGTAAGGCCCTGGAATAGGGCTCGGTTGCAGTTCTTGGATGGCGTCATCGCCGGTTAAAGTAAAGGCCATAAGAACTATTCTAGGTGGATTTCACAAATGGCGTTTGAGCTACTAAAATGAACTGATGAATAAACAAGTCCAGATAAATCCCCAAACTCAGCTGGCTCATTTGGGTGAAGAACTAAACGTCCCTTTCCTGAAGCTGCTTGGCGTCCGCTGCTTGAGCGCAGAGATGGGCAAGGGTGAGATCTTGCTAGCTTTAAAGCCCGAGCATACTAATACCTGGGCGGTTGCCCATGGCGGTGTTCTGCTCACGCTGATGGATGTAGCAATGGCTGTAGCAGCTAGATCTGGGGATCCTGACGATCGAAGTGTCGTCACCATTGAATTGAAAAACAATTTCATGCAGGCTGCCAACGGCGTTTTACGCGTAAAAGCGGATACTGTTCGAAGTACGGCGACTATGGCCTTCTGTGAGGCTAAGCTTTACAACGATCAAGGCGAGATTTGTTGTATGGCAACTGGGACATTTAAATACCTAAAGCGTTTAGCAACTCGCAATCCTGATGGCAGCCGCATCATCAATGATGACCTGCGGGGCGAGACGAATGATTAAGCATTAAACCGAAAGGTTAGAGCCAGGTGCAGCACTCAGGGCGCCAGTAATCACATCATGGCCAACTGTGCCAGTAGCATCGAAGCGGCGTTCAACCATTTCAAATTGACCATCTTTACGTACTCGCAGCACAGTGCTTGAACGCGTCCCATAGGTTTCAGTTTTGATGAAGGCAGGTGAGAGCGCTTTTTCCCATTCACGACTAACGCCTGTATTGGGTAGCTCATGGTCACTTGCGTGATGTGTATCAGCCAAAAGCTTTAGATATTGGTCTGCATTCTTTAGTTGGCCGCTATCCATAGCAAGTGTTTGTGCAAAAGCAGCCACGCGGTGGTTTACTTTGGGCCAAGGCGTATCTAGCATTGCGTTAGAAAGGCCGTAAACACCGGCATCCAAGGGCTGATGGGGAAAGACTTTACGTGGGCGAATATTTTGGCCCATCATCATGCGGTTACTTACCCAATGCATCTCTGCATTCTCAGGATTGCTAAGGTCTGCCATCAAAAGATTAAAGCCATTGTAATTTTGAAAGCGCTTTACATTTTCTTGGATGAAGTGAGATGGACGTTCTTTACCTGAAAGATACATTAAAGATAATTCACCGCGCGTTCTTGAGTCAGGATTTTTTTCACTAGGAGCTCTAACATTGGTCAGGGCAGCAAATTTGCCGGTCTTGGTAAAGCCTAGCCATGTTCCTGGGCTTCCTAAAACATCTGCTCGATCTCTGCCAGCTAAAACATGCGGATGCTCAGGCCACCAAGTAACGCCTTCAGTATCACGCTCATAAAATTCATCGCGATTAGCTGCAACTACCAAAGGATAGTCTGGGTGTGATTTCCAGGCAAAAAGGATGAGGCACATATCGGCAATGAATCCTAGATTTCAATTAAACGGTAAGGTAATGAATCTATTTTTAACACAGGTCCTTGAGCACTTCCTAAATGGATTTCCCCACTTTCGAGCGCCTCAAGCTTGCACTCTACCTGGAGGTCGATTCTATTGAGGTCTGCAGGTGAGGGGGATGCTAGAACTACCATGCCAGCGGGCTGGGATGGATCATTAGAGTGAAAAAGTTCTACGCCTGGTGCTGCGGATTGATACCCAATGAGATTCTGGGCAGCATGGGCCAATTGCAGGCGTCGCTTAATGGCTCCCCGGTATTGACTGCGGGCTACGATCTCCTGACCTGGATAGCACCCTTTTTTGAAATCTACTCCTGCAACAGATTCAAAGTTAATCATTTGCGGTACAAATTGCTCTTGTGTTGCTAAAACAATTCTCGGAATTGCACTCATTACTTCAAGATGATTCCACTGCATAGAATCATCACTCAATTTTTCCTGAGGTCTGTCATTGTTCGATGCGATTAATACGCGCGAATAGGTTTGATGATTTGCCAAGACATCGGGTAGGCGTAAGCTAATTTGACCAGCTTCTATTTTGAGCTCTGTAATATCATCATGAGTGCAATAACCAGAAATACTCCATTTGGATGAAACATCAATCACCTTTACTTTGGAGCGTAATACAAACATCGCTAAACGCTTGGCTGTAAATGCTGCAAGGTCCTTAGAAATAAATAATGCAAAACGATCTTGTGCATTTGTTTCCTCAGGAAATAGACCAAGCCATGCGCTGGCTAGTAATCTTCCTTTTGGGCTGCAATATCCAGCCAATCTAACGGCCTCATATGTTTGCGCTACTTGTGGTGCAAAGGTTCGCTTCAAGCCCAAAACTGTATTACTCAGCTGATTTTGTAAAAAGCTGGCAGCATCAGCACCTTCCACAAGGATTAAGCCCCATTGGGGCAAACTTACGTGTTTTGGTGTGTTTTGAGACTTATTCATCATGACCCTTTTATCATAGCTTGATGAGAAGAAAAATTCAGGGAAGCGGGCGTTTTTTTAAAAAGAAGCCGCATAGTCAACGATTCAGAGCCTGGCTATATGCGCTCATTGCAATAATTGGCATCTTCTATGGCAGCATTTTTTTATGGCCGGTTGTTCCATCAAATCCGAATGTTGCGGATTCATCTACGTATAGAGTCAAAATTAAGCCTCAATCGGGAGTCTCGAGCATCTCTTCGCAACTTGAGGATCAGGGACTCTCAACACCCTCGGTCTTATTTCAGATTAGCGCAAGAGCCTTATTTATCGGCTCTAAATTAAAGCCCGGAACTTATCTATTGCCAACAAGAGCGAGCTTGGGCGCAATTCTTCTCCAGTTTGCTCGGGGCGACAGAGTAAAGGAGAGTATCACCATTGTTCCAGGCATGACAGTCTGGCAAGTTAGACAATTGATTGATTCTCATCCAGCCTTGCTTCATGAGACCAAAAAAATGAACTCTAAAGAAATACTGCAAAAGCTAAATCTGAGTTACCCAGGCCTTGAAGGTATTTTTCTCCCAGATACCTATATCTTCGATCCAGACGAGTCTGATGTGGAAATCTATCGCAGGGCTTCACAAGCCATGCAAAAGCACCTTACCAATGCTTGGGCGCAAAAGGAGGCAAATTCACCTTTGAGAACACCATATGAGCTTCTGATACTTGCTTCCATAGTAGAGAAGGAAACTGGGCGCATAAGCGATAGGGGTTTGGTTGCGGCTGTCTTCACCAATCGCTTATACAAGGGAATGATGTTGCAGACCGATCCTGCGGTAATCTACGGAATTGGCCCTAAATTTGACGGTAATTTACGTAAAGCAGACCTTCGTAAAGACAGTCCCTACAATACCTATATGCGCAAAGGATTACCCCCAACCCCCATCGCTATGCCGAGTAAGGAGTCAATCTTGGCAGCCATTCATCCTGCTAAGAGCAGTGTCTTATTTTTTGTGGCTAAAGGTGATGGAAGTAGTTACTTTTCTGAGGGCCTTAGCGAACATGAGGCAGCAGTCAATAAATATCAGCGCAAGCTAAGCTCGGCAACTCAATAATTTGATTCACTTTCATATGTCATCAATGTATCCAGGATATTTTATTAGCTTCGAAGGCATCGATGGTGCAGGGAAGAGTACTCATATTGAATCATTTCAAAAATTGATCCAAGAGCGCTACCCTGATCGTCAGGTGGTAATGACTCGCGAACCTGGTGGCACACCTTTAGGTGAACAACTCAGGGCGCTTTTATTAGATGCGCCAATGAATTTAGAGACTGAAGCTCTATTAATGTTTGCCGCACGTCGTGAACATATCGCGCAAGTCATAGAACCCGCCCTGGCGGCTGGAAAGATCGTGATTTCAGATCGCTTTACAGATGCTAGCTTTGCTTACCAAGGAGGAGGGCGGGGCTTAAGTCTCGATAAATTAAACGAACTTGAGCGTTGGGTACAAGGTCGAGCTCACGGAGTCTTGCTTCAGCCTAATCTCACAATCCTATTTGATCTGCCAGGCGAAGTTGCGGAGGCACGTCGTTCTAAAGTACGTACGCCAGATAAATTTGAAAAAATGGATTTAAATTTCTTTGAAAAAGTACGTCAAGAGTACTTGCGTCGTGCTAAAGAAGATCCAAGCCGTTTTTACCTAGTAGATGCCACATTAACGCCAGAGCTGATTTGGAATAACTTAAAAAATCTGGAATTCAAAATCTAGATGAGTGACTTCACGTTTGCCGAACAAGAAAGGTCTGTAGCACCATGGTTGCAAATACTATGGGATCAGCTAGATTTTGCTAATTTTCCGAACTCGGTTTTATTGCATGGGCAATCTGGTATCGGTAAGTTTGCATTTGCCCTTGAGCTTGCAAAGTCTCTGTTATGCGAGAGCGCCAATCAAGCTTCTCGCCCTTGTAATCAATGTGAGGCCTGCTATTGGTTCAATACAGGTAATCATCCTGACTTTATTGCCCTGGTTCCAGAGACACACCGCCGGTTATTACCCCATGCTGACTACGAGAGTGATGATGCTCCTAAAAAGAGTAAGGCAGCACGAGATGATTCGGATAGTGAGACCAGCGAAAAGAAAGAAAAGAAAAACATTTCTATCGAAGAGACTCGTAGCGCCATCGAAAGTCTTTCTATTGGATCGCATCGAGGCGGAAATCGTGTGATTCTGATTTATCCACTAGAGATGCTACGTTCTGATTCGGCGAATACCTTACTCAAATCCTTAGAAGAGCCCTCAGGAAATACTATTTTTATTTTGTTGGCCGATCGACTAGATCGTGTTCTACCAACCATTCGTTCCCGCTGCCGCTTACTGACTGCGCCACGCCCAGATCGTGAGCAAGGTTTAGCATGGTTGCGTACACAACTACAGAAAATAAATGGGCTCAAAGTGAGCGATGCTGATGTGCAGACAATTTACGATGAGCAGGGTGGGGCACCATACTCCGCCTTAGATTCTCTGATCGCAAGAAATAATCAGGATGAGAAAGACGAATTAAGCGTTGCCATACAAGCTTCACGTTATTTACTTCAATCTATGACACAAGGCGCGCGCATTAATTGGTTGGATGCAGCTGAAAAGATACATAAGTCGCAATATAGCTATTTATTGGCAGCAATGCAGCGCTGGACCTCAGACCTGCAAATCGTTGCACAGGGTGGCCAACCTCGTTATTACCCAAAGCATCTTTCAACTCTTAAAGGCTTATCTCAAACTGCGAGGATCCCCAAGCTTCATCATTTTTGGAAGTTATTGGTTCAGGCCCGACGTCATGAGAATCACCCCTTGGCTAACCGTGTGCAGTTAGAAGCCCTACTATCTCAGTACCAGCAAGTCTTTGAGTCCTAATTTAGAGTTAGGCAGTCTAAAATAACGAGTCATGTTCATAGACTCCCATTGCCATCTCGATTTCCCGGAATTTCAATCGCGCTTACCAGAAGTGCTTGCGAATATGCAGGCTTCTCAGGTTAGCAATGCCTTGTGCGTATCAGTGGACTTGCCAGACTTTCCTAATGTGTTGAAGCTTGCTCAGGAGCATTCTCATCTATACGCTTCTGTTGGGGTTCATCCAGACTATGAGGACACTCCGGAGCCTAGTTATGACTTTCTGGTGGAAACTGCCTTAAAACATCCCAAAATTGTCGCGATTGGGGAAACGGGACTCGACTATTACCGTATGGGTGATCGCTCTTATGAGTCCATGGAATGGCAACGTGAGCGCTTTAGAACCCACATTAGAGCTGCAATAGCCTGTAAAAAGCCTTTGATTATTCATACACGATCAGCATCTGAGGATACGATCAGAATCCTTAAAGAAGAGGGCGCCGATCAAATTGGCGGAGTGATGCATTGTTTTACTGAAAGTCTGGAAATGGCTAAAGCATCGATGGAAATGGGCTTTTATATCTCTTTTTCAGGGATTGTGACCTTTAAAAGCGCTAAAGAGCTACAGGCAACCTGCAAAGAGGTTCCGCTCGATAGAATGCTAATCGAGACAGACTCGCCATATTTGGCGCCCATTCCATATCGCGGCAAGATCAACGAGCCTGCTTGGGTTGCTAAAGTTGGTGAATTTATTGCCAATCTCAAAGGCGTTCCTATTGAAGAGCTTGCTGAGCGAACATCTAATAATTTCTTTCAATGTTTTCAGATAGATAGAAATTATTTATGAGATTAAACATTAATAATTATGGGGTTTTATTTTCACTCCTATGTTTGGCAAACCCATTTTGCTATGCCCAAACTATTGCCCAGATTACAGATTTTGCTAAAGCCGCGAAATTTGATGATGTTCCCGCAGTCAAATCTTTGCTTTCTAAGGGTGTCAATCCAAATACAGTAGATGCTAATGGCAACCCAATGCTTATTTTGGCTATCAAAGATCGTTCTAGTAATGTTATTGATGTATTACTCCAGAATCCCAAAATTGACGTAGATTTATCGAATAAAAGTGGTGAAACACCCCTGATGATTGCCTCCATAGAGGGTAATTTGCCGCTAGTAAAGACCTTAGTTCTACAGAATAAGGCCTTGATAGACCACATTAGTTGGACACCTTTACATTACGCCTGCGCTAAGGGCCATCTCGAAGTTACTCAATTCTTAATCGCAAATGGAGCTACCGTAGATTCTTTGAGTCTTGGAAATACAACACCGCTGATGATGGCTGTCCAGTCTGGTAACGAACAATTGGTTAAGCTCCTTTTAGATAAAGGCGCTGACTTACAAATTCGCAACGCCCAAGGTTTAACTGCGATTGATATCGCAGATATTTACGATAAAGCTTGGATCAGTGAGGGGCTCAGGTCTCGTTGGTTAAAGCTATATAAAAAGCCTTATATTGGACCTGTGAAGTCTAAAACCTCATAATCCTTTCTGCGTATAATCATTATTATGTCAAATAAGATATTTCTGTAGTCTTTCCCTTTAGAGCCTTATGTTCATAATTGATCTTCTCCGTAATGCTGACCTTCCTAGCTTTGCCACACTCTTTCGTGAAATCAATACCGATATGGGCAATGGTCAAATCTGGTTTGTATTGCTATTGGCATGCTTTATGTTGACCGTGCATGGAATGTTAGTTTTATCCATAGCGGGCACGTTTCACTGGCTAGATCAGAAGCTAGAAAACAAGCGAATTTATGGGGCAAACTTTGTATCCTATTTCATCGCAATTTTGCTCATTATTGCGGTTCACTTTGCTGAAATCATTGCTTGGGCTTATATCTGCGTTGCCTTGAAGGTATTCCCAACCAATCCCCAGACTTTCTACTTTGCAGGTGAAATGTATACGACCGTTGGGTATGGCGACTACACCTTAACTGAGCATTGGAGAATTTTGCCTATTATCATTTCCTTCACAGGCATCTTCGCCGTATCGATGTCTGGAGCTGCCTTGTATTCAATGATGGTCGCATTATTAGGTCATTCCAAGCAAAGCCCCCAATCTAAATCTAGCGACTAAGGTGTGGTGCTCACAGGTATAGGGCTTTTTTGCTTAAATACGAGCTCTAGAACTCTGCCATTCGCCTCCAAGGAGCGAATTCGGCCTGGTAGCCACTCTAGATCTTTGGCTAGCCATATGTCTACCTGGCGCTTATATGGGTCATTTTCACGCTGCATGAGGGCGTAATGTCGATTAACGGATTTTCCTAGACTGGGAATATCCTCGGAGCTTGTCTCGCCGTAGCTCTTAAAGTGCCACATTTCTAAGGTGTTGTAGTCCACTACAGGCAAGGATCGAATGCTGCCAGCTTCATCAATCTTGCTATCTCCATTAAGCAAGGAGGCAAGCTGAAACATGAGGCTAAATCGATCCTGGGTTCCTGGCAGGATAGTGGGCGTAAACTCTGGCTTTTCTGAAAAGAACATCTGCCCTCCTCCATTAGCATCCCTGTCAAAACGTGAATATCGTGGTGGTTTGGTACCCCGCTGAGTCCAATAAATGGATGGGGCCATCCCGTAGGCATCTACTGACCCTCTAGACTCAAAAACAAATGGGCCTACAAAAGCATATGGAATATTGATATAGAGCCGATAGCCGCTCCCATCGACAATCCAATCAATTTCACCGGTTTGATACTTTTGACCATCAACATAAGAGTCGTAATAGATAATTCCAGATTCTGGGAGCTTGAAGGCAACCCCTTGTTGATTGTTTGCCCCACCCTGCTCTCCTACGGCCAGACTTGTAGGATCCTCCACTTTATTGCTCGATGTTTCTTTGCTTACTTTCTTTTTCGGCGCTTTGGCCATCTGAATTTTTTTAGGCGGCTCAACTTTTAATTCTGTTCTGATGATGAGCTCGTCAGCAAGCTCAGGTGCCGAACCGAAAGAAAAAAAAGGAATGCCAAAAAATAAAATAAGGTGACCCAGTAAAGATAGGGCCAATGCAATCAGAATGATCCGCAAAGATTTTGCGTGCATCACAGTACTACTTTTCCAAACTCAGAGGGCGCCCTCGAGTAAGCGACTGTTTTTAGGCAAATTGGCGGCCAGGAAGTCCATCTGGTCGGCAAGAATATTTCTTCCTTTAAGGATCATATCTTCGTAAAGGCTCGGTAGATAAGGTGTGTATAACAAACCCATGCCAGCCTGTTCTGGAGTGCGATTACCCTTACGTTGGTTGCAAGGTCTGCAAGAAATTACTAGATTCATCCAAGAGTATTTTCCACCACGACTATTTGGAATGATGTGCTCAGCCTCAGCATGACTTTCGTGAATCACATCACCGCAATAAGCGCAAAGACCACGATCACGCTTGAAAAGTTTATGTTTTGTGATGACGGGAACAACGTCAAACAAGTTTATCTTTGCGCTACCCTTAATTGCAATAATTGAATGAAGCTCGATAACAGATTGCAAGCCACTAGTTCTTGAAATGCCGCCACGCATTTTCATGATGGGGTCACCCAGCGTCCATAAAACACTGTTATCAGCGTAATGTTTTGTTGCTTCTTCCGCGTTAACCCAACCCTGGGGAATTCCACCAGCGTCTAGTTTTAAGATGCTCAGCACAAACTCTCCTTTCTCAACCCTGGTAAGGCCAGCAGTTGTTTGACTTATCTTACAGAAGAAATATGTACCGATCAATCATCTAGAGGATATAAAGTCCAAGACCCTTGGAAGATGGTCTATATAGTCGGCAATTCCGTGGTCGCTGCCCTCTAGTATTAATTGCTTAGCGCCCTCATAGAACTGGCTCATTTCTTGCCAATCAAGTAATTCGTCACCTTTTGCGGCGATCAAGAAGTAGCGATCAGGATTACTAATCCTCTCAACTTGTAAGGCTTTTAGCTCATCGATATATTCGGGCCGAAAATCAAAAGGTTCATCACTGTCATAGGCTGTCATCATCCCTACGTGGGGCGCAAGCTCCCTAGCTGCTCGCACTGCCGGATTTAATGTAATCGCTTTGCAGCCGTATTTTTCGGCGAAATAATTTGCATAAAATCCACCAAGTGATGACCCAATAACTATCACATGATCAGCCATAGACTGGTCAATATATTTTGTTACCATCTCCACGCTTTTTTTGGGTGAGGCTAACAACTGCGGGCAATACCAATCGATGGTATTTTCCGCAGTTGCCAAGGCTTTAAC
>Ga0007801_10000383_pt1 | contig 14434 bp, 14 predicted proteins | sample CryBogmetaGMA2M_FD_60372 | JGI IMG/M metagenome (GOLD analysis project Ga0007801, IMG submission 60372) | Freshwater microbial communities from Crystal Bog, Wisconsin, USA - MA2M | ecosystem: Environmental > Aquatic > Freshwater > Lake | place: Crystal Bog, Wisconsin, USA | collected 2009-07-06
ATAGCCGTACATTAGAAGCGCGCCCATGCCTGACCATCAATAAAGTAGATGCCTACTGCCGCCAAATAACCAATCAGCAACGCCAGCAACGCCCACGTATTAAGTGCCAAGGGATGAATAATGAAACTGATGCCAAGATGGCTGAAATTATTACTGGAATATGCCGCCACGTTGAAGTCAATTCAAATGCTGACCATGCTTATGACACGGCTTTCGATTTCGCCGTTCGTATGGGTTGGGGTTATTGGCGCGTTACTACTGACTATGTACGACCCGATAGTTTTGATCAAGAAATTTACATTAAGCCCATTGACAATCCATTCACCGTTTACTTTGACCCCAATTCAGTAGCACCGGATGGTTCTGATGCTGAAAAATGCCTAATTACCATAGTAATGTCTAAAGAAAACTTTAGAAAAATGTACCCTGATGCCGATGATGGCGGTAGTTTTTCTGCCCGTGGAACTGGTGATAGCAATACAGAATGGGTAACAAAGCACGATATTCGCATTGCCGAATACTTTTATAGTCGTATTATCAGCACCCATTTAGTTCTTTTATCTGATGGCACTACTGCTTATGAAGATGAATTGCCTGATGCTGGTGTCATGGATATGGCTGGCATTTATGAAGTAAGCCGCCGCAAAACCTTTAAAAAGCAAATTAAATGGTGCAAAGTAACCGCTATGGAAGTGCTAGAAGAAGGCACTTGGGCTGGCAAATTCATCCCAGTTGTGCCAACTTATGGCCAACAATGCGTAGTAGATAACAAACGCAAAAAGTTTGGCCTAGTTCGTATGGCTAAAGACCCACAACGTATGTATAACTTTTGGCAAACATCTATGACTGAATCGGTGGCCCTCGCGCCCCGTGCTAAATGGATCATGGCAGAAGGCCAAGATGAAGGACACGAAGCGGAATGGGCTGGGGCTAACAATACGTCCTATGCTTATTTGCGTTACAAGATGACTGACATCAATGGCCAGCCAGCACCACCCCCAATTCGCCAAACACCGGAGCAACCACCAGCCGCTATTATGGCCGCTTCTGCATCAATCACCCAAGATTTACAAGCCGTAGTAGGCATCGTTGATCCTAATCAATTGCCATCAGGCAACATTAGCGGCAAGGCATTGCAAGGTCAGCAACAACAAATTGATATGACCAACTTCCATTATTACGACAATTTGACCCGTTCAATTGCCCATACTGGACGTATTATTCTTGATTTAATTCCTAAAATTTATAGCCAAGAACGCGTTATGCGGATCATTGGGGATGATGGCAAACCTGAATTAATTACAATTAATCAGAAAACAGGCCAGCAAGACCAAAACGGCATTGAAATGGTGCTTAATGATGTAACCATTGGTGAATATGACGTAGTAATGGAAACTGGCCCTGGATACAACACTAAACGCCAAGAAGCTGTAGATTCCATGATGACTTTATTGGCCGCTGATCCTAATTTAATGAACCAAGCCGGTGATTTAATCTTTAGAAATATGGATTTTCCAGGAGCAGAAATCATTGCTGACCGCCTAGCTTCAGTCAATCCATTAGCCCAAATTGATGAAAAATCAGAAGTTCCACCACAAGTTCAGATGCAATTAGCACAAAGCCAGCAACAAATGCAACAAATGGCACAACAAATCCAAGCATTGCAAATGATGATTAAAAACCGTCAAGACGTTGAACAAGTACGTCAAGTAGGTGAAGATCGCCGTGCTGTATTGGCCGCAGAAGTTAAGTTACATGACCAAAATACCCGTTCTGTAACCAGCCAAAACAAGACTGAAATTGATGCGTTGATGAAGTTGATACTTGGCCACATGGATACTGCCCGTTTAGAAGCTGAAATTGCTTCCCGTAATCAAGAGCAAGGCGGTTACATGAACAAAGCGGCACAAAGCATTGAAGATAATATGGCCGCAATGATTCCACCGCCGCCACAACAGCAACAAGGGCAACCACCACAACAAATGATGTAGTTGCAAAACACTAGATATAGTATTAAGATGGCTTTACAACACTACCTATGGTGTTTTCATAGGGTTAATTCTTGGGATAATAACCATGTCAGAAGCACAAGAAATAATTGAACAACCTAAACAGGCTAGTTCGATAGTAACAAGTGAAAATTTAGCTGAATACAATGCTAATAAGTTAGGTTTAGCTTCCGAAGAAAGCCCAACTGCGGCTACTGTAGAGGAAACTCCAGTAGAGCCAGCGGCTAAAGAAGGACAGAGTGAACCAAAATTAGCGGAAGATGAAGCGACCGGAACAGATGAAAAGAAGCAAAACCCAAAGTTAGAAAAGCGATTTTCTGAACTGACCAGGCAACGAAAAGAAGCTGAAGCAAAAGTAAAAGAACTTGAAGATCGTTTGGCGGCACGTGAAAGTTTTAAGGAACCACAAAAGGAACCTGAAAGCAATCGAAAGCCATCACCGGATGATTTTAAAGATGCTTTTGAATATGCAGAATCATTAGCGCAATGGTCAGCGGAACAAGCGTTAGCAAAGCGTGAACAGGAAATTAAGCAAAAAGAAGTTGAAGCTAAACGTGAAACGGTCATAAAGACCTGGCAACAAAAGCTAGAAACAACAATTGCTGAATTACCTGATTATGAAGATATGGTGGCATCTAGCACCGTGACGGTAAACGACACAGTACGTGATGCGATCCTTGAAAGTGATGTAGGGCCAAGAATCCTATATGAACTAGCAAGTGATGACGAAATGGCTGAAAAGCTTTCCACTATGACTACTGCTAGTGCTTTAAAACTAATTGGGAAACTGGAAGCTAGGTTTGAAAAGACTGAAGAACCAGTAAAAGCGGAAAAGAAAACTGTTGCGGCGAAGTCTAAAGCACCTGAACCTATTCGTCCTTTAAGGTCAAGTAGCGGTGTAGCCGATGTAGGTATGGATGGTAACGATATGTCCTACCAACAATGGAAAGCCGCTAGACAAGCTGGGAAGATTAGATAAGGTAAAACCTAATTTAATTTTGGAGCATTTAAAATGAGTAATAATTTATTAACCATTAGCAAGATCACCAACGAGGCCCTTATGGTCCTCGAAAACGAACTAACATTTACTGGTCAAGTTGACCGTAACTATGATGATCAATTTGCCGTTGTTGGCGCAAAGATTGGTCAAACTGTTAACGTTCGCCGTCCTGGCCGTTTCATCGGTGCTACTGGCCCACAGTTAGTTGTTGAAGATTTCAACGAAACTTCTGTACCAGTTACATTGTCAACCCAGTTCCAAGTTTCAACCCAGTTCACAACACAAGATTTGGCATTGTCTTTAGATATGTTCTCGGACCGTATCCTAAAGCCAGCTATTGCTACTGTTGCTAACAAAATGGACCGTGATGGTTTGCTAGTTGCTAAAAACAACACAGCTAACATTGTTGGTACTGCTGGTACTGCACCAACTGGTTTGATTACTTACCTGACTGCGGCCGCTTATCTTGATTCTGAAGGCGCACCACGTGATGGCCGCCGTTCTGTAACAATTGAGCCATTTACTTCTTCAACTATCGTTGATAGCTTAAAAGGTTTGTTTGTTCCAACTGAACAGATTTCTAGCCAATACACCAAAGGCCTTATGGGGCGCGATTCCGGTGGTATGAATTGGTATATGGACCAAAACGTTGTGTCACAAACTTTCGGTTCTTATTCTTCTGCTACTTTGTCATGCAACGTAACAACTGCAACTGGCTTCTTGACAAGTGGTTGGGCTTATTCAAGCAATATCACAATTGGCGCAACTTCTGCGGCGGCTACATTAAACCAAGGCGATACATTCACAATCGCTGGCGTTTATGCAGTTAACCCACAAAACCGTCAGTCTTATGGCAAATTGCGTAACTTTGTAGTTCAATCTACAACTGCAATTGGTTCAGGCGGTACAGCTACTGTTACCGTTGTTCCAGCCGTAATTACTGCTGGTCAGTTCCAAAACGTAAGCGTTACATCAAGTGGTTCACAAACAGTTACACCATTTAACAATACTGGTATAACTTCACCACAAAACATTTTGATGCACCGCAATGCGTTTACATTGGCTTGTGCTGACTTGGAATTGCCTGAAGGCGTTCATTTTGCTGGCCGTGCTTCTGATAAAGAACTTGGTTTGTCAATCCGTGTAGTTCGTCAATACACCATCAACAACGATAGTATTCCTACTCGTTTGGATGTTCTGTATGGCTGGGCTCCTTTGTACCCTGAATTGGCTTGCCGCGTAGCATCGTAATGAAATAGGGGGCGTAAAAACCCCCATTTTTAAACACTAAATTTAAGGAAATAAAATCATGGCAAATCCAGGCCCAGCAACAACCGTATCAAATCACCCATATCAACTAGGTACCAACCAAGCTATTCGTTTGTTGGCTTCTTATCAGGGTGTTAACGTAAACGCAACTGGCGATACCGTATTACCAATTCAAAATACTGGTAGCTATTCAGTTTCAAACGTTATTTTTACTAACGCATCGGTAAGCTTATCTAGTGCCGCCGCTGGCTTGTTTACTGCACCATCTGCTGGTGGTACAGGAATCGTAGCTAACGCCGCATTGTCAGCTTTAAGTGCATCAACTGTTGTAAGCCAACGTACTGTTGCTTCAACTGCGGCACAAACCGGTCAAAACTTATACATCAACGTTGGTACTGCACAAGGTGCGGCCGCCACTATGGACGTATTTGTTTACGGTTACGACTTAACTTTCCTACCTTAATAGGGAATAGGAAATAGTGAAAGAAGCCACCCCCATAAAGGGTGGTTTTTTTCCTTTTTACGCTTATAATTAATCATCCTCATTTAAAGGAAATCATCATGTCATCTACTACCGTTACACGTGGCAATTCCCACGAAACGTTTTATGTTCAACTTACATTGACACCAAGTGCCGTTACTACTGCTACTACTTCATCACAATCATTTAGCTTACCTGGTTTATTGGCAACTGATTTAGTGCAAGTTTGGGGTGTTGCTGGTAATCAAACAACCGGCATTACAATTGCCGAATCTGATGCGGCCGCAAACTCAATTACTATTCAATTTACAAATGCCGCCGCTACTGACAAAACGCCAGTATCAGGTGTTTACACAATTGAAGTTGTTCGTTTAGAAGGCCCAGCCCCAGCAACGGCGGTGTAATTATGTCAAATACTAACGTTTTACGTTATGTTGGCCCTACAACTGTTATAGGAATTTCGGGTACTGCATCAACTGCAACTACTATTAGTGCTTCAGGAAACAATCAAATGGACTATTGTGCATTTTTGAATCCTACGGCCAATATTGTGACAATTAATATTGTTCCAGTAGTGGGTGGAGTTGGTACGGCTGGTGCGGCAACTGCCGCTTCAGGCACAACTAACCAAATAGTATTAGGCATTAATATGCAAATGCCAATGGTTATTGCCGTGCCACCAGTATTTTCAATTAGTGCAATTGGAACATCCGGAAGTCTTTATGTAACACCAGTAGGTGATCAGTCTTAAAGGAAAAGTATGACCAACCCATCTAATTCTGCGGTTCAGAATTTATTACCAGTTCAAGCTTACTTCAATTTAGATGGGTCTTTTAATACCTTTATTGGCCAAGGTGTTCCGTTTTACGCAACGGCTAATCCTATTCAATCAGGGTTAACCATTACAAGCAGTACGTTAAATAGTTCACCTATTGGCAATACAAGTCCGTCAACGGGTGTATTTACTAATATTGCTACAACAACTGGTACGATTTCTACCCAGCCAACCGCGGCTACTGATATTGTTAACTTGTTGGCTTTGCAATCTTATGCCGCTGGCATTAGCTGGAAACAACCTTGTGCTGTAGCAACTTTGACAAACATTACGTTGTCAGGACTACAAACAATTGATGGATACACAACCCTTGCTGGCGATAGAGTATTAGTTAAGAATCAATCAACTGCCGCTAATAACGGTATTTATTTAGCTTCTGCAACTGCTTGGACACGTTCATTAGATGCTGATGCTTGGCAAGAATTTGTATCAGCAATTTGCTTTATTGAATATGGTACACAGGCTGGTTCTGCATGGTTTTGTACCGCAGTACCAGGGGGAACATTAGGCGTAACTGCCATTAATTGGTCACAATTTACTACTTCAGCTACTTATACTGCTGGAACTGGTTTAACTTTAACTGGCTTTCAATTTAGCATTACCAATACTGCCGTTACTGCGGCCGCATACGGTTCTGCAACTCAAGTAGGTACATTTACTGTAAATGCCCAAGGCCAACTTACATTAGCCGGAAATACCACTATAACGCCAGCCGTAGGATCAATTACAGGCCTTGGAACTGGCGTAGCTACTGCATTAGGTGTAAACGTAGGAACAGCCGGTGCTTTTGTAGTCAATGGTGGAGCATTAGGAACACCATCATCAGGAACATTAACTAGTGCAACTGGTTTGCCTTTAACAACGGGTGTAACCGGAATATTGCCTATTGCCAATGGTGGAACAAATTCATCATCAACGCCTACTGCTGGTGGCATTGCTTATGGAACTGGTACTGCAATTTCATTTACTTCTGTTGGTACAGCCGGTCAATATTTAGCTTCAAATGGTGCTGGCGTTCCAACTTGGACAACTGTTTCTAGTTCTTTAGTGTCATCATTTAGCGGTGGAACAACCGGTTTAACACCATCATCAGCTACAACTGGTGCTATTACATTAGCTGGTACTTTAGTAGCATCTAATGGCGGTACTGGAGCAACAACTTTAACCGGTTATGTTTATGGAAATGGTACAGGGGCAATGACTGCTTCTACTACTATTCCAAATACATCAATAAGTGGGCTTGGCACAATGTCAACCCAAAATGCCAATAACGTAGCAATTACTGGCGGTACTATTAATGGCACAACTATTGGGGCAACTACTGCTTCAAGTGGTGCTTTTACTATTTTATCTACCAGTTCTACTACCAATACAACACCAGTATTAAGTTTTAATGCCTCAAATTGCAATTTTGCATTAGGTGCAACTGTTGCAAGTACCTATTTGCAAACAGTAATGCAAAACAAATCAGGAACTGCTGGTGCTTCTACTAATTTTGCTGTAAGCAATGATTTAGGCACAGATTCTACCTATTATGGTGAATTTGGCATGAATTCATCAGTATTTAGTGCTTCTACACCGGCTGATTTTTTTAGTATCAACAACGGAATTTATTATTCAGGTCATGATGGTGATATAACTATTGGTTCAGGCAACGGATTTAAAACCTATTTTGCCTGGGGAACTACTGGTCAATCTGCCCATGTTATTAATGCGGCCGGTGCTATTGGACTATCAACTAACCTTGGTACAACTCCAGCATTAAGCGGTACAACTGGATATGGAACTTCAGGTTATTTAATGCAATCGGGTGGTTCTGCCGCGGCCCCAATATGGGTAGCACAATCAAGCATTGCCGCTGGCACAGCTACTACCGCTACAAATGCTACAAATACTGCAATTACTGACGATACAACAACTGTTAGTTCTGTATATCCAACTTGGGTTACAACAACTACTGGTAATTTGCCGCAAAAAACTTCATCTACAAAGTTAACTTTTGTTCCATCTACTGGTGCTTTAACCGCTACTAAATACTATGGTGATGGTTCTTCTTTAACTGGAATCGTATCCGGCGCAACAATTAGCAACGATACAACTACTGCAAGTAACCTTTATCCATTGTTTTCATCTGCTTCAAGTGGAACACCTACAACGATTTATACAAGCAATGCAAAGTATTTGTATAAACCTTCAACCGGTGAATTACAGGCAAGTGAAATAGTAGCTTCTAATGGAATAGTAGTGAATAGTGCAACTGTATCTGCAAGTTATTCAATAGCATCAGGAAATAACGCAATGTCAGTAGGGCCTATGACAGTAGCAAGTGGACAAACAGTAACAGTAGCTTCAGGACAAAGGTGGGTAGTTTTATGAGTACGAAACTTAAAGCTGGTACAAGCACAAGCGGTGCAGTGTTAGATGCTGATACTACTGGAATATTAGAACTTCAATCAGGTTCTACTCCTACTACTGCGGTAACAATAGATACATCACAGAATGTAGGTATTGGTACTAGTAGTCCTAGCACTCAACTTGAACTTTCTGCCGCAACTCCTGTAATTACAGTAAATCAAAATACAATTAACTCTGATACAGGTATTAAATTCAAATATAGTGGAACTACAGTATTTGCCCAAGTAACAGGCAACGCATCAACTGGCGAAATGAAATTTATTTCAGGTCAATCAGGACAAAATGGTTATTATCAAACATTTTATACTGGTGGCACAGAACGGATGCGTATTGACTCTAGTGGGCGACCATTATTTAATACTACATCTGCGTTAAACGCTGGTTATATGAGTATGCTATTTGATGGTTCTGTTTACAATGGTTTTACTTTAAAGACAAGTTACGCTACAACTGGTAGTGTATATCTTTATTTTATTAATAGTGCTGGTAGCGTTGCTGGTTATGTAACTCAAAATGGCACTACAACAGTAAACTATGTTACTTCTTCTGATTACAGAATGAAAGATAATGTAAAACCAATTACAAATGCTTTAAATACAGTTTCTTTATTAAAACCAGTTACTTATATATGGAAAAATTCTGACAATGAAATAGGGGAAGGATTTATTGCTCATGAATTAGCTGAAATTTGCCCATTAGCAGTTTCAGGTGAAAAAGATGCAATAAATGCAGATGGTTCAATTAAACCACAAGGAATTGATACTTCTAAATTAGTAGCTACATTAACTGCCGCTATTCAAGAACTAAACGCTAAAGTAGATGCACAAGCCGCAGAAATTAAAGCACTTAAAGGAGTTGCATAATGGCATACGGCACAGTAAATGCTGATGTAATTCAGTCTAGCGTAACAAATACAAGTTTAGGTGCTGGTGATGCGTCTTTAATGAAGAACCGCATTATTAATGGTGCAATGGTTATTGACCAAAGAAATGCTGGTGCTAGTGTTACACCTACTGTAACAAATCAATATACTTTAGACAGATGGCAAGCGCAATTAAGCGTTACTTCTAAATATTCTGTTCAACAAAATGCTGGCTCTATAACACCACCAGTAGGTTTTACTAATTATTTGGGTATAACTTCCCTCTCGTCATATTCTGTTGGTTCAAGTGATTATTTTGCGCTTCGTCAACATATTGAAGGTTATAATATTGCCGATTTAGGTTGGGGTACAGCTAATGCAAAAACAGTTACTTTATCGTTTTGGGTGCGTTCTAGTTTAACTGGCACTTTTGGTGGGTATTTAAATGATGCTGGAGATGATTATTGCTATTTATTTAGTTATTCAATTCCTACAGCAAATACTTGGACACAAATTAGTGTAACTATTGTTGGACCAACATCAGGAACATGGAACACAACAAACGGACAAGGAATTAAATTAGGCTTTGGACTAGGTACTGGTTCAACATATACATCAACTGCTGGGTCTTGGCAGGCTGGAGTTTATGTTCAACCAACTGGGTCAGTATCCGTAGTAGGAACAAACGGAGCAACCTTCTACATTACTGGTGTTCAACTAGAAGTAGGAAGTAGTGCTACTGGATTTGAGTATGTAAATTATCAGACTAGCCTAGCTAACTGCCAACGCTATTATCAAGCATTGCAATATGTAAACGCAAGTGCAATAGCTATAGGTCAATGCGGAAGCACATCAGCGGCACAAGCAACAACCCCTCTTTTGCAAACAATGAGAGCTGCACCCACTATAACTTTACCAACGGTAGGCACAAGTGCTGGAAATATTGTTTTTTTAAATTCTACACAAGGCTTTCCAGCAACAATAGGAACGATAACCACTTCTTTTGGTGTATCTACAAATACAATTACATTTAATGGAACTGGGTTTACTGGTTCTTTTGTATTGGGTGGTGCTGCAATTTTATATTCTGTAAATAGTTCAACAATTCAAGCATCTGCGGAGTTATAAAATGTATAAAATATTACCAAAAACAAAAACGCCATTAGGATTAATTGATGCAAAGTCAATTCAACGTATATCAGACGGTTCTTTTATCCCATTTGACCCAGCCAACACAGACTACCAAATTTTTAAATCAAACGTATTAAATCAAGAACCTGGCGGTACAGTTGTAGAAGATGGCGATTCATTTAGTTTAAATGCTAATCCTAATGATTCTATTTTAGAAGATGCTGATGGAGTAATAATGACAATAGACCAAGCTAAAGAATATGTAAGGACTTTGCCATGAGTATGATTATTGATGGAACAAATGGTTTAACATTTAATAACTCCACTACACAAGCTAGTGCTGGAGTAGTGTTGCAAGTGGTTAATACTTCTTTTAATACTTATGTGACAACTACAAGCGCATCTTTTGTTGATACGGGATTATCAGCTTCTATTACACCTAAATTTTCAACAAGTAAAGTATTAGTAATTGTTGCATTAAATGGAATTACTGATGTAACAGCATCAACTTGGAATTTTTCATTAAATGATGCTTCAAATACTTTGATTGCAAATTTAATAAATTACAATACAAATGTCACTTTGCAAGGATATACTTCAAGTTATTTGTTATCGCCAGCAACAACTTCATCATTAACTTATAAAGTAAGATTTAATAGTTCAGGTGGTGTTGTTTTGCGATTAAATGATTCTGCTACAACTTCAAGTGCTTCATCAATTACTTTAATGGAGATTGCATAATGATTTCTTTACATGATGCAATTTTTACATTAAATCCATCTATCGTAACTATTCGTGGTGATTTTGCCTATGATGCTAACGAACAAGAAGTAGCCTACGATAAAGATGCCGCACAAGCTAAACTTGCTGAATTAGAAGCCGCAGAAGTTGCCGCCCAAGAAGCACAAATAACAGCTAAACAATCAGCACTAGCTAAACTATCTGCACTTGGTTTAACTGAAGATGAAGTTAAAGCTTTGATAGGCTAATATGAACTATAAATGGGAATTTTTAGAACTATTTGCTGATAACCAGCAATTGATTGAAGTTTGCTATTTGCTTACTGGATCAGATAAAGATAAATCTGTATCAAGCCAAGGATTGCATAAATTTAGTGTTGGCACAGTAACTAAAGATTTAGATAATATTGTTGAATCTGATTTGATTCAATGGATTGAAAAAGACACTACCCAGGACGGCATAAACCTTATAAAATTGGGTATTGAAAATCAATTAAACGCCCTAAATAACGCTAAAAAAGTAGATTTTCCTTGGTTAGCTGGCACTTTTACGATTGAATAAATTATGACAACGCCACTAAATATTATTACTGGTTCATTAAAAGATATTGGCGCATTAGCGGCCGGGGAAGCACCTACAAATGATGCCGCCCAAGATGCTTTAGAAATGTTAAATTTGATTGTTGATCAATGGTCTAACGAAAACATGATGGTTTTCAACATTCAAGAAATTATTTTTAATGTTATTCCTGGGCAAGTTCAATACACTATTGGGCCAAACCATACAACTGCTAACTTTATTGGGGCACAATATACCGGCTCTATTACTGGTAACGTTTTAACTGTAACGGCCATTAGTAGCGGTGCAGTAGTGGTTAACCAGTATTTAGGTGGAACTGGAATTACTGATGGAACAAAGATTATTGCTACTTTAACTGGTGCTGGCGGTAACGTTAACGAAGTTGGTACATACTTACTTAATACAACATATTCAAGCCCAGTAGCTTCCCAGCTAATCCAAGCTTACTACGCAAAACCATTAAATATCAATTCTGCATACGTGCGTATTAATACTAGCCAAAGTAGCGGAAGCCCAATATTAACGGGTGGTATTGACTATCCAGTAGCTTGTATTGCCCTTGAAAACTATAATTCTATTGGCCTAAAAACATTAAATGGTCCTTGGCCAAAAGCCCTTTATTTCAATGCAAATGAAGATTCAGGCAACGTATTTTTATGGCCAAGCCCATCCCAAGGCGAAGTTCACATGTTTGCTGAAACGCTTTTTAGAACTTATGATTCACTTTATGACGATGCAACATTGCCACAAGGTTATACAGCGGCATTGCGTTGGTGTCTTGCTGAACGTTTAATGCCTATGTATGGCAAAACAAACCCAACTTTATTAGCCCAAATCGGGGCTTTTGCCGCACAAGCTAAAGCTACTTTGAAATCAACCAATATGGCTCCAATGCGTGTTTCACGTTATCAAGATGCTTTATTAATGAGCAGAGCAAAAGATGCTGGTTGGATTCTTACTGGCGGTTTTAATAATTAAGGTCAAATATGCCTGATTTTGGATTTGTTGGCCCATCGTATGAAGCACCTTCCATCTACCAAGATGCACAGGAATGTATTAATTTTCGCCCTGAAATTGACCCATTAAAACAACCTGGCCAAAATGGTGTTGTTGCTTTGTATCCTACTCCAGGACTTACTACCCAAGTAACGTTATTTAATACCGCAGAAGTAAGGGGTATGCGCCAAGTTTCCGGCGGTCAATATATGGTGGTAGTTTGTGGTCAATATGTTTATGCGTTAAATTCTAGTTTTACCCCAACATTAATTGGAACTTTAAACAGTTCTACTGGAATGGTAGGCATTACTGACAATGGCTTAAACGTTTACATTGTAGATGGTGCTTATCGCTATACATGGCGTATTTCTAACCCAAATTCAGCCCAATTTATAGGTTATACATCCGGCACAACGTTATATGTTACATCAATGAAATCGGGAACTTTAGCGGTTGGCCAGCAATTATTTGGTATTGGCGTTACATCTGAAACCATCATTACTGCCCTTGGAAGTGGTAGCGGTGGTGTTGGTACCTATACTATTAATTTAAGTCAAACCGTAGCTTCACAGACTTTAAATACTGCGGCAGTTGCGGCAACAATAACCGCATCTATTGCTGGCAATGTAATGACAGTTTCAGCCGTTGCTTCAGGAACTTTATATCCAGGCCAAACAATCCAAGGATCAACAGTAACCGCTGGAACGATTATTACGGCCCTAGGCGGTTCTGCCGCTATCAGCTATGCCATTACTGCCGCTGGCACAGGATATGCCGTTGGTGACACGATTACGGTTACTGGTGGTATATATAGTCAACAAGCTACTTATACAGTAGCAACAATTGGTGGAAGTGGCGCGGTTACTGGTTTAACAACAGTAAATAATGGTGTTTATACAGTAGTCCCTGGAACTCCATCCCAAACAACTACAAGCGGTAATGGTACAGGGTTAACCCTTACTTTAACGTTTGGTACGGGTACCGGCAATACAGGAAGTTATGTTTTAAGCGGAACGCAAACCGTTACTTCTAGGACAATGTACGCACTTAACTTTAGCGTTATGCCATCAACTGATGGTGCTTTTAGTGGTGCTAACGTTGTTGATGTAGTGGATAACTATTTTGTTTATAACAGGCCAAATACCCAGCAATTTGGTTCTTCTTCCCCACTATCACCTATTTCCCCAGCATTAAGCTTTAGTTCTAAAGATGGTGCGCCCGATAACCTAGCGTCAATTATTGTGGACCATAGGGAAGTCTATTTATTAGGTGAAACTTCTTCAGAAGTATGGATTGATAGCGGATTATTTCCTTTTGCTTTTCAACGTATTCCTGGCACATCAACCCAACACGGTATTGCGGCTACATTTTCAGTAGCAAGATTAGGCAATTCTTTTGCTTATTTAAGTAAAAACATCCGTGGTGATGGCCAAGTAATGATGATGCAAGGATATACCCCTACAAGAATTAGCACCCATGCCGTTGAATACAGCATTGAAGGTGGCTACATTGCTGATGCTAGGGCTTGGACTTATTTAATTGAAGGCCACGAAGTTTACGTTGTTAGCTTCCCAACTCTTGATTTAACTTGGGCTTATGATATTGCCAGCGGTATGTGGCATAAATGGCTATGGGTAGATGACCAAAACGTTTACCACCGCCATCGTGGTAATTGTCACACCCATTTTCAAGGCATAAACCTTGTTGGGGATCATTCTAATGGTCAAATTTATAAGCTTGACCCTAATAATTACACAGATAGTGGCAATGAAATACGCCGGTTACGCCGCGCGCCCCATTTAATTAGTGATTATCAACGTCAATATTTTTCTGAATTTCAAATACATTTTCAACCTGGTATTGGTTTGCCTGATGGATCAAGCCCCCAAGCTATGTGTCGTTGGTCAGATGATGGCGGTTCTACTTGGTCAAATGAGCATTGGACAAGCATTGGCGTACAAGGGGCATACAAAAACCGTGCTATTTGGCGTAGATTAGGCCAATCAAGGGATAGAATTTTTGAAGTAGTGGTGACTGATCCAATCAATGCCGTAATTACTGCGGCCAATCTTAAAGCGGAAGCTGGGGATAACTAATGGCAACTAGCAATAATTCA
>Ga0007801_10000386_pt1 | contig 14430 bp, 16 predicted proteins | sample CryBogmetaGMA2M_FD_60372 | JGI IMG/M metagenome (GOLD analysis project Ga0007801, IMG submission 60372) | Freshwater microbial communities from Crystal Bog, Wisconsin, USA - MA2M | ecosystem: Environmental > Aquatic > Freshwater > Lake | place: Crystal Bog, Wisconsin, USA | collected 2009-07-06
TCCTTATTCAGAGCGGTGCGCGAGTTTTGACGCGTTGTTAAAGATGGGACCAATGTCGATTGATTCTCTTGTAGATGCTTACCCAGCATTTGGAGATTCCGACGATGATTTGCATCTTCGTGTGGACATTCTTAAAGCGTTATATGGCAGTCATCTTGGCGTTGCCGAAGTCGTCAGACTACTCAACGATACATTGAAAACCAGTGATAAGCTAACTAGCGGTGTATTCTTTGGCTTGGATGAAGCGATACCCGATGGCGATATAGGCGATATTCTCGATCAGCTTGAAATTGTCCTGCCTTATTCAAAAACGACGGATAATGAACTAAATTTGATCGAGTTTTTTCGAGTCATCGACAAACTACTTGCTCGTTTTATCCCTACGGCTCCTGATATAGACGGATACCGGCTTTTAAAATGGCTGGATTTTAGATATCAGTATTGCAAACATTATGGCTACCTAAATGATAGGGAACAGTTACAAGTGGCCCTTTCTGCCAATCACAGTGTATTGGAAACTTTGGCTGATCTGGCAATACGTTCCATCAGTATAGATGATTCTAAATGGGCTTTTATAAATCGTATTCAGCAACTGACTCTTTACGCGTTGGATGACCGTCTTCTTCTGTCTCAAATTTGCAAAACCTTGGATAATAAAAATAACGAAAAAAGGTCATTTCTTTATCGGGTTGCGATTTATTTGGTATCTAGGATAGGGCCAGAAGAGTACCCAATTTTCGAGTCTTTATACCACTATGCCGACGGTGATGAGGTACTGGAAGCAGTTCGGACTGATTGTTGTGTGTCGAAGATTGAAGACTGGATTATTGAGGATTCTCAACGACGAAAAAATACTATGGCTGAAAGATATACTTGGAGAGAAGAAAACCGATCAAAATTCGATATGGATCAGCAGAAAATTAAAGAAGGAACCCACCTTGGATGGTTGTCATGGATAGGACAGGTGTATTTTTCTCAATTTTCAGATGTTGATAGGCAGATAACCCCCTATGAAAGGTTAATCGCTGAGTTAGGAGAAGCGCATACGCTAACTGCGATTAAGGGTCTGATAGCCTTTGTCCTTAAAGGGCATATTACAGATTTAGAGGACGTGGTTCGTATGCATGCGGAGAGCAAATACTATCCATGGTGGTTTGCCGTAATAGCCGGACTCTCTGAATACTTTAATAAGGGTCTCAGCCAGGATGTGCTGCCGGTAAGCTATCTTCAATCGGCTTTGGCAATTGACTGTTTGCACCCAACGTACCAATACGAAGGGAATACCTCCCGCCAAATCCAGCACGAGTGGAAAACTGAACTTCTTCGCAAGCATGCGCAGCTGGCGGTGGATGTTTATTCCGCATTGGCTCGATCATGTCTAGCGAGAAAAGCTTTGCATGTTAATGGATTGTCTGCGTTGATGCATCTTGAACCCTTGGAGCCATTCAGGGTGCAGGTGGCAATATCGCTACTGGAGGAGTTTCCGACAGCATCCTCACAATCGCTTCAGCAACTTCTTCCCATTGCTTTGAGTGGCAGTGATCTTGATTTATTACGGGGGCTGATACGACCCAGCCTCGCTCAGTGCGGCGAAGAAGACACCGAGGAATTGTACAGCTTATGGCTTGCAACCGGCTTTTTGCTCACCCCCTGTGAGTTCACAAGCGATATCGCCAAGCTTGGGGACAATCGCATCCACGAGGTGATTTGGGCATTGCGAGACCTCAGCGGGTTCCGCCGAAGTTCTGAGCATACTGGGCCCTCACTATCCGTTGATCAACTCGAATATATTGCACGATTGACAGCCAGCCAATTCGCGAAGTCCGATCATCCTGTTGGAAGTTGGTGTGGAAACAGGAATACATGGGACGCGACCGAATTTGTGCAGAGGATGGTTAATCTGCTATCCGCAGACACTTCATCCCAAGCGACGGAAGCGTTAACCCGCCTCTCCACGGATACCGCAACGGAAAGCTATTGGGATGATGTTAAACACGCCCTTGCTCAGCAGAAAATTCGGCGAGTTGATGCACAATTTGAGCAGCCAAATTGGAAAGATGTTGTAAACGCTTTGAGTAACGGCCCACCGGTCAGTGTGTCTGATTTACACGCTTTGGTCGTGGCTCATCTAACGGATTTAGTGTCATCTACTGCGGCGACGAATACGGATGTCTATAAGCATTTTTGGAATGAAGATAGTCATGGACATATTGCAAATCCAAAGAACGAAGAAAGTTGTAGAGATTTTTTAGTTGACCTTTTGCGCTCACGGCTTAACCCACATAAAGTGGTTGTCGAGCCAGAGGGACACATGGCAAATGACAAACGTGCAGATATCGTCGTACTGCTGTCAACCATGAAAGTGGTGATCGAATTGAAGCGCGATTATCACCAAGTGGTTTGGTCTGCCATCCAGACTCAATTAGACCGATTTTACACCCGCGACCCCGGTGCGCAAGGGTTCGGCATATACGGTGTATTTTGGTATGGAGAAAAGCGAAAGAATGGAGGTGGCTCAATCCCAAATCCACCCGCTCCTTTATCAAGGCCGCAGTCTGCATCAGAAATGCAACAACAATTGCAATCTCTAATCCCTGCTGAAAAGGGCAACAAATTACGGGTAATTGTAATTGATGTATCCGGTGTGGTGCCCTGATGTCATTGCGATGAACCTTCTTTGGTTCTTCAATCAACTCGACGTAATCAATCACCCCGCCGGGTCGATCACGCTAATGACCCGGCTGACAATTTCTTCAATCGTCGCCGCTTCTAGTGTTTCAATATAACGGGCGGTGCCGGTGCGCATCCTGGTATCAATGTCAAAGGAGCGGACTTGATTACAAACGGCCACGCCGTTGGTGTCGTGGCCGGTGATGGGGACGGTCAAGCCGGTTTCCCCGGCGACGATTCCGCCACTGGTGACGGGAACCGTCATCGCAACCCCAAGCGCATTAATTTCTTTTGGCGTGATGACCACGAAGCGATGCCGGTCTTTTATCTCCCGTCCAGCGATAGGATTTGGGTCTATCCAGTACACATCGCCTTTTTGCGGCAAATGGCGTTTGCTCATGCCAGTTCGCGCCCGACCGGCCCACCCTCCCGCGCCCAAGCGGTTTCGGCGTTAAGTGCCTCCATGGACTCTGGGGTTACGCCCCGCATTAGCTCCGCCAAGGTATAACGCTTGCGAGTTTGCTGGCTGATGGGTCGGGCGGTGAAAGCCCCGTTTTGCACTTCTATCTCAAGAACACTGCCAACCTCGGCATTGAGTATCTTGAGCACATCGGCAGGAATGGTCATGATGGCCGCGCCGCCTTGTTTGCGAATATTGACGGTAATCATGTTCACCTTTTATTATCAATGCAAATGTGCTATAAATGTAGCACATTCATACTGAAAAAGAAATTGAGTTGATATTGAAAACGCTGTATGTCCAAACGCCCAAACCGTAAATCCCTGCCCAAGACCCCGGTCGTCGCCCAAATCGAATCGTTTGCCCACGACTTGCGGGGGGTCGCCCATGTGGATGGCAAAGCAGTGTTTGTCGATGGTGCCTTGCCGGGTGAGGAGGTCGAGTTCATCTATACCGACATCCACCGTGATTATGCCGAAGCCCGGATCGACCGAGTCATCACACCTGCCCCTGAGCGGATCAAGGCAAATTGCCCCCACTTTGGTGTCTGCGGCGGTTGTAGCCTGCAACACTTGGACGAAGCCAGGCAGATCGTCGCCAAGCAAAATTTGCTGATGGAGCAGTTCCGCAGGATCGGCAAGGTAGAACCGGGGGAAATCTGGCCGCCGTTGACGGGTCCGCATTGGGGATACCGCCACAAAGCCCGCCTAGGGGTCAAGTGGGTGGCTAAAAAGGGCAAGGTGTTGGTCGGTTTCCGCGAAAAGGCTAGTGCCTTTCTTGCCGAAATCGAATCCTGCCCGGTGCTGCACCCGCAAGTAGGCGAACATCTGCACGATTTGGCGGAGTTGATTGCCGCGTTAAGCATTAAGGAAAGGGTTCCGCAAATCGAAGTCGCGGTGGGTGACGAACGCACCGCCTTGGTGTTTCGAGTTTTGCAAACACCAAACCAGGCAGATTTGGAAATAATGTGCAAGTTTGGCCAAAATTTCGGCTTTGACATTTACTTACAACCCCAGGGACCGGATTCAATCTTCGCCGTATGGCCGGAGAACCCTCCGCTATTGGGCTACGCGCTGCCGGAAAGCGGGGTTGAGTTCCGCTTCCAGCCCACCGACTTCACTCAAGTGAATGCGGCAATCAACCGTAAAATGGTTCACCGGGTTTTGGAAGCATTGGACCCGCAACCCAATGATGAAATTCTGGATTTGTTCTGCGGCATCGGCAATTTCACACTGCCCTTGGCACGCAAAGCGGCCCATGTGATTGGCATCGAAGGCGGGGCGGCGGCTGTCGCACGGGCGAGGCAAAATGCACTGGACAACGACTTGGATAATGTGGTTTTCCATGTCGCTGACTTGACCCATCCGCAGGACTCGTCGCCTTGGGCCACTCGCAGATACGACAAGGTATTGCTCGACCCATCCCGTGCGGGTGCGATGGAAATCCTTGGCCTTGCGGGCCAATGGTCCGCAAGCCGTATCGTTTATGTTTCATGCAATCCCTCGACCTTGGCCCGCGATGCCGGTTTTCTCGTCAACGAACTAGGATACCGTTTGGTGAAAGCCGGTGTCATGGATATGTTCCCCCATACTGCCCATGTAGAATCCGTTGCATTGTTTGAGAAATAGTGCTGCATATATTTATTTTTTAGAACGTGTGATATTGAAAACGTTGTAAAATAATTTATGAAAGTGCCTGATTTTTTTGTCCATGTTAGCATCCCCGACCAACGATTGAAGGTAATCAAGAGCGGAGTTGCCATAAAATACTATCCGGTTTCGACCGCCAAAAACGGGCCGGGCGAGCTTAAAAATTCCGGCTGCACCCCACGTGGATGGCACACAATCCGCGCCAAAATCGGCAGGGGCGAACCATGTGATACCGTGTTCGTAGGCAGGAGGCCCACTGGCGAGATTTACGATACCCAATTAGCTGCGAAAAATCCAGAGCGTGACTGGATATTGACCAGGATACTCTGGCTAAGCGGGATGGAACCGGGTTTCAATCGTTACCGCGAGGTTGACACCGGTAGCCGTTACATTTACATTCATGGCAGCCCTGACCATGGAGTATCCGGCCTGCCTCAGTCACACGGTTGCATTCGCATGAAAAGTCTGGATATCTTGGATTTGTTCGGCAGCGTCGCCACGGGAACGCGGGTTTTCATCGAAGCTTGAATCCAAAAAATTATTAGGGGAAAACCATGAAGGTACTGTTTAGAATAACTGCACTTAGCCTAGTCGCCGCGACCACAAATAGCTTTGCCGTAGAGGATATCACTCCAGGGCTTTGGAAGATAAGCATGGAATCGGGGGTGGCGGCTACGCCTGATTGGAAACCTCAACCTTTTGAATTGAGCCAATGCCTGACCGCATCTGACGCGCAAAATCCCGACCAACTTCTGCTTGGCATGAGTTCTTCCGGGGCCACTGGCTGTGATATTTTGAACCGGCAATATTCGGGCAATACGCTAACGTTTGATGTCTCTTGCGCTGGAACCTTAGGGCTAAAAGGCCACGGACAAGTGAGCTTCACAGCCACTTCTTTGGATGGAACCCTTGATGTGACGATGGGAGGGGAAGAAAAAATAGATATGCAGAACAAAATTCACGCTAGCTATCTAGGCGTCTGCCCTGCCACGGGAAGCACGAATTAAAATTTTTTTACACCGGGTTTGACGCGCACCGTAACCCACCACTCATCATTAGGCAATAGAAGAAAACAATGGAGAATTATCATTTTACAATCCCTTTTAATGGTACCAAATTACATTTTGATGGTTGCACTCTTGAGGGTGCAGAATATGAAGAAGAAACCGAAGAAGTAGAATTTGGAGAGGACTGGTTTATTGATGAAACCGGAGAACGGATTGACATAGTAATGAAAGAAGATGAAAGACACCCATATGATGAGAGTGAATCTACACTCTACGCGTTAAGTTAAAATTGAAGACGAAATAGTTAAAAAATTACAGATTTTTGAATACGCGAGCGGAACTTCATACCTGGAGGTTGACGACGATTAACTATTGCAAATTTTGCCAGCCCGGTTAGAGCTTGCGGTATCCGGGGCCATGATGGCGGAAAAGCCTAACAGGGTGTTGCAGCGGAAAACCACACACTTTTACGGTAGATGCGCCGGTTATACCAAAAGGTGAATTGCTTCAGCAATTCACCTTTTGGTGCAGGAACCTTAGAATTAGGCTATACTCTAGACATATTTCGCCCGTCTGGCCTGTCGGCGTTTTCCTCCCTCGCATTATGCTTCCCCCTTCCGGCGAACTCGCTGCGTTCCCTTTTACCACCTGGATCGGCCCGGAATTATTCCGGCAGGTGCTGCAATCTTTATCTATTCGTCAAGGTGATTAATGTCTTTTTCCCAACTCGGCCTCAGTGCCGAATTGTTGCGCGCCGTTTCTGAACAGGGCTACGAACGTCCCACCCCGGTGCAAAAACAAGCCATCCCCGTTGTTCTTAACGGGAAAGATTTGCTGGCTGGCGCCCAAACCGGCACTGGAAAAACCGCCGGCTTTACACTCCCATTGTTGCAATTGCTCAACGAGACACCTACCGCACCGGGTGCAAAGCGCATGGTTCGGGCGCTGGTGCTGACACCTACCCGCGAACTGGCAGCCCAGATTCACGAGAGCGTGACAACTTATGGCAAATACCTCCCCCTCCGCGCCACCGTGGTTTTTGGCGGGGTGGGCATAAGCCCGCAAGTCGAGCGTCTGCGTAGAGGTGTGGATATTCTGGTGGCGACTCCGGGCCGGCTTTTGGACCTTGTCAGTCAGAGGGCATTGGATCTCTCCCAGGTGGAAATACTTGTGCTGGATGAGGCTGACCGTATGCTGGACATGGGCTTCATCCACGATGTGCGCAGGATCATCAACTTGCTGCCTCGCAAACGGCAAAACTTATTGTTTTCGGCCACATTTTCCGATGAAATCCGTGCTCTTTCCGGGCAAATTCTCCATGCGCCGGTTACTATCGAAGTTGCTAGGCGAAACGCGACGGCAGAACTTGTCAATCAAGTCGTTTACGCAGTCGAAAAGGAGAAGAAGCGCGAACTGCTTTCGTACCTAGTTGGCAGCGGACGGTGGAAACAAGTTTTGGTGTTTGTGCGCACCAAACACGGCGCGGACCGTTTGGCCCGGCAATTGGAACGCGACGGTATCGACACGGGTGTGTTGCATGGAGATAAAAGCCAAGGGGCAAGAACCTTAGCGTTGGCGGGATTCAAGAACGGCAAGGTTACCGTGCTAGTGGCCACCGACATTGCGGCGCGCGGACTCGATATCGACCAGTTGCCCCATGTGGTCAACTTTGAACTGCCGAATATCCCAGAGGATTATGTCCATAGGATAGGTAGAACCGGACGTGCCGGGGCAAGCGGCGAGGCGGTTTCGTTGGTTTGCCTGGAGGAGATAAAACTGTTGGCAGCCATTGAGCAAGTTTTGAAAAAAGACTTACCCCGTTTGGTCGCACCAGGGTTTGAGCCTTCATTTTCCTTGAACACACGCAACCCCAACTTGCCCAGATCCGCCCTGCCGAGTAGCACCAAACGGACGAATGAAGCGGCTACACATCGCAACGCACGAACGCCCCAGAGCCGTACAAGGGGCGGGGATGCCCTTAGAACAAAGCAAGACGGACCGGGACGTAGGCGCTAGCTCAATACCATTAAGCTAAGAAATGTAGCCCTTATGAAGCGAAGCGGAATACGGGTTTAAGAGCCACGAACATCCCGGATTACATAGCTTTTGCCTCAACCTTAGGTTATATCCAATAAAGAACATCCCATTCAAAGGCCAAGCTGGGGCTTGGTGTTCCCAGAAGGAACGCCAACCCCAGCTTGGCAAGGTGATTTGAGGAAGCATTGTTCGTGATTTTCGTGGACAATTCATTTCGGTTTTGGTGGATACATTATTGGAAATCACCCTAATGGCAGTGAGGCCGCTGGCTTAAGTATTGTTGCAAGTGGTAGGACGGGTTGCCATGAAAGTACGGTATCTAAGTAGGGTACGCTGTGCGTACCATTGTAAGCCCTTGAAGGTACGCACAGCGTACCCTTCTTGGTATGTATGGCTTTCATCGTCAGGAGTGCAAACCAATTTGCATGACTGTTAGGTGCTTATACCGCAAACTAGTCTTGGTCATCGTTCAGTCCACCAAAGGTGGAGTGCGGCGACTCGTCGCGGCATGGCTCGGAAAACGGCGACGAGTCGCCGCACTCCACAAACTTACTCATCGGGTTGAACGATGACCAAGGACGCAAAACGTGATGCTTGCACTGACTTTTACGCGCACCGTGACCCACCATGCAGCCCTCGTCGGGTTCCAGTGCGCACGGTGGCGATGATTATGGGCAAGATTTTCCTGTGCGCACCTTAACCCGACCTACAGGCTTTGCCAAAATGAGAATTGCTGGCCTATACCGTTGCATTAAGGATTTCTCCCATTGGTGCTGCAGAGTTACCCGGATCATTTTGCAGGCTTGGTTATTTCACCTTCGGGCTTGGTTATTTCACCTTCGGGCGAGGGCTTTTCACCATCGGGCGTGGCTTTTTCAATTGCCATGCCCATGCAACTCATAATGTAATCAGTCACATTGTTGGCAGCCGCGTAGGTTTCTTTTATACCCCCAAAGATATCCTGATATTCCTTTACCGCCTTTTCCAGATCGGCAGGCGATTTTACAGAGGCGAACTTTGTAAATGCCTCAAAGTAGCGGACTCGCTTGGGATCACCGGGGACGGGAGGGGCTTCTTCGGAAATGTTTGCCACTACACAATCGGCTATGTCTTCTGGTTTCAGCTTGTAGTCTTTCAAGTCACTGTCATCTTTGAATTTTTCAGTAAGAACCTGTTTAAGGTCTTGTTGTTGCTTGCTGTCACCGCAGGCAGAAATCAGCAAAACGGCAACAAATACGATCATCATTTTTTTCATCGAATCAACCTAGGTGGATGTGCTTTATCTAAGGAATAGCAGTTAAAAGGGGCTATTATGAATGATAACCCACCCGGCTTACTAGTACATGCAGTAAAAAATTGCAGCGCAAGGAACTTGCTTTTCTCGCGCCAGTCATACAGATGTTCCTCCTCTTGGAGTCTTTGCATAGCTATGCAACTGACCCGTCTTATGGCGGGTCTTTTTTTAATTAACTCGAAAAAATGCGAATAACTTTTTGCTCAAGATTATAACTTATCTTAGACTCGCTTTAGCTTATTGTTTAGAACAATCTCTCAATAAAAAAAGGTGAATGGGGGCTAACATGAAACACCTATAAAACCGCTTACTTTGTTCAATGACATTGACGTAAAAGTATATTTTTAAGGGGTTTAGGATGAAGCATTTATCAACAAGAATAACCAATAAACTAAAATTTTTTTTATTCATTGCCTGTCTAATACCTTTTGCAAATCTTTTTCTCGCTTATTTAACTAATTCTCTTGGCCCAGACCCCGTAGCGAATATTACTCACACAACGGGCATTTGGGCACTTAATTTATTAATCGCATCACTGGCAATATCACCCGCTCGTAAACTGACCCATTGGAATTGGTTAATACGCTTAAGAAGAACCATTGCTCTCTATGCTTTCTTTTATTCTAGTTTACATATTTTTAACTATTTAATCTTCGATCAATTTTTTGATTGGCCAGAAATAAACAAAGACATTACCCGATATCCATATATGATGGCAGGGATATTTAGTTTTGTGTTGATGATTCCACTTGCCTTGACTTCGACGACGGATATGATGAAGCTAATGGGAGGTCGATATTGGCAAATGTTGCATCGATTAGCATACCCGGTGACGGCGGCCGCTGTGATGCATTATTTTTGGCTGGTAAAGCAAGATATAACCAAACCTTCAATTTATGCCATACTTCTGCTTAGCTTGTTTTTCGCACGGCTGACAAAAACTAGGCAGCCGTTACCGAATACAGTGCGGATAAAAAGCCCGAAGGCGATAGAATCCTGACAATATTATTTGTTGGGTGGCTGAGGTGACTGGGGCGACTCCGCTTGCCCAGTCTGCTGAGGGAGGGGTGCAGACAGTTCCATTTTTGAACCCGTGAGTTTAAGCACTAAAACGCTTGTGGCGTGGAGAGGGATTGGAGCAGACACCCGCCAACGAGCTGAACCAAGGCTTCGAAAGCCCGCAAAGGCTGCAAAAAATCCAGCGGCATCTTCTGGCTGTAGCAGGAGGTTTTTCTTTTCTCCTGGCCTTAGCATAAACTCCTGCTTGCGCGCTAAATCCGCCCCAAGGGCCGCTTGGTCTTTTTCATTTAGGGAGAAATAATCCGCTGCATTAAACGCAGCAAGGCCCTTTAACTCATAAATCCTCAGCAACACAGGCGATCCCCGCCCTTCCAGATTTGGATTAGCGTCCGAAGCAGCTTCGATGTGCAATTCGACTTTGGTTGGCGGCAAAGGTGGCGGCACGGGTGGGGGCTCATCTTTTGCGCCAAAACACCCTGACAACGAACAAGCAACGAAAAGCATCGGCCCAATACGGCTAAGACCCATCACAAACACCCCCTTTAGTTGTTTTGAGAAAAAAATCATTCCCCAGAGCTTGAATAAATCCATTGGCGCTAGCATATTACCATGCATTGTTAACCCTAGACGAGGACAAGATCATGGCTACACTTTACGAACCTTGGAACCTTTTGACGCAGTTGCAGAGAGAGTTGGAACGCAAGCAAGAAATACACAACGGCATACCAGAAGGCACATCGGCCACGGCTGAATGGGTGCCTGCCGTGGACATCAAAGAAGAAGCCGAACGCTATGTGCTTTTGGCCGACTTGCCGGGTGTCAGTCCTAGCAGCATTGATGTGAGTATGGAAAATGGCATTCTAACCCTAAGCGGCAAACGGGAAACAGAGGCTAAAACCAAGCGCGAAGGTTATAAACGTATCGAGAGGCTTTACGGCAGCTTCCACCGCCGTTTCTCGTTGCCGGACACTGTCGATTCGGAAGGCATTGAGGCCCGTTGCTCAAATGGTGTGCTAGAAATTACCATTCCAAAAAAATCAGTGCTACAGCCGAAGAAAATTGTTGTGGTTGGCGAGGGCTAAGATTTTAATTCCCATCGATCCCTTTTCGCAACGGGGATGGTTGTATTTCCAGTGGGTATTTCTGGCGTAGGAGGGACCGGCAATGCTGTTGACACAGGTTTTCTTAGTCGTTCCGGCAGGGATTGCCGGAACCCAGTCGCCACGGAGGGCAAGCCAGATTCACCTCTCTGTGTTCTGGATACCGGCGAACCCTGGCTTCGCTCTCCCTGCCGGTATGACGGCTGTGTCAACAGTATAATAAGGGGGGGGTCGGCTCCCAATACTGTTGAATTAAAGGGTAGGTCGGTCCTTATACCGACTGGGTACACGGTTTGTCTCGGCGGCAAACGGTTCCCGCCCTTACGATTTTGTTAGGTGAGCGTGCTTAGGTGATATCCAACAAAGAACATCCCACTTCCAAAGGCCAAGCTAAGGCTTGGCATTCCTATTGGGAGTGCCAAGCCCCAGCTTGGCGAGCTGATTTGTGGAGGTATTGTTCGTGTATTTCGTGGACAATTCATTTCAGTTTTGGTGGAGTCATTATTGGAAATCACCTAAAGTCTCGCGGGAGGGCAAAAGTGAAAGACGAAGACAAGCCGTTTTTTGAACAGGAAATGGCCGGGGTGCGTCCGCTGAAGAGCGATGCAGCAAAGCCAACGCAACGACAACGCGGAAAGCCCGAACCCGGCACACTTTATCGCCGGGAGGCGGCGCAACGCCCTGTCGAAACAGACGAAAACTTCCTTACCTCTGGGTTTGTTGAATTTGTCCATCCTCTAGATGTACTCAGCTTCAAGCGTGGCGGCATTCAAAACGGCGTTTTCCAAACCCTGCAACGAGGTGGATACAGGATAGATGCCACACTAGACTTGCACCTGATGACGGTCGAGGAGGCGCGGGTTGAAGTGTATGGCTTCATCCGTGGCTGTGTCCGCTACGAAGTGCGCACGGCGCTAATCAACCACGGTAAAGGCACTAGGAGCAAAGATAACCGAGCGACGATCAAAAGTTACCTCGCCCGTTGGCTACCACAATTTAAAGAGATCATGGCTTTCCACAGTGCACAGGGCTTCCATGGCGGAACGGGCGCAGTTTACGTATTGTTGCGCAAATCCGAAAAAGCCAAGGACCGGGTGCGCGAAAGGCTAGGGCTAAGTTCGGGCAAGCCAGAACCCCAAAGTGATTGATCTGATGGTTTCGGTAAAATCTAAGTGAATACTGTCTTTACCCATTCTGCGCTATCACGGGAAGATTTCCTATAGTATACATCTTGTTCATTTAGTTAGGACTTACGCGAAGCCCCGTTCGTACTGAGCCTGTCGAAACATGAAAGGGGTTTGCATGTGCCGATCACCCTTCGACAGGCTCAGGGCGAACGGTGGTGGTAGGCGTTTTTGCGTAAGTCCTGAGTGATGACGGTTAACGACACTCCTCTCATTTGCAAGATAAATCTATGAAGAACCTTGATCTACCCGCCCTAAACCATCAATTCGGCAAAGACGGCCATTTGAGTTTTAAGAAAGGCCCCGGTGGGCTAGCAATCGCCGAGATCAGCAACCACCACGCCAGTGCCACCATTTTCCTACAGGGAGGACACCTGGCTAGCTGGACACCGCGCAGCCAGCAGCCGGTTATTTGGTTGTCGCCCATGGCACAGTTTGGCAAAGGTAGGCCGATACGCGGAGGCATACCGATTTGTTGGCCATGGTTTGCATCTCATCCCACCGAGCCTGACTTCCTTTTCCATGGGCCTGCCCGCACTTCACTTTGGGAAGTGGCAGAGACAGCCGAGATAGATGACGGCGCGACATTTTTGGCTTTGCGCCTGCCTGTCAGCGAAACCATCCAAGCCGTTTGGCCCCATCAAACACCTGTGGAAATTCGTTTTACGGTGGGCAACACACTGGAGATCAAACTGATCACTGGCAACGATGGATCGGAGCCAGTTGTCATCGGTCAGGCTTTACACACCTATTTTCGGGTTGGCGATGTGCGGAAGATTTCCATCCATGGCTTGGACGGCTGCCCCTATATCGACAAACTCGACGACGGATCTCACAAACAACAGCAGGGATCGGTGGAGATAAGCTCCGAGATTGACCGCATTTACCTCGACTCAGGCGGTGACTGCCAAATCGACGATCCAAGTTTAAAACGCCGTATCAGCATCAATAAAAGAGGCAGCCACTCCACCGTTGTTTGGAACCCTTGGGTTGATAAAGCCGCAGCCATGCCCGACATGGGCGTGGGGTGCCATGCCAATATGGTTTGTGTGGAAACTGCCAATGCAGCCGACGATGTGGCGACTATTGCCCCAGGGGAGGAGCATAAGCTTTGGGTTCGATATAGTGTGGAAGCCTTATAGGCTTGCTTCGTTTATCTGCTGGTTCTCAAGCTGGAACTCTCGTCTTTATACATACAGCATTTTTAATATCAAACAGTTACTTATTGAGTTCCTTGACGTATTGCCCCCCTTTCAGGTGACGATTTTCCTTGATCCATTCCTTGATCCGCTGACACGCGCCCATGAGCTTCTTGCGCGATGTGCGGCACTTAACCCGCATCTCGCCTTGCCGGTCTGGAAACCAGTAAAGCTCAAACCCTAGAAATGCAAACCGGTGCTTCATGCCCGGTTGAAAGCGGCTGAAACGGAGAATTTGCGTTTTCTCCGGCGCCACTTCCAACCCGAATTTGCCGAGCCTTTTTGGCAGGACACGGTAAAAGCGTTCGGCATCCTCCCTGTATCGAAAGGCGCACACGAAATCATCGGCATACCGGCTCATCATGGCTTCGCCCCGCAAATGCTGTTTCACCACGCCGTCAAACCACAGGTCGAGGGCATGGTGCAAGTAGACATTGGCGAGTATCGGGGAGATCACGCCCCTTACATAAAAGATAACTTTGAATTTGAACGGCAAATTGCCTTCTGCCGTACCACATCAATAGTTGACATGAGGCGCAAAGGGTAATATGCATATGTCTCCTGGCGCGATCCTCAAACACCGAAAAAACCAAGCGGCTGAATGCCGCATGCACCCGGTAATCCGTGCCACCGGAGCCTGGCCCTTGCAACGAAGACCCGTCCACCACCAACAGTCGGCAGACATTCAGTGCCGTTCCCGCCGAAGGCAGCATCGCTTGCAACAGTGCCTTGAGCCACGGCCCGCATGACTTCAAGCGTTTGTGGATTGCTGTGTCCGTTAACCGTTCCTCAAGCAGGCTGAAGCTCCCC
>Ga0007801_10000387_pt1 | contig 14392 bp, 15 predicted proteins | sample CryBogmetaGMA2M_FD_60372 | JGI IMG/M metagenome (GOLD analysis project Ga0007801, IMG submission 60372) | Freshwater microbial communities from Crystal Bog, Wisconsin, USA - MA2M | ecosystem: Environmental > Aquatic > Freshwater > Lake | place: Crystal Bog, Wisconsin, USA | collected 2009-07-06
TGTTCTATTTTCAATTTTTCGCCTGCAGCAACTTTATACTGTTTGCCACCGGTTTTTATGACCGCGTACATGGTTTGAAACCTCAATTAATATCTACATTTAAGCTAATCCACCCTGGATGAGCTAAGCCCATTATTATATCTTGCATGATGAGCACTGTCAAAACCAATGACCTAAGCCAAATCCTGGTCCCAATTGCCTTAGATTTCAAGGCTTTAGACGGGGTCATTCGCCAGCGATTAGCCTCAAAAGTAGCCCTAATTGACCAAATTTCCAGTTATATCATTCAGGCTGGCGGTAAACGCGTGCGGCCAGCCTTATTAATGCTGGTAGCCAAGGCTCTTAGTAATGGCAAAAATACTCCACACACCCTAGAAATGGCTGCTGTAGTGGAATTTATCCATACCGCCACCCTCCTGCATGACGATGTCGTCGATGAATCTACTCTGCGCAGGGGTCGAGAAACTGCTAATGCTGCTTTTGGCAATGCGGCCAGTGTTCTCGTGGGTGATTTCCTCTATTCCAGAGCCTTTCAGATGATGATCGGCCCAAATGACCTGCGCGTCATGCAGATTCTGTCAGATGCTACCAATACGATTGCTGAAGGCGAAGTATTGCAATTGCTAAACATGAATGATCCAGAAGTAGATGAAGCAAGCTACTTGCAAGTGATTCGCTATAAAACTGCCAAACTATTTGAGGCATCAACGGAGCTAGGCGCAATGTTGGCTAACGCAACCGATGTGCAGTGTGAACAAGCGGCGGCATTTGGTCGTCACATTGGCACTGCATTCCAACTCATGGATGATCTATTAGATTACACAGCCAATGCTACGCAGATGGGCAAAAATGCTGGTGATGATTTGCGGGAAGGTAAGCCAACATTACCTCTCATCTTCTTACTAGAAAACGGTAGCAGTGAAGAGCGGCTTTTAGTGCGTGCAGCCATTCAACAAAACCAAGATTTGCCAGATGATGTATTTACACAAATTTTGAATGCCGTACAAACTTCTGGCGCTTTAGACTATACCCAAGCTGCAGCCAAACGTGAAGCAGACTTGGCCTTAGGATGTATTCAAGATTTTCCAGCTAACGAAGCAACATCAGCACTGCAGGCTTTGTGCGAATATTCGTTAGTACGCCAAACTTAAAAAGATTAACTCCCTACGCTTTTCATTCTAAGCTCACGTGCGGCAATACGAGCCTGCTCGGCCTCTTTCCTCAAGCGTGAAATTTCTTGTGCAGATAGTCTCTCTAAATTTGAATAATCCAATTTCCAGGATGGATCTGCTGACCAAATCAGCGGCGACTGTACAGTGGTACGCGGCATAAAAGCAGATTCTAAAAGGCTTAGCGCTAACTCGAAATTAAGCGTCTGAGAGCTGGGATCATGAGGCTTTGCTGCTGCATTTCCAAGAGGAAAATCGCTAAATAAAAATCTCGGTACTCCGCAATATTCAACGATATCTTTTGCAGCCCCCATTACAAGGGTAGAAATACCATTTGCCTCTAAATACCGTGCTAACAAACTTTGACTCTGATGACATATCGGACAATTCGGAATTAAAACCGCAATATCTACTTTGTCCATACGCAGCATTTCTAAAATCAGAGGCGCATCTATTTCTAAAGTGTGGCGTTGGCTTCGATTGGTTGGTAAACCATAAAAATTCGGCGAGAGGGCCTTCACTCTTCCAGATTGAATCGCTTGTTTGGCTGCCGTCAGGGGAAACCAACAATCACTAGCTTCCATATTGGCATTTTGACGATCGATGCCCACATGAGCAATTCTTAAGTCGATAGCATTATCCACAGCACTTTGATAGGGCTGATAAAACTTAGCGGCGGCATTGTATGGTGCGCCTGCGCCTTGAGGACCTTTGGCAGGATCATAGGGAACGGCGGTGGTAATTAAGCCTAGTACAGATTGATTAAGCGGTTTTTGTAGAGGTGTAAACGGCACCTCAATGTAATGCGCCCAGACATAAGGGTTCTCATAACCCAAGCCTAGGTAATAACTACGGGTACGCTCGATATAGCGAATAGGCTGATCCAGTTCTACTGCAAAAGTAAGCTCTAGAGCCTTAGACATCAGTCGATCCCTGTAAGATATTACCTATCAAATATTAACTCCACAGGAACTCATTATGGCTCAATGGCTCAGATTTCAGAATCAAGGGAAAAGTAGTTTAGGACAGATACAGGGCGACCAAATCGCAGTTTATTCAGGCGACTTGTTCAAGGATCCAAAACCCACAGGTGAAACAGTCAAATTAGCAGATGTCACGATTGATATCCCTTGCATCCCATCCAAAATGGTTGCCATGGTAGATAACTTCCATGCGCTGGTGACTAAGCTAGAGCATGCCGTTCCTGCTGAACCTTTGTACTTTCTCAAAGGAAATAACTCTTTTTTAGCGGCCAATCAAATTATCCGTACACCCAAGTCCTACACTGGTAAAGTAGTTTATGAGGGCGAGCTAGGAATTGTTATCGGTAAACGCATTTATGAAGTTGATGAATCTGAGGCTGCAAAAGCGATTTTCGGTTTTACCTGCATTAATGATGTGACTGCTATAGAAATTCTGAACCGTGACCCAGGCTATGCACAATGGACGCGCTCCAAGAGTTTTAATACCTTTGGCGTCTTTGGTCCTTACATCACAACCGATATTGATCCAAGCAAGTTAAGCATCAAGACCATCCTCAATGATCAAGAGCGCCAAAACTATCCTATTGCAGATATGATTTTCCCACCCGCAAAATTAGTCAGCTTAATTTCTCAAGATGTTCCGTTAGAGCCAGGTGACATCATCGCTTGTGGCACCTCGGTAGGTGTTGGCTCAATGAAACCTGGTAGCAATGTCAGCATCATCATCGATGGTGTTGGTCGCCTCGATAATCGCTTTGAATAAATAAGTTTCTCTAAAAAGCCCTTGCTAGTGAACATAGCAAGGGCTTTTGAATGCCTTTAGGTTGCTTGGATAATTTTTTAGTAGCCTGACACCGATGGTAAGGCTAAGCTACCACTAGAGGCTTGCACATTTTCATCTAAGTACTTTGTTAAGGCAAATACTGCGTTCAAACAAGGCGTGGGTGTTTGTGTAATCTTTCCCAACTCAATCGCAGAGCCCAATAGCGCATCGATCTCTAAGCTTCGACCAGCCTCTAAGTCTTGCAACATAGAAGTCTTGTGCTTACCGACTTTTTCGGCACCAGCAATGCGGCGCTCAATATCGACGCGGAAGGTCACGCCCAATTTTTCTGCAACAGTTTGTGCTTCTGCCATCATGTTACGGGCCAATTCTTTGGTCAATGGGTATTGGCAAATTCCCTCTAAAGTTCCATGCGTTAAGGCGCTGATTGGATTGAAAGTCATATTGCCCCAGAGTTTGAGCCAAATCTCTGAGCGAATATCTTCCAAAATAGGAGACTTAAATCCAGCTGCACCCATCATCTCGGAGATCTTCTGAATACGCTCAGTAGGTTTGCCATCCAACTCGCCTAACGGGAAACGATTGCCTTCTACGTGACGGATTACGCCAGGAGCTTGAGTAAAGGTTGCAGGGTAAACAACACAACCAATAATATTGTTTGGGTTGATCGCATTCTTAGCGGCCCCACCTGCGTCAACTGTCTCAACCGAGTGATCTTGATACTCACCGCCGAGTTTTTGGAAATACCACCAAGGGATACCATTTTGCATCGGTATCAAAATAGTCTCTGGACCCATGATGGCTGCTAAGTCAGCAATGATTGGCTCGACTTGATGAGCCTTGACTGCCAACATCACTACGTCTGGCGCCTTTACATCAGTAATTTTTTCAACCGCCTTGACCTCGGCTACCAAAGGCTCTGGCTGGTCATCCATGATCAATGCCAAGCCACGCTCTTTAATCGCAGCTAAAGTTGCGCCACGTGCCACAACGGTTACGTCATTGCCCGCTCGCGCCAACATGACAGCGAGGTAGCCACCAATGGCACCGCCGCCGCCAATTACACAGATTTTCATAGGAACCTTAAAGATTAAAAAATTTTGTATTAGCTCGATATTAGATGAGAATATTTTGGGGGACAACAAATTTGATTGCCTAATTTTTAGGCAAATGACTGTCTAAGCTTGCTTTAGTAGGTCTTTAGAGACGTGGCTACCGATGATCATTCCTAATATGCTGGCTAATAAACCTGCTAACTGAGGCGGCAAAATAGCGTTTGGCGCCAAAATTTCACAACTAATCCAAATAGCCAGGCCGCAGACTACTGAGAGGAGGCCACCCAAAGAATTCGCTCTTTGCCAGTACACCCCACAGGCTAGAGGCACAAATGCCGCTACTAAAGTTACCTTATAGGCACTCTCAACCATCTTGAAAATTGATAGTTCAGAATTAATCGCAAAGAAAGTAACTACTACAGAAAAACACAATACCGTGATGCGCATGATTTTTAGCAAATCTTGATCCGTTAAGTGTTTAAAAAATCCTCTCACAATATTTTCTGAAAATGTTACCGACGGGGCGAGCAATGTTGCACTAGCGCAACTCTTAATTGCCGAGAGTAGCGCCCCAAAGAACATGACCTGCGCAATCAATGGTGCGTGATTCAGAATTAATTTTGGCAGAATCATCTGCGGATCACTGTGTAGGTATTTATTCACTAAATCTGGGCTAATCAGTGTTGCCGAATACGCTAAATACATGGGAACAAAAGCAAAAATAAAATACAGGACGCCACCTAAGATTGCCGCCTGCACAGCAATATTGACATTCTTAGAAGAAGTGATGCGCTGGAATACGTCTTGCTGAGGAATTGAGCCAAGCATCATGGTGCATAAAGCGGCAATGAATCCTAAGATAGATGCTAGGTTCATATCTGGCCAGAAGTTGCTAAATTGACCTGCAGCAGCTGCATGCTCGATGACAACAGCAACTCCACCGGTTTGACTAGCCATCTCTCCGCCGATATACAGCATGCCAATCACAATAATGATCATTTGAATAAAGTCAGTAATCGCAACAGACCACATCCCGCCAAACAAGGTATAAATCAACACACTACCAGCGCCAATAATCATGCCACCCGTCTGAGAGATGCTGCCATCAGACACCACATTAAATACAAGACCTAAAGCTTTAATTTGCGCAGCAACCCAACCCAAATAAGAGACCACTATACAAAGCGTTACTAATACTTCAACCGTACGCCCATATTTTTCACGAAAAAAATCACCGATGGTAAGCATACGGCGGTTATAGAGATGGCGCGCAAAAAAGAGGCCAACTAAAATTAAGCACATGGAAGATCCAAAAGGATCGGCAACGACGCCACCCAAGCCCTCTTTTAGAAAAGTGGCAGGTATTCCTAAAACTGTTTCTGAACCAAACCAAGTAGCAAAAACAGTTGCCGTAACAATTGGTAGCGGAAGGCTATGCCCAGCAGCAGCAAAGTCTGCAGTATTTTTAACCCGCAAGGCGGCCCATAGTCCAATACCGATGGATATGAGCCAATAAATGATGACGAACCAAATGAGCACGCCCTATTTCTCCTTACATAATTTGCTGAAATTATATGGCCATGTCACTTTTACTAGTAAGGGAATTTGTACTAATTTAGGGCGCAACACTCTGACATAATCCAAGGGTGAATTCATCTCAAATCAGCCTTAGCGAGAACCCGAGCACAGATCTGGCATATCAAAAAGCCATTTTGGGCTCGGTGTCCCGGACCTTTGCTCTCACCATCCCGCTTTTACCTCCCATGATTGAAAAAGTGGTGGGAAACACTTATTTGCTTTGCCGAATTGTCGACACTATTGAAGATGCGGCAGATTTAAGTCCGCAGACTAAACAAAATCTTTCTCGATTATTTTTAGATGCAGTTCTTGAGAAGGCACCTGTTGAGTCTTTTGTAGAGCCCTGTCTAAAGGCGCTGGCTCATTATGGCAATCAAGATGAGTTAGATCTGATTGCTCATACCCCAACCGTTTTGCGAATTTTACATACTTGCTCTCAAAGCGATCAAGCAGCAGTGAGTCGTTGCGTCTCTATCATGTCTGAAGGTATGTCGTACTTTCATAGTAAACAAACTCAGGCGGGTCTTAAAGACATAGAGGAATTTGAAAAGTACTGTTATGTTGTTGCAGGCGTTGTAGGAGAACTTCTCACCACTATTTTTAGCAATCACTCATCTGCGTTTGCAAAAAACATCAAAGGTCACGATGAGCTTGCCACTGCCTTTGGTCAAGCCTTGCAAATGACCAATATCCTGAAAGACTCACCCGAAGATCATGCACGCGGCGTCTCTTGGAAGCCTGCCGATATTAGCCAGAAAGAGCTTCTGCGGATTTCCTATCAAAAACTCCACGACTCCCTGAGCTACATCCTGCTTATTCCCAAAACAGAGCTTGGGATGCGTCGCTTTTGCTTCTTAGCATTTGGCTTAGCAGTTATGACGCTCTCTAAAATTGCGCAGAGAAAGCACTTTAGTAACCAATCTGAGGTAAAGCTCTCCCGAAAAACAGTGATGGCTTTTTATACCTTTACTCAATTTGCGGTGAAAAGTGATGCTCTCATGCAAATCTTTTTTAATACAACATCAAAATCTCTCAGAAAAGTAATTTGAAATTACAGCGCGCCTTCATGCTTCAAAAGCCATAATTTGATTTGGCGATATAAACCAGGTGCATTTTCCCTCATAAAACCACCAATCCCTTGGGCAGAAACGACTCGGTGACAGGGTGCGATCAGGGGGTAGGGATTGGCCCCGCATGCCGTCCCTACTGCACGAGGACCACTCTTGATCTGCTTTGCAATTTCGCCATAAGTTTTCGTTTGACCAACGGGTATCGCCGCAATACTTCTCCAAACCATTTTTTGATGCTGCGTTCCCAGTGGCTTTAGCGGCAAATCAAACTGATAATGTGGATTCTGGAAATAGGCCTTGAGTTGCTTTTCAGCCTGTCGCGCCAATTGATTTTGAGGGTCAACTAAGGCTGTTGTTGCGGGCAGATACTCAATTTTAGATAGCATCAAACTACCATCAACCAGCTCCGTCAAAATACCCAGCCTTCCAAAGGGGGCTGCAATGATGCAATATTGAGCATTATCTGCGGTAACTGGTTTTTTGACTGGAGTCATGGGAAGTAATTCTCACATAATTAAACACTGCAGACGACACTACTTTCTTTCATATCTATAGCATGTGAAATGCCACTTTGCTATATTGATTCATCATCACTTTTTGCAGGCAGGCACTATGGACACCTTTTTTGACGATTGGCCTTTTTATAGCCAAGTTGCTCTAGTCCTATTTTTACTCGCTCTTTCCGGCTTTTTCTCCATGGCTGAAACCAGCATGCTGTCATCCAATCGCCATCGCCTACGCGCTATGGCTATGAGCGGCAACAAAGGGGCTGCTTTAGCAGAGCGACTTCTAAAGCGTATTGATTCTCTTTTATCAGTGCTCTTAATTTCGAATAACCTCATCAATACTATTTTGCCAATTCTAGTGACCGGAATTGCGCTGCATATCTTTGGTGATAGTGGGCTCGTACTTTCCGTAGCAACTTTAGTGGTTGCTTTACTCATTATTATTTTTAGTGAAATCACGCCGAAAGTCATCGGGGCAGCCTTTCCAGAAAAGATTGCTTCCCGCGTGGGCTGGTTTATCTTACCGCTGACCTTTTTTTTAAAACCCTTACTGTGGTTTATTAATAACTTTGTATCAGGCCTAATGAAGGTATCCGGGCTGCAATCTTCCGCTGACAGCAGAACTATGAGTAAAGAAGAGTTGCGCAGCTTGGTTTTGGAATCTAACCGCTTTGTATCAAATCATCATCGCAATATTTTGCTGAACTTATTTAACTTGGAAAATATTCTGGTTGATGACGTGATGACCCCAAGATCGAAAATTGAGATTTTGGACCTCTCGCGGCCGATTGACGAGGTGGTTCAACAATTAGAGACCTGCTATCACAACAAGTTACCTGTCTGTGACGGAGACTCTGAGCGCATTGTTGGCATCCTGTCTGTCAAGAAAGCTCTCTCACTATTGGGCGATACAGACTTAAAGCATGAAGACTTCAAGGGTTTATTAAATGAGCCTTATTTCATTCCAAGCGGAACGCCAGTCTTGCAACAAATGCAATTCTTTCAAGATAACCAACAACGCTTAAGTCTAGTCGTCAATGAGTATGGTGAGGTCCTTGGCCTAGTAACTTTTGAGGATATTGTGGAAGAACTCATTGGTGAGTTCACTACTTCCTTTTCTAATCTTTCCACTGATCCCCATTGGCTGGCCAATGGTACCTATCTGGCTAGTGGTACTGCATCTCTAAGAGATCTTAATCGCCTACTAAATCTCAATTTACCCTTGGATGGTCCTCGTACCCTCAACGGCCTTATCCTTGAGAAGCTTGAGGCAATACCAGATAATGATGTGAGCTTGCGAATTGCAGACATCGTGATGGAAATTGTGCAATTTGATGAGCAAGGCGTGAAGACCGTCAAACTCTATCGACCCTCAGTTACTCAAGAGCAAGATTGAGCAACCCCCATGATGACTCACTCATTATTCGCACCTGGCATGAAATCGCAGTTGCTGCGCTGGAATCTAGAGCGAGTGATATTCACATTGAAGCTGGGTTACAGACCACTCTAGTCCGCATTAGGGTCGATGGCTTGCTGAAAGTGCAAGCGCAATTTGAAATTTCACTACATGAGCGATTAATCACTCGAATCAAGATACTAGCGCGACTTGATATTGCTGAAAAACGCCTGCCACAAGATGGCCGACTTTTAATTGGCCCTGATTTTTCTAAACCTCATATTGACTGCCGGGTGTCGATACTTCCGACCCTGTATGGTGAAAAAGCAGTTATCCGAATTTTGCAAAATAACCTCAACGACCTTGCTCTAGAACAAATTGGCTTGCTCCCAGAACAGTTGGCAATATTTCAAGGCGCCCTCAAGCAAGCAAATGGTTTGATCTTAGTAACCGGCCCTACTGGCAGCGGAAAAACAAGAACTCTCTATAGTTGTTTGCGTACCCTAAATCAAAGTCATCGCAATCTTTGCTCTATAGAGGATCCCATTGAAATTCGTCTACCTGGAGTAAATCAAATAGCGTATCACCCTCGCGCAGGCTTAGATTTTCCCATAATCATCCGAGCCTTGTTGCGGCAAGATCCAGACGTCATCATGGTTGGGGAAATTCGAGATAGTGCCACTGCAGAGCTTGCAATACAAGCGGCGCAAACTGGTCATCTAGTCTTGAGTACTTTACATACCCGTAATGCTAGAGGCGCACTAACGAGATTAAAAAGTTTAGGCCTTGATCAGGAGTCACTGGAATCTTGCTTACGTAGCGTAAGCTCACAGCGCTTAGTTCGAAAGATTTGTCGGCAATGCCTGGGCAAGGCAATCAAAGAAGATAGTCATTGCCCTACCTGCAAAGGGACTGGCAGCTATGGTCGCATTGGGGTGCATGAAGTATTAGGCGTAACGCATTTATTTAATCCCTCTTTAGAGCATCTAAGCATGTATGAGGCCGGCCTTGAATATGTCAAAGCAGGTTTGATTCATCAAGCTGACCTGCAAACTGAGATCGGCATATGGCACTAAGTAAATTGCACCAACTCTCCTTTGCTCAGCAACTGTTATCACTTTTAACTGCTGGCCTTCCGCTTCTAAATGCAATAGAACTAATGCTGAGTTCTAGCACAAAGGGGTGGGAACGCTCTTTAATTCATTTGCCGATCCAGCTAAGGAAGGGGCATAGCTTTTCTCAAGCGCTGCTAGGGCAGAGAAATCAGTTTTCTGCAGAATGCATTAATCTCATTCGGGTCAGTGAACGCACTGGAAATATTGAATTAGCACTACAAACTATTTGCCAGCAACTTGAGGCGCAAATTGAACTACGCCGCAAGGTTCAGCAAGCCTTGAGCTACCCTGCGATCACCCTTGCTAGCTCGTTTTTACTGATTCTAGTCATGATGATTTGGGTTGTGCCAGTATTTAAGGATGTGTTCTCTCACTTTCAAGCGCAATTACCAGCGCCCACCAGGATACTCATTCAAATATCTAGCGTGATTGAATCTTTTTTCCTGGAAATGCTTACTTTTCTCATCAGTAGCGCTGGCTTATTTTTGCTTGCCTGGATCAAAATACCTACCTTGCAAAAAAAATGTGACCAACTAAGTTTTTACATTCCGATACTGGGTAAATTATTTCGTCTCGCAACGCTGACCTACTGGTGTAGGACTTTAGGGCATTTATTAGACTCAGGCTTAGCACTTCCCGATGCACTTCGTGTAACTGCACAATCTTCTAATCATTGGCTTAGTCATGACTTGAGCGCAGAAGTCTTTAAACATCTCACTAGAGGTTGGCCACTAGGCGATGCGCTTGAGCGCGCCGATCCTAAAAATATCTTGTTTGATATTGAAACTTTGCAATTACTCCGAATGGCCTCAGAAAGTGGCGCCCTTCCACAGATGCTAGGCAAGCGCGCAAATGCACTAGGCTCCCAACTCAGTCATCGCCTCAATACTTTGAGCCAAAGCTTAGAACCCTTGCTCATTATCTTTGTTGGGATTGTTATTGGCAGTCTTGTCATAATCTTATATCTCCCAATCTTTAATCTAGGGCAAATTGTGTAATGGGCTCTCTAGCAGTTATTGACCTTATTCGACTTTTACTGATTCTTGTATTGGTTTATTTAGCCTATATTGATTTAAGGACATTTCAATTACCAGACCTCTTTACTCTACCCCTCATCTTTGTAGGTCTTTGCTTCAATGGTTTTTCAAACCTGGCATTTGTGGACCCTCATGCATCTATCCTCGGCGCCTTGCTTGGCTATTCTTTGTTATGGCTATTAAATCGCCTGTATCGATACATCAAGAAACAAGACGGTATTGGTATGGGTGATGCCAAGCTCTTAGCTGTACTAGGCGCGTGGCTGGGTTGGAGCGCTCTGCCCGGTATCTTATTGCTGGCATCAGCCCTTGGAATCGTTGGCGGCATACTTTGGCTTAAGCTAAACAAAAAAAATCATGGGTCGCCATTTCCTTTTGGGCCATTTCTGATCTTTGCTGGCATCATTGAGTTGTTATGGCCACAACTGATTCAAAATCTACTACTGAGCAGTCCGCACTAGGTGCACTAAAGGGGCGCATACCCCTGATTGGCCTAACGGGCGGGATTGGCTCTGGAAAAACTGCTGTTAGTAGCCTACTGGCTCAGCTTGGGGCTGGCATCGTAGATACTGACTTAATTGCCCGCCAAATTACGGCACCTCATGGATCTGCAATAGCTCTGATTGAAAAACAATTTGGCCCAGACTTCATTACAACTGATGGCGCATTGAACAGAGACAAGATGCGCTCCTTGGTCTTTGCCACGCCAGAGGCCAGAAAATCCTTAGAGGCAATTACCCATCCACTGATACGCCAAGAAGCTGCCAAGCAAGCATTACAGTTAAGTAAAGGCGGCGCTACATACCTTGTCTTTGTAGTCCCCCTGTTAATTGAGTCTGGGTCCTGGCAGAACCTGATTGATCGTCTCGTAGTCGTAGACTGCCCCCAAGAGACCCAAATTCAAAGGGTGGTGCAGCGCAGCAATTTAAGCAGGGAAGAGGTTGAAAAAATTCTGGCAGCTCAAGCAAGCAGGCAAGAACGTCTTAAGCATGCTGATATGGTTATAGAAAACCAGGGGAGTCCAAAGCAACTAGAAGTGGAAGTACAAAACTTGCACCAAAAAATTTTACAGTTTCAGAAAGATCAACTCAGTTCGTCATAGAATATGGGCTTGTGATTGTCTACGAATACCCATTTAACGAATTAGTTCGAAGCATGCTTCGGCTGGAGTATTTATTCGCCCGTTTCAATCACTTTCTGCGCTCAGATGATCCAGAGCTTCACCATAACGCCATCTCTATTTTGTTTGATCTTGGTGATATTGGTGCAAGGGGTGACATCAAGTCTTTGTTACTCAAAGAATTCGAACGCCAAAAATATGCTCTCAATGGCCTCAAGTCATCACAGAAGGTAGATCAAGAGGCCCTATCCCAAACTCTTTCTGAAATTGACTCTGCTGCTAGCAGCATCAATCAATCTGCTGGTAGGCCAAATTCAGCGATTACTGAGAGTGAATGGTTAAATGCGATTCGTACTCGACTCAATATTCCAGGTGGAACGAGTCCAATTGATTTACCTAGCTATCATGCTTGGAAAAATAGCCCCTCAAGTGAGCGTCGTAAAATTTTAGAAAAATATGTAAGTCCACTTTTGCCATGGCAACAATCATGCCAATTATTTTTGCGCCTATTACGTCAATCCGGTGAAGCAAAAGATGTGCTTGCCCACAATGGCTCGTTTCAGCAAGCGCCTTCTGGCAAGGTGTATCAACTTATGCGTATTACCTTAGAAGATGACACTCTGTATTCCGAAATCAGCGCTAATAAATACCTACTCTCAGTACGCTTCCTAAAAGCTGATGGTGATAAAAAGGCACAGCTTGTAAATGCAGACGTGCCATTTAAACTGACGCTATGTCAGTTCTAAGCCAAAGACCTTCTAAGGTATTCCAGCATTGGCCAGGCTGCTGGTAGTAAGGGTTCAACACTGGGAGTCTGCGCGTCTATGAACTCCCAGGAGAGGGCTTGCCCCTCTCGCCCTATCGGTTTACCTGTCCAATTTCGGATAATGCTGACATACAAGCGAACATAAGCATGTGGATAGTCGTGCTCCAAAACGGTTAATTCTTCGCTAGACTCAATGTCGATACCAAGCTCTTCTTGCAGCTCACGCTGTAAAGCCTGAAAAACGGTTTCACCTTTTTCCACCTTTCCGCCTGGCACTTCCCAGTAACCAGCATAGGGCTTACCTTCAGGCCTTTGACCTAAAAGATAGCGATTTTCTGAGTCCAGTAATATTCCTGCAGCAACAACGGTAACAGGGCGGTTCATTTCATTCATAGAAATAAATGATCTCAAGCATGGGAGCCTGCCCAATGTTTTGCAAATTGCCAAGCGACCCGGCCAGAACGTGAACCGCGCTCCAGCGCCCAAACTAAGGCCTCTGAATGTGCAGATTCAATCTGTGCTGCATTTAAACCAAAATGGCTTAGCCAATGCGCAACGATTGCTAAGTACTCATCTTGCTTTGGCGGATAAAAAGAGAGCCACAATCCAAAACGCTCAGACAAAGAAATTTTTTCTTCTACTACTTCGCCCGGATGAATCTCTCCATCATCGCTATAAGCGTAGCCTTCGTTATCCTTCATGTATTCAGGTAATAAATGGCGACGGTTTGACGTGGCATAAATCAAAATATTATCGACTTGCGCGGAAACAGATCCATCAAGGGCAGATTTCATTGCCTTATATCCAGATTCACCCTCATCAAAAGACAAATCATCACAAAAAACAATAAAACGCTCAGGTCGCTCAGCCAAGATATCGGCAATCTCAGCTAAATCTGCTAAATGCTCTTTCTCAACCTCAACTAAACGCAATCCTTGGCCAGCAAACTCATGTAGGCTGGCCTTGATCAAGGAAGATTTACCAGTCCCTCTAGCGCCTGTAAGCAATATATTGTTCGCAGGCTTTTTTTGGATGAAATGTTTGGTGTTCTCACGTATAGCATCTCGTTGACGATCAATATTCTTCAAATCATCAAATGTGATATCTGAAATATGTTTTACCGGCTGCATAAATCCAATACTGCCAAAAATACTATCGCGCCTACGCCATCTGAATGCTGTAGAAGACTTCCACTCCTTTTCAGTTAAAGGCTTAGGTAGGAAAGTTTCTAAATGATCTAAGAGTTGCTCTAATTTTTCATTCATATTTTTAGCTTTTAAGAGCGGTAGTCGGCATTAATAGATACGTATTCGTGAGACAAGTCGCATGTCCACATCGTTTGAGTAGCATTTCCGCGGCCCAAGTCAATCCTGACAATAATCTCTTGGGCCTGCATTACCCTCTGACCATCAGCTTCTTGATAACTTGGATTGCGACCGCCGTTTTTAGCAACCCAAACGTCACCAAGCCACATCTGTACACGACCTACATCTAAGTCGGTAATGCCGGCATAACCAATCGCTGCCAAAATACGGCCCAGATTTGGATCGCTTGCAAAGAAAGCGGTTTTCACTAAAGGTGAGTGAGCAACGGCTTTCGCAACCAAACGACACTCTGCTTCGGTCTTACCCCCAAATACCTCAATGGTGATGAATTTCGTAGCCCCTTCACCATCACGCACAATCATTTGCGCTAACTTTCTAGCGAGTGTAATTAAGGCATCGCGTACCACCAAATAACTTGAATCTGCTGCTGATTGAATCCGCACTGCAGACTGAGCAGTCGCAATCACAATGAATGAGTCATTCGTTGA